>Ga0209267_1000300_pt1 | contig 36271 bp, 35 predicted proteins | sample GraSoiAngelo_137_FD_185894 | JGI IMG/M metagenome (GOLD analysis project Ga0209267, IMG submission 185894) | Grasslands soil microbial communities from the Angelo Coastal Reserve, California, USA - 14_0929_09_30cm (SPAdes) (version 2) | ecosystem: Environmental > Terrestrial > Soil > Grasslands ... | reverse complement strand
GACGCGGTCGGGACTGGTGTTCGGGAACTCGCCGTTCTTCGATCAGCTGTTCACGATGGGCGGCGTGCAGTACGGTATCCCCCTCCGCGGATACGACGAGTTTTCGGTCACGCCGCACGGCTACGACCCGAGCGCCACGAACGGCCAGGCGACCGCCGCCTCCTTCGGCAAGGCGTACCTCGTGATGACCGGTGAGGTGGGGGCGCGCCTGTCGCAGATGTTCTACGTGTCCGCGTTCTTCGACGCGGGGAACGTGTGGGCGCGCGCTGGCGAGTTCGACCCGACTCGCCTGTTCCGGGGCGCGGGACTGGGCCTGAGCATCATCTCACCGCTCGGCCCCATCGGCATCGACTGGGCGTACGGCTTCGACCGCACCGACACCTTCGGGCGGCCGGCACCGGGCTTCAAGCTCCACTTCAAGCTGGGCAACTTCTTCTGATCGGGGCGCCCGCGCTGCGGCGCGGGGGCTGGACCGGCAGTTTTCTCTTGGGGAGACCGTTATGAGGCGTGTGGTGACAGTGTGGGCGTGGGTCGCGCTGGTGGCGGCCGCTCCGGCCGTAACCCAGGCGCGCGCTCAAGCGCAGCCGGGGCTCAAGATCGCGTTCATCAGCTCGCAGCAGATCCTCGAGCAGACGCCCGGATACGCCGCAGCTGAATCCACGTTCAAGAAGGAGTATCAGGGGTTTCAGGACGAGGCGCAGAAGCTCCGGGCCCAATTCGACTCGGCCGTCCAGACGGCCGAGAAGCAGTCCATCGCCCTCTCCTCCAGCGCCAAGGCGGCGAAGCAGAAGGAGCTCCAGCAGCTGCAGCAGCGGCTGGAGCAGCGCACCACCGAGCTCCAGGACAAGAGCCAGCAGCGTCAGCGCGAGCTGATCCAGCCCATCCAGGCGCGTGTCAACGCCGTGATCCAGGGGCTGCGCGCCGAGGGAAACTACGCGCTCATCTTCGACGCGGACTCGCCTGCCAGCAACATCGTCGCCGCCGATCCGAGCCTCGATATCACCCCCAAGGTGATCGAGCGGCTGAAGCAGGCGAAGTAGGGTGGGGAGCGCCGCGCGGCGCATCAGCGCCCGCGAGATCGCCGCCCTCACGAACGGCCGGCTCGTCGGCGCCCCCGACGTGACCGTCTCCGGCGTGGCGCCACTCGATCGTGCCGGCCCCAACGATCTCTCGTTTCTTGCTGCGAAACGCTATCTCCAGTACTTTCAACGGTCTAGCGCGGCCATCGTGCTCTGCAAGCCGGACCTCGTCCCGGAGGGTGGCGCGCCGGGGCCCGCCTGCCGCGTGGTGGTGCGGGACCCGCACGTCGCGCTGCTCTCGGTGATCCCCGTGCTCTACCCCGAGCCCGCCTGGCAGCCGGGAATCCATCGGACGGCGGTGATCGGAGCGGGCGTCGTGTGGCAGGAGCCGGTGGCGATCGGTCCCTACGCGGTGCTCGGCCGGGGCGTACGGCTCGGCCAGAACGTGCGCATCGGCGCGGCCGCGGTGCTGGGGGACGGCGTGGAGCTGGGCGACGACGTGCAGCTCTTGCCGCACGTCGTGTGCTACAGCGGCACGATCGTGGGAAGCCGCGTCATCCTGCACGCCGGTGTGCGGCTCGGTGCGGACGGATTCGGCTACGTCCCCGGGAAGAACGGCGAAACACCGCGCAAGATTCCTCAGGTGGGCCGCTGCATCATCGGGGATGACGTGGAGATCGGGGCCAACACGACGATCGACCGCGGCAGCGTCGACGACACGGTGGTCGGCCCCGGAACCAAGATCGACAACCTCGTGCAGATCGGGCACAACTGTCGGATCGGCGCGCGCTGCCTCATCGCGGGCCAGGCGGGGATCGCGGGGAGCACCCATGTCGAAGACGACGTCTTCCTGGCGGGCCAGGCCGGCCTCGCCGACCACGTGACGATCGGGCGCGGCGCCCGGGTCACGGTGCAGGGGGGGGTGATCGGGGACATCGAGCCGGGCGCCACGGTGTCGGGCTACCCGGCCCGCACCCACCGGGAGTTCCTGCGGGCCCAGGGCGCGCTGTACCGGCTCGCGCACATCGTGGACGACCTCGAGGCGCTCGTGCAACGGACCGATGAGCCCCAGCGCTAGGCGCGGCATCCGGAAGAAAACGACCGTCTCGGGCACGGGTCTCCACACCGGGGCTCGCACCGAGGCCGCGTTTCTGCCCGCGCCGGCGGGGCAGGGGATCGTGTTCCGCCGGGTCGACCTCGCCGGGAAGCCGCAAATCCCGGCGCTCTTGTCGGAGGTCGAGGCGGTCGAGCGCCGCACGGCCATCGGCAAGGGTGAGTCCACGATCCACACCGTGGAGCACCTGCTCGCCGCGGTGGCGGCGCTCGAGATCGACGATCTCACCGTCGAGCTCTCGGGCCCCGAGCCGCCGATTCTGGACGGCAGCGTCCAGCCCTACTTCGCCGCGCTCGAGCAGGCGGGCCCGACGGAGACGAGCGGCGAGCCGCTGGTGCTGACGGTGCCGGCGCCGTTCACGGTGAGTGAGGGCGACTCGAGCTACATCGTGGCTCCGGCGAAGGAGCTGCGGCTCACCGTGAGCATCGAGTGGCCGCATCCGCTGATCGGACGCCAGGCGGGGAGCTTCACGGTGACCCCGCAGGCGTTCGCGCGGGAGCTTGCGTCGGCCCGGACCTTCGGGTTCACGAGCGAGGTGGCGGCGCTCCAGGCGAAGGGCCTCATCAAGGGGGCCTCGAGCACCAACGCGATCGTGCTGGACGAGCGGGGTCTCGCCAACGGGGGCGAGCTCCGGTGGCCCGACGAGTTCGTGCGCCATAAGGCGGCCGACATCCTCGGCGACCTGGCGCTGACGGGCGCCCGGGTGCGCGCGCACATCGTCGCGACGCGACCCAGCCACGGCGGCAACATCGCCCTCGCACGGGCGCTGACGCGCGCGGCGCAGCGCGGCGGCGCGCCCAAGATGGACATCGGCCGCATCATGGACGTCTTGCCGCATCGCTATCCGTTCCTTCTCGTGGACCGGATCATCGAGGTGGAAGGGCAGCAGCGGATCGTCGGCATCAAGAACGTGACGATCAACGAGCCGTTCTTCCAGGGGCACTTTCCGGGACATCCCATCATGCCCGGGGTGCTCATCATCGAGGCGATGGCACAGGTCGGGGGCATGCTCCTGATGAGCTACTTCGAGGGGCAGAACGTCGAGGACAAGGTCGTGTACTTCATGTCGCTCGACAATGTGAAGTTCCGGCGTCCCGTCGTGCCCGGAGATCAGATTCGCTTCGAGCTCGAGATGGTCCAGTTCCGCGGCAAGACATGCAAAATGAAGGGCGCGGGGTACGTGGACGGCCAGATCGTGGCCGAGGCGGACATGATGGCGTCGGTGGTGGACCGGTGATCCACCGGACGGCGCTCGTCGACCCGACGGCCCACCTCGACGGCGACGTCACCGTCGGGCCGTACGTCATCATCGGGCCGCGCGTCACCGTGGGCGAGCGCTGTCATATCGCCGCCCACGCCGTCCTCGAGCGGAACGTCAAGCTCGGCACGGGCGTGAAGGTCGGCTACGGCAGCGTGCTCGGCAACGACCCGCAGGACCTGAAGTACAAGGGTGAAGACACCTGGGTTGAGGTGGGCGACACCACGGTGATCCGGGAATACTGTACCATCAACCGCGGGACGCAGGCGACGGGCAAGACGTCGGTCGGGCAACGCTGCTTCCTGATGTCGTACGTGCACCTCGCGCACGACTGCCATGTGGGCAACGATGTGATCATCGCGAACGCGGTCCAGATGGCCGGGCATGTGACCATCGAGGACCGCGCGGTCATCTCGGGGCTCGTGCCGATCCATCAGTTCGTGCGGATCGGCACGTTTTCGTTCGTGGGGGGCGGCTCGCGCGTGAACCAGGATGTCCCGCCTTACACCAAGGCCGTGGGCAACCCGGTCCACCTGTACGGCTTGAACTCCGTGGGCCTGCAGCGCGCCGGGTTTTCCCCCGACGTGAAGCTGGCGCTGAAGCGCGCCTACCGGCTGCTGTTCAACTCCGACATGACCGTGAGTCAGGGGATCGCGAAGGCGCGGGCCGAGCTGCCGCCGATTCCCGAAGTCGAGAACTTCCTCAAGTTCATCGAGGGATCGCAGCGGGGAGTGCTGGTGTGAGCGGACCACCGGTGCGGGTGGGGGTCATCGGCACCGGCGCGCTCGGCTTCCATCACGCGCGGCTGCTGCGGCGCATGTCGGGCGTCGCCTTCGCAGGGATCTACGACAAGAACCCCGCGCGCGCCGCCGCCGTGGCGGCGGAGCTCGAGACCGTGGCGCATCCCGCGCTCACGGCCCTGCTGGAGCGCGTGGACGCGGTGACGGTCGCGGTCCCGACGCCCGTGCACGCGGAGGTCGGGATCGCCGTGCTGGAGCGAGGGATCGCGCTCCTCATGGAGAAGCCGCTCGCGGACACGGTCGCGGCGGCGGAGCAGCTGGTCCGCCGCGCCGCGGCGCGCGGGGCGGTGCTGCAGGTGGGACACGTGGAGCGGTTCAATCGCGCAGTCCGGGCGGCCGCCCCCTATCTGGACGAGCCGCGGTTTCTGCAAATCGACCGGCTCGCTCCCTTCCAGCCGCGGGGCACCGACGTGGCGGTGATCCTCGACCTGATGATCCACGACCTGGATCTCGTGTTGGAGCTGGTGCGTGCCCCGGCGACGGACGTGCGCGCGACGGGGGTCGCGATTCTTACGCCGCACGTGGACATCGTGAACGCGCGCATCGAGTTCGCCAACGGCGCCATCGCGAACCTCACGGCGAGCCGCGTGTCCCGCGAACGCACGCGCAAGCTCCGCATCTTCCAGCCGACCGGGTACTGCTCGCTCGACCTGGCGCAAGGGAGCGGGGACTTCTTCCGGCTGAAGCCGGGCTGGCAGGGCCTCGGTGCGACCACGCTCGAGCAGATCGTGGACCACGTGCGGCTCGAGGCGCCGGAGGCGGAGCCGCTCAAGCTCGAGCTCGAGAGCTTCGTGCGCGCCGTGCGCGGCGAGGAGGACGTCGTCGTGTCGGGCGCCGCCGGGGCCCAAGCCCTGGCCCTCGCGTTTCGCGTCGCCGCTGCCGTCCAAGCCGCGCCACTCGCTCCCCCCCCTCCCCCCCCTCCCCTCGCCGCCTCGCGGCCGTGAGCCACGCGCCCTGCATCTACATCTCGGCGGGCGAACCGTCGGGAGACGCGCACGCCGCCGCCGTCGTGGCCGCGCTGAAGCGCCGTCTCCCCGGCGCCAGCGTCGAGGCCTTCGGCGGCCCGGACCTCGAGGCGGCGGGTGCCGCCGTGCTCGACCGCATGGAGCGATTCTCCGTCGTGGGGTTTGTCGAGGCGCTGTGGAAGTTGCCGGCCCACCTGCGACTGCTCGCGCGCGTCCGCCTCGCGTTCCGGGCCCGGCGCTACGACCTCGTGATTCTCGTCGACTATCCGGGCTACCACCTGCGCGTGGCGGCCGAGGCCGCGGCCGCCGGCATCCCCGTTCTGTACTACATCGCTCCCCAGATGTGGGCCTGGGCTCCGGGCCGGGTGCGGAAGCTGGCGGCGGTGCGACGGCTCGCGGTCATCCTGCCGTTCGAAGAAGCGTTCTTTCGCGAGCGTGGCGTTGCGGCGACCTTCGTCGGACATCCGCTCAAGGATCGGACGCCGCCGCTCCCGCGGCCCGACGCCCGGCGCCGCCTCGGACTCGACCCCGCGCGGCCCGTGCTCGGGCTCTTCCCGGGGAGCCGCGCGCAGGAAGTGAAGCGACTCTGGCCGCCGTTCCGCGATGCAGCGGCCCGTGTCCTCGCCACGCGCCGCGACCTACAGGTCGTCGTCGCCGCAACGCCGCGCGGGCGCTACCCCGCGCCCGGCGCCATCCGCTTGCACGTGGGGGATCCGCTCACCGTCTTCGCGGCCGCCGACGCCGGTCTCTGCAAGTCGGGCACGACCACCCTCGAGGCCGCGCTCGCCGACGTGCCCATGGTCATCGCCTACCGTCTCAACCCCGTGTCGTTCGCCATCGCCATCCGCATGCTGCAGGTGCCCCACGTCGGTCTGGTGAACCTGATTGCCGGGCGGGAGGTGAGCCCCGAGCTGCTCCAGGGTGCGGTGACCCCCGCCGGTCTGGCGAACGCGGTGCTCCCGCTCCTCGACCCCGACAGCGACGCCGCCCGCCGCCAACGGGAGGGCCTCGGGCTCGTCCGACAGCGGCTGGGGCCGCCCGGTGCGGCCGACCGCGTGGCCGCGCTCGCCCTGGAGCTGGCGGGGTGAAGCTCGGCCGGGCCGAGCCGCTGGTGACGGCGCTCGTGGCGGGACTGGTTCGCTTGCTCGCGGCGACCTGGCGCTACCGCGTGCAGGGGTGGGAGCACGTGGCTGCCGCTCGAGCGAGCGGACGACCCGTGGTCTACGTCCTGTGGCACAGTCGCATCCTCCCCCTCCTGTACCACCGGCGTGACGAGCGCCTGGCTCTCCTCATCAGCCGTCATCGCGACGGCGGCTACCTCGCCGAGCTGTGCCAGCGCTGGGGGTACCGGGTGGTGCGCGGGTCCTCCCAGCGGGGGGGTGAGGTGGGTCTGCTGGGGCTCGTCCGCTACCTACGTCTGGGTGGGGAGGTCGCCCTCACGCCCGACGGCCCGCGCGGCCCGGCCGAGCGGATGAAGCCCGGCGCGTTGGCTGCCGCGCAGCATGCGAACGCAATGGTGATCGCTGCGGGCGCGCGGGCCTCGTCCGCCTGGTGGATCGAGTCGTGGGATCGGTTCTGCCTGCCGCGACCGTTCGCGAGGGTGGAGATCGTGTACAGCGCGCCGTTCGCCGTGGAGGCGGGAAAGCAGGCGTTGCGTCGCGGAATGACCGTGGCAGAGCGGGCACTGAGAGACGTGACCTACGGCAGGGACGCGGGACCCGGGGGAGGGGACGGGTGAACGCGGCGCGCGTGGGACGTTGGCTGTGGGGCGGCTCCTGGGGCGCCCGGATGGCACGCCTGCCGCTCTTGCCCCTCGCAGGCGCGTACTGGGCCGTCATGAAGCTGCGTGCCGCCCGGGGACGCGCTGATGCCGTGCGCCTCCCCTTGCCGACCATCGCGGTCGGAAACCTGTCAGTGGGCGGGACGGGGAAAACGCCCCTCGCGGCCTGGATTGCCGACTACTGTGTGGCGCGGGGGCGCACGCCGGGCATCCTGCTCCGCGGCTACGGCGGGGACGAGCCCCTCGTTCATCGGCGACTCGTGCCGCAGGCGGTCGTGATCGCCAACGCCGATCGAGTGGCGGGCGCGGTCGCCGCGCGCGCCCAGGGCGCTGGGGTGCTCGTGTTGGACGACGCCTACCAGCTCCTGGGGGTGGAGCGGGATTTGAATATCGCAGTCGTGAGCGCCGAGAGCGCCGCGGCGTCGCCGTGGCCACTGCCGGCGGGCCCGTGGCGCGAGGGCCGGGATGCCCTGGGCCGGGCCGACCTGATCGTCGTGACCCGGAGATGCGCGTCGGTGGACGCGGCGCGGGCCCTGGCCGACCGGCTGGGTCGGCGTAGCGCTGGGGGGCCGCCGGGGCCGCCGGTCTGCACGGCGCGGCTCGCGGTTACGCATCTCGAGGGCATGCGGTCCGGAGGGAGGCAGGAGCTCGAAGTGCTGGCTGGGCGGCGGGTGACCGCGGCCGCAGGCATCGCTGATCCGGAAAGCTTCGCGGCGCAGCTCGGGACGGCCGGCGCAAGCGTGCAACTCGTGGCGTATCAAGACCATCACGCCTATCGCAGGGAAGACCTCGAGCGGCTCGTGCGGGTCGCCGCCGGAGGGGATTATGTTGTAGTCACAGAAAAGGACGCCGTAAAGCTCCGTCGACAGTGGCCTGGGAGTGCGCCCGAGCCCCTTGTCGCGGTGCTTGCCGTCCAGTGGGAACGGAACGGTCGGGCGCTCGAGCAGGCGGTGGACGGCGTGCTCGCCTCTGCCCGGCGTCCCTGAGACCCGACGCACCAGCGAGCGCCATGAGCGAGCCTGCCATCCAGCCCCCGGGGCATTTCGGGATCCGACCCGATAAGGAAACGTTCCTCGCGGAGGAAAACCCGTTCGAGGCGATGATGGAGCGCTTCGATCACGCCGCCCAGCTGTTGAACCTCGATCCCGGGCTGTACAAGGTCCTCCGCAACCCCGAAAAACAGATCATCGTCTCCGTCCCGGTCCTGCGCGATTCCGGGGAGCTGGAGGTGTACACGGGCTACCGCGTGCTCTACAACACCTCCCGCGGGCCGGCCAAGGGGGGGATCCGGTTCGATCTCAACGTGACCCTCGAGGAAGTGAAGGCGCTCGCCGCGTGGATGACGTGGAAGTGCGCGCTCGTGAACATCCCGTTCGGTGGGTCGAAGGGCGGGGTCGTGTGCGATCCCACCACCATGTCGATGGGGGAGCTCGAGCGGGTGACGCGCCGCTACACGGCGGGGATCATCGAGACCCTTGGCCCCGACTCGGACGTGCCGGCCCCGGATGTGAACACCAACGAGCGGGTGATGGCGTGGATCATGGACACCTACTCGATGCACCACCGACATACGGTGACTGCGGTGGTAACGGGGAAGCCGGTGGCAATGGGAGGCTCGTTGGGGCGGCGCGAAGCGACCGGGCGGGGGTGCATGTTCGTGACCCGGGAGGCGCTCGCCAAGCTGGGCATGGGTCTCAAGGGCGCGCGCGTGGCGGTGCAGGGGTTCGGGAACGTGGGCTCGGTGGCCGCAGACCTCATGGCCAAGGAAGGCGCGAGGATCGTCGCGGTGTCGGACAAATCCGGCGCGCTGCACAACCCCGAGGGGCTCGACATCGCGGAGCTGATCAAGTGGGTCAAGGAGCACCGCCAGCTCGCGGGGTATCCCAAAGCCGAGGCGTTCAGCAAGGAGCAGCTCCTCACGGTGGACTGCGACGTCCTGGTCCCCGCCGCCACCGAAAACGTCATCACGCGCAAGAACGCCCCGCACATCAAGGCCAAGATCATTTGCGAAGGTGCGAACGGTCCCACCACCGCCGCCGCCGACGAGATCCTCGAGAAGAAGGGCGTCTTCGTCATTCCCGACATCCTTGCGAACGCCGGCGGCGTGACGGTGAGCTACTTCGAATGGGTGCAGGACCGCGGCGGCTACTTCTGGGACGAAGAGACCGTGAACCGGCGCCTCGAGAGCATCATGGTGCGCGCCTTCAACGAGGTCGCGGCCACGACGGAGAAGTACAAGGTGAACACCCGCATCGCCTCCTACATCGTCGCCGTCGATCGCGTGGCGGCGATGCATCGGCTGCGTGGGATGTATGCCTGATGCGCTACCGCGTCGTGGCGGTGGGCCGCGTGCGGGACGCGGCGCTCCGCGCGGCCTGTGACGGGTACCTCGAGCGACTGCGCCGGTACGCTCGGGTCGAGGAACGGGAAGTGAAGGACGAGGCGCGACTCCTCGAGGGCGTGATCGAGGGCTCGCGCCTCGTCGCGCTGTCGGAAGCGGGAGAGCAGTGGACGTCCGAGCAACTGGCCGACTGGACGGCGCGCTGGGAGCTGGACGGACGGGATGTCGCGTTCGCGATCGGCGGCGCGGACGCGCTCCCCGTCGCCGTGTTGGGGTCCGCCGAGCGGACCTGGAGCCTGTCCCGCCTGACATTCCCGCACGAGCTGGCCCGCGTGATCGTGTACGAGCAGTTGTACCGCGCGTACACCATCCGCCGTGGGGAACCCTACCATCGCGGATCCTGAGCTGACGGCGGCGGACCGGGCCGCACTGCTGGGACTCGCGCGGGCGACCCTGCAAGCGCACCTCGAGGGGCAGCCGCTGCCGCCCCTGTGCGAGGTGCCCGGGGCGGCGCTGAAGCGCGGGGCCTTCGTGACCCTCACCGAGCGCGGGGCGTTGCGTGGCTGCATCGGCCACATCGCGGCCGACCGCGAGCTCGGCGCCGTGGTGCGGGAGATGGTGATCGCCGCGGCGCGGGATGATCCGCGCTTCGCTCCCGTCACCCGCGAGGAGCTGTCGTCCCTGGCGCTCGAGATCTCCGTGCTGTCCGAGCCTGTGCTGATTCCCGCGCCCGTGGATGCGGAGCGCGTGGTGGTCGGTCGGGACGGATTGGTCGTGCGCCGCGAGCAGCTGGTGGCGCTGCTCCTCCCGCAGGTGGCCCGCGAGTATCATTGGGGGCCGGAAGCGTTTCTCGCCGCGACCTGCCACAAGGCGGGGCTGCCGCCGGACGCCTGGCGGGAACCGGCCACCGAGGTCTTCACGTTTCAAGCGGACGTGTTCGGAGAAGGCCGGGAAGCGGGAAGCGGGAAAGGGGAAGGGTGATTCCGCGGATAGTGACAACGCCGATCGCACCGCTCGCGCTCCCCGCGTCGCGGCTCGCGCCGCGGCGGGTGGCGCCGGACGTGGTCGCCGCCACGCTCCCCGGCGGGGGGGCGGCGCGCGATCGGCTCGCGGCGGGCGAGGTGCTGGTCGTCACGACCGGCCAGCAACCGGGGCTCTTCACCGGGCCACTCTACACCGTCTATAAGGCGCTGTCGGCCATCGCGCTGGCGCGCCGCCTCGAGCGGGAGCGGCGGGTGCCCGTCGTACCGGTGTTCTGGGTGGCGGGGGACGACCACGACTTCGCCGAGGCGAACCACACCTGGTTCCTGAACGCCGGCGGTGACCTCGTGCAGATCGTGCTGCGCGAGCGTCCGGCGGATGCGCCGCTCGTCCCGGTCGCGCGCGAGCCCTGTGGTCCGGAGATCGCCGCGGCGCTGGCCCAGCTCCGGGACGGCACGCCCGAGACGGAATTCAAGCCCGGCGTCATCGAATGGCTCGAGCGATGGTACCGCCCCGAGGCCACGCTCGCGGACGCGTTTGCCGGGGCGTTGGACGCGTTGCTCGGGCCCCGCGGGCTCGTGGTGCTGCGCGCGTACGACGCGGGCGCCAAGCGGGCGGCCGCCCCCTGGGTGCTCAAGGGGCTCGACTTAACCCTCTCGGACGGCTACACGCCGGTGTTCGTGGAGGGCCGCCAGGGCCGTGACCGGCTGCAGCGGGACGGCGAGGCCTTCGTGACCCGCCGGAGCGGGGAGCGCTTCACCCGCGCGCAGCTTGAGCGCGTCGCCGTCGAGGCCCCGGAGCGCCTCTCGCCCAACGTGCTGCTCCGACCCGTCGTGGAGGCGGCGCTGCTCCCCACCACGGCATACGCGGCGGGCCCGGCGGAGCTGAAGTATCTCCAGGACGCCGCGCCGCTGTACGGGGCGCTGGGCGTGACGCGCCAGCCTGCGGTGCCGCGCTGGTCGGGAGTGATCGTGGAGGGTCGGGTAGAGAAGGTGATGGAGCGCCACGGCATCGATCTCGCGGCGTTCGATGGCAGGCCGGGCGAGCTCGAGGCGCGCCTCGTTCGACACGAGCTGCCGCCGGAGACCGTGGCGACGCTCGCCGCGTTGCGCAGCGGTCTCGAGGAGCAGTACAGCCGCCTGCTTCAGTCGGTCGTGAGGATCGACCCGACGCTCGAGCGGACGGTCGAGTCCGCACGCAACGCGGCCCTCGCGGGCGCGCAGACGATCGAGAAGAAGCTCGTGGCCAGTCTCAAGCGTCTTGAGGGGGAGACGTTGGTGCGCCAGATCGCCCGCGCCCGCGCGGCGGTCTATCCAACGGGACAGCCGCAGGAGCGCGTGCTCACCCTGCCGTCGTTCCTCATTCGCTACGGGCCCGGCCTCGTCGACGCGCTGGAGCAGGAGGTGGCGCGCTGGACGGGCGCTTCGTAGAATCCTGCCATGTGGGTCTTCGTCGTCGTGCTGCTCGTGGCTCTGATGATTCCCATCACCGCGATTCTGCTCGAATCGCCGCTCGGGCGCTCGGTTGCGCGGCGGCTGGAGGGTCAGGGTGACGGAGGGGGGTCGGGGAGTGGGGCCGGCATGCGGCAGCTGGAGCAGCGGGTGGACGCATTGGAAACCGACCTCGAGGACCTGAGCCGCTCCATCGCTGGCATGCGCGAAGAGCTGCAGTTCGTCCAGCGCCTGCTGGAAGACCCCGGCAAGAAGAAGCGTCCCTCCTGAGCGAGGGCCGAGGGGCGGGCGGGAGAGGGGGGGGGCGTCACGCGGCGCAGGTCGCCGGGGGCATTCTGGTGACGCGGGTCCTCGGGTATGTGCGCGAGCGGGTGTTCGCGCATTACTTCGGCAATGACAGCGTCCCTGCGGATGCCTTCCGCGCCGCCCTCCGAATCCCGAACACCATCCGCAATCTGCTCAGCGAGGGCACACTCGCCGGGTCGTTCATTCCCGTATACGCGGCCCTCAACGAGCGGTCGGACAAGGCGGGGGCGCGGGCCCTGGCGGGTGCGATTCTCGGGTTGCTGGTGCTGGCCTCCGGCGTGCTGGCCCTGCTCGGGATCGCCCTGGCCCCCGCGATCACCACGGTGATCGCGCAGGGCTTCGACGAGCCGCGCCGCCTGCTCACCATCACGCTGGTGCGCATCCTGTTTCCCATGGCGGGGCTGATGGTGATTTCAGCCTGGTGCCTGGGCATTCTCAACACGCACCGGCGCTTCTTCCTGCCGTACGCGGCGCCCGCGCTGTGGAACATCGCGGGGATCGTCGCCATGCTCGCCGCAGGGACCTGGCTCGCGAACCGGGCGCTCCCGCTCGCTGAGCAGCTCCATCGGGTGGCGCTGGCCCTCGCCTGGGGCACAGTGGCGGGAAGCGTGTTGCAGATCGCCGTGCAGCTTCCCGCGTGTTGGAGATTGCTCCACGGCATCACGCTGCGGCTGTCCTTGAGCGTCGAGGGAGTACGGAATGTCCTGCTCGCCTGGGTGCCCCTGGTGCTGGGGGCGGGGGTCACCCAGCTCTCGGGGCTCATCGACACTTTGCTGGGCTCCTTCACGGGGCCGGGTGGCGTCTCGGCACTCGGCTACGCGCAGCTCATCCAGGTCCTGCCGATCAGCTTGTTCGGCGCGTCGGTCACCGCGGTCGCGCTCCCCGAGCTGTCGCGCGATGCGGTCGCGCCGAACGCGGCGCCCAACGAGCAGCTCCGTGCGCGGATCGCCCTCGGATTCCGGCGGATCGTGTTTTTCGTCGTGCCGTCGTCCGTTGCGTGCATCGCGCTCAGCCGCGAGATCGTGGCCGCGCTGTACCAGACCGGCCGGTTCACGGTCGATGACACGGCCCTCGTCGGCAGCGTCCTCGCCGCGTACGGGATTGGGCTCGTCGGGCAGGCGACGGTGAAGCTCTTCGCCTCGGGCTTTTACGCGATGCGCGACACCCGCACGCCGGTGAAGATCGCGGCGTTTTCACTCGTGGTCTCGACGGGCCTCGCGTGGCTGCTCATGCGCTGGCTGGGCACGCCCGGCATCGCGCTCGGGTCGTCGATCGGCGCGTTCGTGAACACCACGCTCCACTTGCGCGACCTGAGTCGTCGCATCGGCAGCGTGCTCCTGGGCGCGGATTGGCGGGCGTTCGGGATCGCGCTGGTCGCGGCGTTGCTGGCCGGCGCGGCAGCGGTGGGCGTGGCGCGCGTCGCCGGCGGGCTCGCCCCGGTCCCGCGAGGAGGGGCCGTCCTGGGTATCTTTGGAATCGTCTACGCCGCGCTGACGCTCGCCCTCAAGCACCCCGATGCCGTCCGGACATGGCAATCCCTGACCGCCTTTCGCGCCAACTAGAGGCCCTTCCCGACAAGCCCGGCGTCTATCTCTGGAAGAACGCCGCCGGCGAGATCCTCTATGTGGGGAAGGCGAAGAGCCTCCGGGCCCGGGTCCCGAGCTACGTCGGCCCGGACGGCGGCGAGACCCCCGAGCGTGCGGCGCTGGTGTGCCAGATCGCCGATCTCGAGACGATCGTCGTCCCGAACGAGGCGCAGGCGCTGCTGCTCGAGAACAACCTCATCAAGGAGCACCGCCCCCGCTTCAACATCCGGCTCACGGACGACAAGAGCTATCCCCGGATCGCGGTGACGCTGGGGGAGCCGTTTCCGCGCGTCCTGGTCACGCGGCGGGTCACCATCCCCGGCGCCCGCTACTTCGGACCGTACACCGACGTCGCCACGCTGCGGCAGACCCTGAAGATCATCCGCCGCATCTTCACGGTGCGCTCGTGCCACTGGGATCTGCCGCGCGAGGCCCCGGACCGGCCCTGTCTCGACTATCACATCGAGCGCTGCCGGGCGCCGTGCGTCGCCCTGCAGAGCGCGGCGGACTATCGGCGGATGATCGACGACGTGGTCGTATTCCTCGAAGGCAAGACCGTGGACGTGCGCATCGGGCTCCGCGAACGGATGCTGCAGGCGTCGCGCCAGCTCGACTTCGAGCGGGCCGCGCAGGTGCGTGACGCCCTGAAGTGGCTCGACCAGCTGGAGCAGCCCCAGGCGGTCGAGCTCGTGGGCGGGGGAGACGCCGACGCGGTCGGCCTCGCGCGGGATGGCGATGACGTGTGCGGCGTGGTCTTGCGAGTGCGCGACGGCAAGCTGATCGCGCGCGACCACTGGTTCCTCGAGAACGCGGAGCACGAGACCGAAGGAGCCATTCTCTCGACGTTTCTCGTCCGGTGCTACCTGCCGCTCGAGGTACGGGCTCGCACGGTGCTGCTGCCGTTCGCGCCCCTCCCGGAGGACCTCGCCTCGCTCACCCAGCTGGCTCCGGCGGTGGATTGGCACGTGCCACAGCGCGGCACCAACGCGAAGCTCGCCCAACTCGCGGACCAAAACGCGCGACACCTGCTGGACAGTTTGAAGATCGAGAGCTTCGACATCGACGAGCGGGCGGCCGACCCGGTGTTCGCGCTGGGGCGCGACCTCGGGCTCACGGTCGTGCCGCGCGCGTTCGTGTGCATCGACATCTCGACCAACCAGGGGCGCGACACGGTGGGCTCGCTGGTCTGGTTCGAGGGTGGGCGCCCCAAGAAGGCGGAGTACCGGCGGTTCAAGATCAAGGGCGCACCCCAGGACGATTTCGCGGCGGTGCACGAGGTCGTGACGCGCTACCTCACGCGGCGGATCGCCGAAGACCAGCCGCTTCCCGACCTCATGGTGATCGACGGAGGGAAGGGCCAGCTCGGCGCCGCGCTCGACGCGGCGCGCGCCGCGGGGCGGGAGCAGCTCCCGATCGTGAGCCTGGCGAAGCGGGAGGAAGAGATCTACCTGCCGGGCCGGGCCGAGGCGCTCCTGCTGTCGCGACGCAGCCCGTCGCTCAAGCTGCTGCAGCGCGCCCGCGACGAGGCGCACCGCTTCGCGGTCAGCTACAGCCGCCAGCGCCGCGCCCGGCGCACCATCACCTCGGAGCTGCTCGCGATACCGGGCATCGGGCCGGGCCGACGGCGCGCGCTGCTCGAGCGGTTCGGGTCGCTCGCGGGCGTGAAGACGGCCACGCCCGCGGAAATCGCGTCGCTGCCCGGGTTCTCGACCAAGCTGGCCGAGCGGATCTTGGATCGGTTGCATGCCCGAGTGTGAGTGCGCGGCTCAAAGCGGTCGTGACGTAGGGGCGCAGCATGCTGCGCCCCTACAAGGGCACCCCACGTGACGCCCCTCCCGTGGTCGCTCGAATGCTCCGGTTGCGGAGCCACCCGTAGCGCGGACGGATTGCCCGGCGTGTGCACCTGCGGCCAGCCGTACCTCGTCCGCTACCGAGCGACACCGGCGCCCGAAGCGCGAGCGCGACTCGCGGAGCGGCGTTGGACCATGTGGCGCTACCGGGAGTGGCTGCCGCTCGCCGACGGGGAGGCGCCGGTCACCCTGGGCGAGGGCGGCACGCCGCTGCTCGCGGTGCCGCGGGTCGCCGCGAAGCACGGCTTTCGCGAGCTGCGTGTGAAGGAAGAAGGAGCCAACCCCACCGGCTCGTTCAAGGCTCGCGGACTCGCCGCCGCCGTGACCCGTGCCGCGCTCGCGGGGGCGCAGCGCCTGGTCGTGCCCACGGCAGGAAACGCCGGCGTCGCGCTCGCCGCCTACGCCGCGCGCGCCGGCCTGGCGGCGCGCGTGTACGCGCCGGCCACCACCCCGCCCGCGATCCTCGGCCAGATCCGCAGCTTCGGCGGGGACCTGGCGCTGGTGGACGGTCACATCGGCGACTGCGGAAAAGCGGCCCGCGCGTACGCGGCCGAAACTGGGGCCGTCGACGTGTCCACGTTACGCGAGCCCTACCGCATCGAGGGCAAGAAGACGCTGGGCCTCGAGCTCGCGGAGCAGCTCGGCTGGAGTCTGCCCGATGCGATCGTGTACTCCACGGGGGGCGGCACCGGACTGATCGGCATGTGGAAAGCGTTCGCCGAACTCACGCGCGCCGGCTGGCTCGAAGGCAAACCGCCGCGCCTGTACAGCGTCCAGGCCGCGGGGTGCGCACCGGTCGTCAGGGCCTTCGAGGCCGGGACCGACGCTTGCGCCCCTTGGCCCGACCCACGGACGATCGCCGTGGGGTTGCGGGTCCCGGCGCCACTCGGAGATCGCTTGATGCTCCGCGCGCTGCGGGAGAGCGGCGGTGGCGCGGTGGCGGTGACGGACGCGCTCCTCGCCGCGGCGGCCCGCGACCTCCAGACGCTCGAGGGCATCGACGCGTCGCCGGAGGGCGGGGCCGCGCTCGCCGGAGCGGTCGAGCTCAAGGCGCGGGGGAAGCTGCACCCCGACGAACGGGTGGTGATCTTCAACACCGGCGCCGGGTGGCTCTACCGGGCTTAACCTGTTTATATTCCGTCGCTTGGAACCTATGCGCATCGCGATCTTCGACCCGGCAGCCGGCATCTCGGGCGACATGACCCTGGGGGCGCTCCTTGCCCTCGGCGTGCCGGAGGACTGGCTCAAGGCACTGCCGGGCCGGCTGGGGCTCGGCGGAGTGGGAGTCACGGTTCGGAACGCCGTGCGGTGCGGGGTGGGGTGCACGCAGGTCGAGTTCACGATTCCGGAGCAGCCGCACGGACGCCACGTGGGAGAGCTGGTGCGCCTCGTCGAGCGCGCACCGGTATCCGATTGGGTGAGAGAGCGCGCCGTACGCGCGTTCCAGCTCGTGGGCGAGGCCGAGGGCCGGGTGCACGGCGTCGCGCCCGAGCAGGTGCATCTCCACGAAGTCGGGGCAGTGGATGCCGTGCTCGACATCGTGGGTGCCATCGAGGGGTTCGAGCAGCTCGGAGTCGAAGCGGTGTACACCTGGCCCGTCGCCGTAGGGGGCGGCTGGGTGGAGGCGGCGCACGGCCGGCTCCCGATCCCGGCGCCGGCCACGGCGATCCTGCTTGAAGGGGTCGAGCTGGCGACGGGAGGCCCGGTGGAAGGGGAAGCGACGACCCCGACCGGGGCGGCGCTGGTGCGCGTGCTCGCTGCGGGTCCGCCACCCGCGCAGTGGCGCCTGGTGAGGGGTGGGTGGGGCGCGGGGCAGCGGAACCCCAAGCACTATCCCAACGCGTTGCGGATCTTTCTCGCCGAGCAGGCAGCGCAGGCCGGCCGCGTCACGCTGCTCGCGACCGACGTGGATGACATGAGCCCGGAGTACGTGGAGCCGCTGCGGCAGGCGCTCGTCGCCGCCGGAGCGCTGGACGTGCAAACGTGGCCGGTGCAAATGAAGAAGGGACGTTCGGGGTTCCGCGTGGAGGTCATGGCGCCCGAGGAATTGGCGGAGCCCGTAACCGCCGCGCTGTTCCGGCACAGCACGACGGGCGGGGTTCGTCGCTGGCTGGCGGAGCGGGCGACGCTGGCCCGTCGCCAGGTGACCATCGAGCTCGCGCCCGAGGTCACCGTGCGAGTGAAGGTGCTGGAGCAGCCGGGTGCGGAAGGTGTACGCGTCAAGCCGGAGTACGATGACGTTGTCGCGGCGGCTCGTGTACTTGGCCGGCCGCCGCTCGAGGTCGCCCGGGTCGCGCAGCGCGACGCCGAGGCGCTGGTTGCCAAATCCAAGGAGTGAGCATGACCGTCAAGCAGACCCTCGGCATTGCGGCGTGTATCCTGGTCGCCGCTCTGGCCCCCGCCGCGGCGCACGCGCAGCAGATCTGGCTTCCCGCCGCGTGCGACATCAAGCCGGGCGACCAGCGCGTGAACAGCGGCATGCAGTCGCTCAAGAGCGCGTCCAGCACCAAGTTCGCGGATCAGCGCGCCAAGGATCTGAAGGACGCCGAGCGCGTCCTTACACAGGCGGTGACTACGGGGAACCAGGACAAGAACCCTGCTGCCTGGTACTACCTGGGGCGCTACTATTTGATGGCGGGCGAGCTCGGAGGCGCGGACTCGGCCTTGACGAAGGCCCAGGCCCTCGCATCCGCCTGCAAGGACGACATCGCGCTGTACCGGCGGCAGGCGTGGGTGCCGGTCTTCAACGCCGGCGTGCAGGCGTGGCAGGCTGGGAACACCGATTCCGCGATTGCGAGCTTCCGGCGCGCCAACCAGATCTACCAGGCCGAGCCGCTCGGATTTGTGTACATCGCCAACCTGTTCGTCAGCCGGGAGGAGCCCGATTCGGCCGGCAGGAAGACCGATGCCACCAGGTATCACGCGGACTCGCTGGTCTACGCGACCCGCATTGACTCGGCGGCAAAGTATTTCCGCCTGGCGATTCCGGCGGCGTCCGATCCGAAGTATGCCAAGGACCGACGGGATGCGTTCTTCAACGTCGCGCGGGTGTATCACTCGGTGAAGCGCAACGCCGAAGCGGCGGCGGCGTACAGGGAGTACATCGGCGCTTACCCCAACGACGTGCAGGCCATGGCGAGTCTCGCGGGACTCTACCTGCTTGCCGACAAGCGGGATTCGGCCATGGCGCTGTACGCTGCCATCGTCGGGCACGCGGATTCGGCGAGCTCGGAGGAGCTGTTTGGCGCGGCACAGGCGGTGCTGAGCGGAATTCCGTCGTCACCGGACACGGCGGATCTGGAGGCCGCCTGCGGCAAGGCGCAAAAGAAGAAAAACCCCGCACTGACGGCGCGACAGGTGTCGGCGCGCTGTCAGCCCGCGGTGGTCGACACGATGCGCAAGTACCACGCGCTGGCCGACCCGCAATACCGGCTCGTCGCCCAGACCTACGAGGCAGGCCTCGCGAAGAACCCCTACTTTCGGGATGCGCTGTACAACCTCGCGGGCATCTCCTACTTGATCGGTGACTCGAGCAAGGTGCTGCCACTCGCCCAGCGGCTGTATGCCGTGGATCCGTTGAACCGCACCTCGCTCGCCAAGATCGCGGGGGGGTGGCAGCTTCTCGGGAAAAAGGACTCCGTGCTCTACTACCTGACGCTCGCGGACTCGCTCCCCGTCGAAGTCACCGTGGGCAGCTTCACGACGACCGAGCAGGGCGCCGGCGTCGAGGGCCTGTTTAGTAACTTCCACTCCAAGCCTTCCCGGCCGCTCAAACTCATGTTCGAGTTCCTGGACGGGAAGGGTAATGTTGTAGCAACTTTGCCACAGGACGTGCCCGAGGTCGGTGCAGGAGGGAACAAGTCGTTCAAATTGAAGGCTGATCAGCCGGGCATCGTAGCCTGGCGTTACAAGCGTTCCTAAGGCGAGGTTGATAAAGTGGCAGGATTTTGGCACACTTCCTGCCCAAGTAGACGTGCGCGGGCGTAATTCAGGGGTAGAATGCCAGCTTCCCAAGCTGGACGTCACGGGTTCGAATCCCGTCGCCCGCTCTGCCTTCCTAGGTAAGTACGCCGTCCTGTTTGCGCTCTTCGTCGCTGTGTCCTCCCTTGTCGCCGGGACTCCCGCACCCTCGCTCCCCGGTTGGCAGCTCGTGTGGCATGACGAGTTCGACAACACGGCCCTCGATGGCGGCAAATGGGTCCGGCAGACCGGGGGCGGCGGCTGGGGGAACGGCGAGCTCGAGTTCTACACCGACCGCGCTGAGAACGCGCGCCTCGAAGGTGGCAACCTGATCATCGAGGCCCGCCGGGAGAAGTTCAGCAACCGTGAGTACACGTCTGCCCGATTAAAGACCCAAGGTTTGAGCGCGTGGCGGTACGGCCGCACGGAGGCACGCATTCAAATCCCGCGGGGGCAAGGCTTGTGGCCCGCCTTCTGGATGCTGGGCGGCAACTGCGAGAACGTCGGCTGGCCCGCGTGCGGCGAGATCGACATCATGGAGAATATCGGCAGGGAGCCCCGTCGCGTGCATGGCACGGTGCATGGCCCCGGCTATTCGGGTGCACAGGGCGTCACCAGCACATTAGAGCTGCGCACGGGGGCCTTCGCCGACAGCTTTCACGTGTATGGCATCGAGTGGGAGGCGGATGCGATTCGATGGTACGTGGACGACACGGTATACAAGACTGTCACCCCGCAGGACCTGCCCGGGCGGTGGGCGTACGATCATCCCTTCTTCATCATTCTCAACGTGGCGGTCGGGGGGTACTGGCCCGGCGCTCCTGATTCCACGACGGTCTTTCCGCAGACGATGCGGGTGGACTATGTGCGTGTCTACGAGAAGCCGCATGGGGGAGGGCCGTCTCGACTTCAAGGTGAACGGCAGCCGGGTTACGGCTGGCGCTAACGCGCTTCAGAAGCCATATTGCGAAGCTTACGGAAGTAGCGGCCTACATTGGGGTTGCGACGTCAGGCTTCACAAAGTCCTTGAAGGAGCAGATTGGGTCAGTGATTCGCGTGCAAGCGGTGGCATCCGACTCCCTCGGCGGCGAGCTGGGGCTCGTCCCGGGAACTGAGCTCGTGGCCGTCAACGGCCGTGCGCTGGAGGACTTCCTCGACTGGGAGTTCCTCACGGCGGACGAGCGCTTCCTACTGGTCGCGCGCCTCCCGACGGGCGAGGAGGTCGAGTACGACGTCGAGCGCCCTGAGGGGCTCCCGATGGGCGTGACGCTCGAGCCGCCGCGGATCCGGCGCTGCGGGAACCACTGCGACTTCTGCTTCGTCGACGGGAACCCGGATGGGTTGCGCACGCCCCTGTACATCCGCGACGACGACTACCGGCTGTCGTTCCGCTACGGCAACTTCGCGACGCTCACGAACCTGAAGCCGTGGGACCTGGAGCGAATCGTCGAGTATCGGCTGTCACCTCTGTACGTCTCGGTGCATGCCACGGACCCAACGATCCGCCGCTGGCTGCTCCGCAACCCCGAGGCGCCGGACATCATCCCGCAGCTCGCTTGGTTTGCCGAGCGGGGGATCGCGTTCCACACGCAGGTCGTCCTCGTTCCCGGGGTGAACGACGGAGGCGAGCTCGAGCGCACGCTCGCCGACCTGTACGGCCTCGGTGCCGCCGTGCTCTCCGTTTCGGTCGTCCCCGTCGCCCTCACTGAGTTCTCGAAACATGGCCTAGTGCGCGAGCCGACGCAGGATGAATGTCGGGCTGCGCTCGCGGCGGTCGATCGGATGGCGACCCGAGCGCTCGTCCAACGGGGGTCGCCGTGGTGCTTTGGAGCCGACGATCTCTACCTCCAGGCGGGAGAGCGGCTGCCGGAGCCCGCGTGGTACGGGGATTTCGAGCAACGCGAAAACGGGGTCGGCTCGGTGCGGTTTCTGCAGACCAGGATCGCGGCGGCCGTCGATCGGCTTCCCGACCTCGGGGGGAGGCGCATCGGGGTCGTGACCGGCAGGGCCATGGGTCCGTTGATGCCACAAGTCCTGGCTGACGTTGCAGCGACGACGGGCGGCCGCTTCGAGCTGGTCGTGGTCGAGAACACCCTGTTCGGGCCTTCGGTCACGACGGCGGGACTCCTTCCCGGAGCGGCCGTCGAGCGGGCGCTCAGGGATCGAGGGGACCTGGACTTCGTGCTGCTGCCGGCGGAGGCGGTGAACGACGACCTAGTGTTCGTGGACGACCTGAGCGCCGACGAGCTGGCGGGCCGCGTACCGATGCCCGTGCGCCTGTCATATGACTTTGCGGACGTGTTGAGCGAACTCGGAAGTCGGAACGCGGAAGTCGGAACAGATGAACACGGTTCCGCGTTCCGCGCGTCCGGGGCGGGGCAGGGATGAAGGGCGGCGCTCCCACCGTTGCCATCATCGGCCGCCCCAACGTCGGCAAGTCGACGCTGTTCAATCGGCTCATCGGAGGCCGGGAGGCGATCGTGGACGCCCGTCCGGGCGTCACGCGCGATCGGCACTTCGGCGCCACCGAGTGGAACGGACGACGGTTTTGGCTGGTGGATACGGGAGGCATGGTGCCGGACGCGCCCGACGCGCTGAACCGCGCGATCCGGACCCAGGTCGAGGCGGCGGTGGCCGAGTGCGATGTGGTGCTGTTCCTCGTAGACGTCGAGGCGGGGGTGCAGCCCGCGGATTTGGAGATCGCCCGGTACCTGCGGAAAGCCCGCCGCCCGGTGATCCTGGTCGCCAACAAGGCCGACCAGCTGCCCAACGACACGCGGCACCTCGCGTTCTACGAGCTCGGCCTGGGAGATCCGTTCCCCGTGTCCGCCGCGGTCGGCAAGAGCTCGGGGGACCTGCTGGACCGCGTCGTGGAGGCTCTCAGCACCCCGGACTTGCGTCCGGAGTCAGTACCTGACCCCGGGAGCGAGCCCGGGGAGGTCCAGGTGGCGGTGGTCGGCCGGCCCAACGTGGGGAAGTCGAGCCTGGTGAACCGGTTGCTTGGCGAGGAGCGGCTGGTCGTGGCGGAGGAGCCCGGCACCACCCGGGACGCAATCGATACCCCGCTCAGCTATCAGGGGCACACGCTCGTGTTCATCGACACGGCGGGACTCCGCAAGCGCAGCAAGGTCGAGGACGACATCGAGTTCTACTCGACCCTTCGGACGGCCCGGGCCATCGAGCGCGCCGACGTGTGCGTCCTGGTGGTGGATGCGAAGGATGGGATGCACGTGCAGGACCTGAAGATCGCCAACGATGCGTGGGAGCGGGGCGCGGCGATCATCGTCGCCGTGAACAAGTGGGATCTGATCGAGGAGAAGGAGACGAACACGGCGGCGCGGGGCCAGCGCGAGCTCGAGGAGCGGGCGCCGTTCCTGCGGTTCATCCCGTTCCTGTACCTGTCTGCCAAGACCGGCCAGCGGGTGCCCAAGCTCCTCGAGCTGATCCTGGAGGTCGCGGACGAGCGCGCCAAGCGGGTGCCCACGTCGGAGGTCAACCGGGTACTCGAGGCCCTGGTAGACCGGCAGCAGCCGCCCCAGCCCGTGGGAGAGTCGGTACGGCTCTTGTACGCGTCGCAGATCGGCACCGCGCCGCCCCGGTTCGCCATCGTGTCCAATCGCCCCGAGGCGATCCCCGAGGCGTACACGCGTTACCTCGTGAACGGCTTCCGGGAGGCGTGGCGGTTCACCGGCTCCCCGCTCAATCTGAAGCTCCGCCGCAGACGGGAGACCGCCCGCGGATGAACGACTTCGGGCTGGCCGTCATGCTGGTCCTCGCCTATCTGATCGGCGCCACGCCGACGAGCTACATCGCCGGCAAGCTCGGAAAAGGCATCGACTTGCGCGAGCACGGCTCGAACAATCTCGGGGCAACCAACGTGTACCGCGTGCTCGGCTGGAAGTACGCGATCCCCGTCGGCGTGATCGATATGGTCAAGGGCGCAGCCCCCGTGGTGATCCTCGGACCCTGGTCCAACGGGCCTGCGTGGTTCACGGTGGCCCTGGGACTGGCGGCGGTGCTCGGCCACATGTTCTCGCCGTATGTGCGCTTCCGGGGCGGCAAGGGGGTCGCCACGGCCGCAGGCGTGTTCCTCGCCCTCGCCCCACTCGCGATTGGGATTTCGGTCGCCCTGTGGGCGGTCATCCTGTGGCTCTCCGGCTACGTGTCGGTCGCCTCTATCACGGTGGCCGTGCTGTTCCCGCTGTGGGTCCGGGTCACGGCCCCCGAACAGCCCTATACGTTCTGGGCGGGCGTGGTCCTGGCGCTGCTGATCGTCTACACGCATCGGCACAACATCGCGCGCTTGCGGGGGGGGACGGAGAATCGGTTTCGCACGAGAAAGGGCCTGGCTGCGTGAGAGAAATTGGGTCGGGTGGGAGGGCAGGGTGAAGATCGCCGTGGTGGGCGGAGGGGCGTGGGGCACCGCGCTCGCCGACCTGCTCGCCCGTAAGGGGGACTTCGCCACCGTCTCCCTTTGGGCCCGTGAACCCGAAGTGGTGGAGAGCGTGAATCGGGAGCACCTGAACCACATGTTCCTGCCTGGCGCGGCACTCGCTCCCGGCCTTACCGCCGACGGTGACCTCACGGCCGCGGTGCGTGGGGCCGAGGTCGTCGTGTCGGCGGCCCCATCCCATGCGGTGCGCGAGGTCATGACCCGGGCGCGGGGCCAGATCGGTCGCGGCGCGTTGGTGGTGAGCGTGTCCAAGGGCCTCGACCCGGAGCGACTCGCCACGCCGTCGTGTGTGTTGGCCGACGTGCTTCCGAAGGAGGCGCCGATCGCCGTGCTGTCGGGCCCGTCGTTCGCCCGGGAGGTGTACGCGCGCCAGCCGACCGCCGTCGTGGCGGCGGCGCGGGAGCACGCGGTCGCCCAGCAGGTGCAGCAGGTCTTCTCGACGGGGTTCTTCCGGGTGTATTCCGCCACGGACGTGCTCGGGGTCGAGCTCGCGGGAGCGCTCAAGAACGTCATTGCGCTCGCGGCCGGCATCCTGGAAGGCCTCGGGCTGGGCCACAACACGCGCGCCGCGCTGATCACGCGCGGGCTAGCCGAGATCACGCGGTTAGGCGTCGCGCTTGGCGCCGAGCCGGCCACGTTCGCCGGCCTCGCCGGGATGGGCGACCTTATTCTCACCGCCACCGGTCCCCTGTCGCGCAACCACCAGCTGGGGGTTGAGCTCGGGGAGGGGAGGCGCCTCGAGGAGGCGCTGGCTGGGCGCGCCGCGGTCGTCGAAGGGGTGAACACGGCCCGCTCGGCGGTGACCCTCGCGGAGCGCCACGGTGTCGAGCTGCCGATCGCGCGGGAGGTGGCCGAGGTGCTCTTCCACCGGAAGTCGCCCAGCCAGGCAGTCGCCGACTTGATGGAACGGGAGCTCAAGCCGGAGCACTGGCGATGAGCGCGCCCCATCCCGTGCAGGAGTTCTTTTCGATCGGCGAAGTGTGTCAGCTCACCGACCTGAAGCCGCACGTGCTGCGGTACTGGGAGAGCCAGTTCCGCTTCTTGAACCCCGCCAAGAACCGGTCCGGCAACCGCGTGTACCAGCGGCGCGAGATCGAGCTGATCATGTTGGTGAAGCACCTGCTCTATACGGAGAAATACACGATCGAGGGCGCGCGCCAGAAGATCGAGCAGTATCGGCGCAGCGGGGAGCTCAAGCCGGAGGCGCGTCGCGCGCTGGCGACCCAGACGGTCAAGGACCTGCGCGTCGAGCTCAAGTCGATCCTCGCCCTGCTCGAGGGGAACGCCTCCGCCAATGCCGGGGCGCGCTGACCGCCCGGTCGCGGTCGTCATCCCCGCCTATCAGGCCGCCGCCACCATCGCCGGAGTCGTTGCCCGAACGTCCCGTGCCGTTCCGGGCGCAACCGTGTACGTTGTGGACGATGGATCGACCGACGGGACGGGCGGCGAGGGCCGGGGGGCGGGGGCGACCGTGCTCATCCATCCGCGCAATCGGGGTAAAGGTGCCGCGCTCGCGACGGGTATCTCGGCGGCCCTCGACGGCGGGGCGGGGGTCATCGTCACCCTGGACGCCGACGGGCAACACGCGCCGGAGGAGATTCCCCGCCTGGCGGCGCCGGTCCTGGGTGACGCGGCGGACCTGGCTTTGGGCGCCCGGGCCCGGAGCGGCGCGATGCCGTGGGGACGCCGCTGCACCAACTGGGTATCGGCGGCGCTCGCGTCGCGGATCGGAGGCGTGGCGGTCCCGGACGCCCAGACCGGCTTTCGGGCCCTGACGCGGCGCGCGGCCCAGGCGGTCCGCCCGCAGGAGCTGGGCTACGATTTCGAGACGGCGTTCCTGCTCGCCGCGCTCACCCGGGGTCTGCGGGTCCAGTTTGTGGCGGTGTCGACCGTGTACCACGGGCGGCCCAGCCACTTCCGGCACTGGGCGGACACGTGGCGGCAGGCCCGCGTCTTCACGCGCTACGCGCGGGCGATCATTTTCGGGGCACGATGAACATCCTCATCTCGAACGACGACGGCATCCTCGCCCGCGGCCTGGCAGTGCTGGGCGAGGTGTGCGCCGCGCTGGGCCAGGTGACCGTGGTCGCTCCCGATCGCGAGCAGAGCGGGACCTCGCACTCGCTCACGCTGCATCGCCCGCTGCACGCGACGCGACGGCCGGACGGTGCCTTCCAGGTGGACGGCACTCCCACCGACTGCGTGCTCCTCGCCATCGGCATGCTGATGCCGCAGAAGCCGGACTTCGTGATCTCCGGGATCAACCACGGCCAGAACATGGGAGAGGACGTGTTCTACTCGGGCACGGTGGCCGCCGCGATGGAGGGCCTCGTGGCCGGCATCCCCAGTATCGCGGTGTCGTATGCGGGGGCGGACCTGGACATGCTCGAAACGCACAAAGACGGGCTGCGGTCGCTGCTCCAGCGCATCGTGGAAGTCAAGGATTTCCCGACGGAGACGCTGCTCAATATCAACCTTCCCGCGCTTCCCGGGGATCAGGTGAAGGGTGTGAAGGTGACGCATCTCGGGAGCCGAGTCTTCAGTGAGGAAATCGCCCTCATGAAGGACCCGTGGGGCAAGGAGATCTATTGGATCGGGGGCGGTCGCATCACCTGGAGCGGCGATGCGGATTCCGATTTCCGCGCCACCAGCGACGGCTATGTCTCCGTGACGCCGCTCCACATGGACATGACCAACTACGGCTTGATCGAGGTGGTGCGGAAGTGGCTCCCCGGCGACTGACCGGGGCGGCGGATACCTACGCGGGATATCGCGCGCGGTTGGTCGAGACGTTGCGTGCCAGGGGGATCCGCGATCTCGCCGTCCTCAAGGCGTTCGCCGAGACACCGCGGCACCTGTTCGTGCCGCCGGCGGTGCGACACCGCGCCTATGAGGACACGGCGCTGCCGATCGGCAACGGCCAGACGATCTCGCAGCCGTTCACACAGGCGCGCTATCTCGAGGCGCTCCGGCTCACGGGCAGGGAGCGCGTCCTCGAAATCGGGACCGGCTCGGGATATCAGACGGCACTGCTCGGGGCCCTCGCGGGCACGGTCTTCTCGGTCGAGCGCGTCGAGCCGCTCGCGGTCGCGGCCCGGCGGGCGCTGGACGACGCCGGGAGCGCGAACGTCTCGGTGCTGCTGGGCGACGGGACGCTCGGGTGGAGCGCGTACGCCCCCTACGACGCGATTCTGGTCGCCGCCGGCGGCCCGGAAGTCCCACCGCCGCTCGTGGAGCAGCTCGCGCCGGGCGGCCGCCTGCTGATTCCGCTGGGCGAGCGCGGCGCCCAAACGCTCACCCTGATCGAGCGGGTGGGGCAGGGGCCCGGCTCCGAGGTCCGCAGCACGCCCCTCGGTGCGGCACGGTTCGTCCCCTTGCTGGGAGAACACGGCTTCGATGCTTGAGGCGTTTATCCAGTGGTTGCTGAACCTGTTCCGGGGGATGGGCTACCCCGGCATCGTGGTGCTGATGGCCGTCGAGTCGTCGATCTTGCCCCTCCCGAGCGAGCTGGTGATGCCGCCCGCGGGCTATCTCGCGGCCAAAGGGGAAATGAGCTTCGTCGTGGCGGTCGCCTGCGGCGTGCTGGGCAGTATCCTCGGCTCGCTCGCAAACTACGGCCTCGCCCATTGGCTCGGACGCGCCTTCTTCCTGCGGCTGGGCAAGTATGTGCTCATTACCGAGAGAGCGCTCGATCGGTCGGAGCGGTATTTCGCGGCCCACGGCGAGATCAGCACGTTCCTGGGTCGAATGCTGCCCGTCGTACGCCACCTCATCTCGATTCCCGCCGGAATCGCGCGCATGCACCTGGGACGGTTCGTGGTGTTCACCGGACTGGGTGCGCTCGTCTGGTGCACGATTTTAACCTGGATTGGGTGGTTCATCGGTAGCCGGGAAGACGTGATCCTCGAGGTGCTCAACCAGGAGGCGAAGCGCTACGCCGGGCGCGCCGTACTCGTCGCCTTGCCCGTGCTGGCGGGTATCGCCGCGGTCTACGTTTGGTGGTATCGCCGGCGGGCCGCGCAGGATCGGCAAGGGTAGGGCCCCGTGGCCGCCATCCGCTTCCTCGTCCACGGTCGCGTGCAAGGTGTGGGGTTCCGCTGGTGGGTGTGGCGACAGGCGACGCGCATGGGACTCCGCGGGTCGGCCCGCAACCTGCGCGACGGGTCAGTGGAGGTGATCGCGGAAGGTCCGGACTCGGGGTTGGCGGACCTCGAGCGGGTGCTGGCACAGGGCCCGCCCGCGGCACTGGTGGAGCGTGTGGAAAAATCCCAGGTTCCACATGAGGTCACGATCCCCAATGGTTTTGATATCAAGTAGTTGCGGGAGTCGAGCGTGACCTCGACGACCGCAGTCCAGGATATCTATCAGGCGATTCGCGACGTCCCCGACTTTCCCAAGCCGGGGATCATGTTCAAGGACATCACACCGCTGCTGCTCGATCCGGGCCGGTTCCGGCGGGCGGTCGAGCTGATGGCGGCGCCGTTCCGCGGGGCCGAAGTGCGGCGCGTCGTTTCGATCGAATCGCGCGGCTTCCTGCTGGGCGCACCGATCGCGTTGCTGCTCGACGCGGGACTGGTGCCTATCCGGAAGCCGGGGAAGCTCCCGGCGGCGCGGGGTCGGGTGGAGTACGCCTTGGAGTACGGCACCGACGCACTCGAGATGCACCGCGACGCAGTGGGTCCGGGTGACCGGGTGTTGATCGTCGATGACGTGCTGGCGACGGGCGGTACTGCCGAGGCGGCCGCCAAACTGGTGCGGGCACACGGCGGGCACGTGGTGGGCTTCACGTTCCTGATCGAGCTCGATTTTCTCAAAGGGCGGGAGCGGCTGCGGAGCGAGCGCGTCGAGGCCTTGCTGCACTATGCGTAACCTCTCTAAATTTCACCGTTTAGCCCCTGTAGCTCAGGTGGATAGAGCAGCGGTTTCCTAAACCGTTGGCCGGGTGTTCGAGTCACCCCAGGGGCACGCTCAACAGCAGGTTGGGGGAGGTTCTGAAGGTTGGAGAGGTTGTGGAGGTGCAGCCGTTGCGCCCTCCACAGCCTTCCCCAACCTCCCCAACCTCCGTAACCTCCACCAACCTCCACAACGGTCTTTTATGGCGACGACGGTAACGACGGCGGGACGCGCGGCAGTTGGGGAGTCCCACGCGCTGACGTGGCTCAATTCCTGGATCAGGAGCCACAAGCAGCTAACGGCCTACCTTGCAGTGGGGCTCGTCGTTGCTTTGGGGCTGTTCGCGTGGAACTTCCTGTCGGCAAAGACAGCGGAGCGCAGTGCCGGCCGCCAAATCGCGCAGGGGCGCCTCGCGCTCGATTCGAAGAACTACCCGCTCGCCGCCAGCGTGTTGTCCCAAGTGGTGGAGAACTTCTCCGGGACCCACGCCGCCCAGGAGGCCAGCATCCTGCTCGCCCAAGCCAGGCTCGCGCAGGGCCAGACGCAGCAGGCGATCGACGTACTCCAGCGCTCGGCTCCCAAGGCCGACAAGTACTTCCGAGCCCAGACGTATGGGCTGCTTGGTGGGGCGTTCGAGAACGCGCTCCGGCCCAAGGACGCCGCGACAGCTTACGAGTCCGCCGCCGCCGCGGCCCTGTATCCGTTCCTGCGGGCGCAGTTTCTCGCCGACGCGGGGCGAGCCTGGATCGCGGCGGGTGACACTGCGAAAGCGCTCGCGGTCTACCGGACGATTGTGGCGAAGCTGGACTCCACGAGCGCGGCTGGAGAGGCCAAGGTCCGGCTCGGCGAGTTGACCAAGGGAAGCGGTCATCCGTAATCTTTCACGCACGGTTACTTCGTATAAGATATGTTATGTTAAGTTGGGACGAGACTGAATGTGGAGAAGCCCCTCAGTTAATCACACCCCGCACCACGAGCCTCGCCTCCCCTCCCAGCCACACGTCGTCATACGCTCCGTCTGCCGTCTTGCGCGCCCGGATCTCGAGCCGCCTGGCGCTCCTGGTCCAGAACGTGACGGGGAGCTTGGCCAGGCTCCAGTCGGCCAGCGCACACGCCGCGGCTACGGCACCCGTCCCGCACGCCAATGTCTCGTCTTCCACGCCGCGCTCGTAGGTCCGCATACGCCATTCCGACGCGCGGCCGGCCGGGGAGATGAAGTTCACGTTCGCCCCGGCGGGCCCCAGGGCCGGGTCGGCCCGAAGTAGTCTGCCGCGCGCCACCACGTCCACCCGCTCTACGTCATCCACGAGGACCACGAGGTGCGGCACGCCCACCGTGCCCAGCACCGCCTGCCCTTCGCCGGGCGCGATCGCGAGGCCCGGCACGGGTGCCGGCGAGCGAACCGGCGCCAGATGCAGCTCGGCCCGCTCGCCGTCGGACATGCAGCGGCTCTCGTAGGTGGCGGCGTCCGTCTCGAGAATCATGCGCTGGGGGCTGGCCAAGCCCAATCGGGCGGCGAGCCGTGTGCTGCAGAGCGCGGCGTTCCCGCACATCGCTGCGCGCGAACCATCCGAGTTGAAGTAGACCATGCGAACGATGTCGGGTCCTCCCGAGCCCTCCGGTCCCGACCCGGGCCCGACAAACACCAGCCCGTCGGCCCCGACGCCGGTCCCACGCGCGCACACGGCTCGGATATCATCGACGGACCATTCGGCGGGCGTCGTGTGGCGGCCGTCGACCATGACGAAGTCGTTGCCCGACCCCGTCATCTTGTAGATCGTGGTGCCGACTAGATGCGGCCGAACCAGGCCATCAGCCTGAGCCGTGGGACCATCCACACGGCCTCCCGCACGATCGCCCGATTCATCTTGCTTTGCCCCTCGGCTCGGTCGACGAACACGATCGGGATTTCCTTCAGGGTGAACCCTTTGCGCCATGCCCTCACGCTCATTTCGATCTGAAACGCGTACCCATTGGAACGGACCCGTGACAGGTCGACCGCCTCCAGCACCCGCCTGCGAAAGCACTTGAACCCCCCCGTCAAATCCCAGATCCGCAGGCCGGTGATCCAGCGGGCGTATATGTTCGCACAATATGATAGCAACAAGCGCCCCATCGGCCAGTTGACGATCGTCACCCTCCCGTTCAGGTAACGCGACCCGAGCACCAGGTCAGCCTGGGCGACCGCCTTGAGAAACTCCTTTAAGTGCGCCGGATCGTGCGAGAAGTCGGCGTCCATCTCGAACACGTAGTCATAGCCTCGCCCGAGAGCCCACTTGAAGCCGGTGATGTAAGCCGTTCCAAGGCCGAGCTTTGCTTCCCGGTGCAGCACGTGGAGGCGGGGCTCCTTCGCGGCCAGCACGTCGGCGATCTGTCCGGTGCCGTCCGGGGACTGGTCGTCCACCACGAGGACCTCGAGCCGTGGGTCCTGCGCGAGGACCTGCGGGACGAGGCTCGGGACGTTCCCGGCCTCGTTGTAGGTGGGGATGACGACCAGCGCTCGTTCACCCATGCCGGGCGCGCCGGGGGAGGATAACGGCGGCGAGCAGGGCAACGAGGAGCGCGGCGAGGCACCCGAGGCTCAGTGTCCGGCCGGTCTCATAGAGCTTCGAGCGGAACGCGAGCTCCACGAGCTTGGCCCCTGCCGGCAGCGCGACGGTGATCAGGCTGTAGTCGCCGCGCAGCACCTGGGCAGGCCGGCCATCGGCAGTGGCTTGCCAGTCAGGATACCAGTTCTCGGCGATCAGCAGGTAGCTCGGCTGAGGGGGCACGGGGTCGAGCGTCACGGTCATGCGTCCGGGCTGCCACGCGGTCACAGCGGCGCGCGACGGGCTGGGCGGGGGCATCTGCTTCAACGGCTCGGGCGTAACCGGCTGATCGTTGGTGAAGAGGACGATCCTGGAGAAGTCCATGCGAGGATCGACGAGGGTCGGGATGATCGTCGCCGAATCGGTCTTGATGGCGCCCGCGACGACGCGGGCGTACGGCGCCGGGGCCGTGCGCTCGAACAGGTTGACGCGCGTCCCGTCGAAGGTCGTCACCGAGTCGAGCACGCGGTGGAAGCCGGGGATCGACTCGAGCGTCCGGGCGCCGGCCGGCAGGATCGCGTAGCGCACCGCCCACAGGTCCCAGAGCGGCAGGACGCCCAGGTTCCTCCATTCATTCTTCCCCCCCCACAAGTCGTCGTAGTACCGCAGTTCGTTGCCGTGGTAGCCGAACAGCTCAGGGATGTCGAACGCCATCAAGATCGACCCCGGATAGGCGGCCCCCGAGCCCGGTGGCTGGACCACGCGGTACGGCAAACGCGTCGCGGCCACGCGGTCGATCACGGGGTCCCGCCCGTACGGCTTAGTGTAGCTCCAGAACTGGCGCGCGTTGAGCCAGAGGTCCGTCCCGGCGACGAGGATGAGCGCCAGCGCGCCCAGCCGGGGGGTCAGGCGGCCCTGCGCTGGGCCAAGCACGGCCGCCACGGCCGCAAGCGCGAGTCCGCTCGTCACCGCCCCCCACAGGATCGCGGCCGCATCGACGCGCGCGGCGGCTGCCTTCTCGGCGGCGAGCGCCTCAGCGATATGGCCGAACACCCCGGTCACCCCGAGCAGGGCCACGATCCCGCCGATGATCAGCGCGAGCGTCATGACCCGCCTGCCCGCGCCCTTGAGTGCGCGCTCGACGCCCAAACCCGCGAACATCGCCGTGACGAGCGCGACCACGTAGAACGCCATGCCCGGGGCGCGAGTCTTCTTGACCAGCGGCATGAGTGCCCACCACGCCTTGTAGAACGGCGTGCCGGCGCCGAGGCTGATCAGCAGAAACAGCAGGCCGATGCCGCCGAGCCAGAGGACTTGCCGGCGGCGTTCGGGCGCGGCAATACCCAGCGCGGCCAGGACCACCACGGGCAGGCCGAGGTACTCCGAATGAAACTTGAGCGCGTTCGAGCCCCAGTACGTGTCCCAAGAACGCCCCACGAAGTTCTTGAGGAAGAACTCGGGGACGTGGTTCCACGGGATGGCGAATGAGGTGGAGCCCTCGAACCCGTGATAGCCCTGGGCGCGCGGCGAGAACGGGATGTACTCGAAGAACGGCAGGATCTGAATCGCGGCGATCCCGAAGCCGATCAGCACGGCGACGAGCGCCAGGCCGAGCCGCAGCACGCGCTCCCCTGCCCCGCTGTCACCGGCCGCTTCGAACGTGAGGTAGAGCGCGAACAGTCCGGCGGCGATGAGCGAATAGTAGGCGAGCTGGAAGTGGCCCAGCAGCGTGAGCGCGGTCGCGACTCCCACCATCGGGTAGCCTTCCCAGCGTCGGTCGCGCAGCGCCAGCACGAGCGCGAGCAGCATCAGCGGCAGCATGGCGGACGCGAACAGCTTCCCGTCGTGCCCCGGCGAAGGATACGACGCGATGAGTCCGGACAGCTCGTACGCCAGCCCCCCGATCACCGATCCCGTCCATCCGACCGCGAGGCGTCGCAACAGCAGGTACGTGAACAGGCCGGCGAGGATGTAGTGGAGAAAGAAGCTCAGGTTGCCCGCCGTCGTGACCGGCACGACGAACCGCAGCAGCCAGGTCGGATAGAAGACGTCCCCGCTCCCGGCCGCGACGAACGGCATCCCGCCGAAAATCTCGGGGTTCCAGAGCGGCAGGTGGCCGGTACGCTTGACCCACTCGGCGCTCCACGCGTGGAACGGGAGGCCGGCGGTGTACTGATCGCTCCACTGGCTCGCGAGCCACATCCCTGCGAACATGGGCAGCGACAGCAGCACGGGCCACAGCGTGAATGCGGCCGTCGCGAGCAGGGTGGGGCGACTCGGCTCGTAGGGAGGCGGTCCCACGGGAGCCGCGGGCGCAGGATAACTCACCGGGCGGACTCCTGTGGACGGTGCCGGAGCGGGAGCGTCAGCAAGGCGGCCGCAGCCTCCATCAGTGTGAGAAGCACGCGCGAGGCGACACTCACGACGACCGCGCCACCGCTCCCGAGAAAGGGCGCGAGCAGCCCGACGAGCACAAGCTCGCGGACCCCTACGCCGCCGGGCGCGAACAGGGCCAGCAGGCCGAGAATGTAGCCCAGCGCGAACGCACCGATAGCGGTGGCGAGGGGGAGGGGGATGGGGGCGTCGGGGACGAGCCCTCGAGCGAGCATCCACAGCGCCGCTCCGTACGTGCCCCAGCTGAGCACGGTGAGGATGGTCCCGGTAAGGACGGCCGAGGGAGCGAGCGGCTCCAAGGGGGCAATGGCGTTCACCAGGCGACCCAGCCAGCGGGCGGTTGGGCGCCAGACGAGCACGAGGATGGTGGCGACGGCCGCGAGGCCGGCGAGGGCGAGACGCAGCGGCGGCGCGCTGTGCGGGGTCACGGCCGCCACCACCGCCGCCCCGCTGCCGAGCGACACGGCCTGGATCACGAACGCGGATGCCGCGGCCGGGCCCGGCGCGACGCCGGCCTGCTGGGCGAGCACGACCAGGCCGGCCACGCTCCAGACCTTCCCGGGGACGTAGCGGCCGAGGTTGGCGACGCTCCAGGTGCGGGCCGCCGGGCCGAACGGGAGTCGCTGACTCCAGCCTGCCAGGATGCGGCGCCAGGACTCGATCTGCATCGCGTAGGTCAGAAACACCATCACGACGGACCCCGCGATCCACCCCGGGGCGAACGCGAGCGTGACGTGGAGCGAGCGAAACTCCGACCAGTTATGTGCGATCGACCGGCTCACGAAGACCACGACCGCCAGTGTGACGAGGCCCTGGACTGCCCAGAGCCAGCGTCGGGCGATCAAGTCTTCACGAACTTGTAGGCGACCGACCGCGCGAGGAGCCACGGCGCGGGGATCGGAGGGTAGAAGTAGGTGCCGCCCCAGTCCACGAGCCGAAAGCCGTTCATTTCTCCGAGACGCGTGATGGTCTGTCGGGTCCAGCTGTAGATGTGCCCCTGCCGGTCCGGCACGCGGAGGAGATTCCAGATGATCTCCTTCACGTGGTAGGGATTGGGGACCGAGACGACCCAGACCCCGCCGGGCCGCAGTACCCGGTGGATCTCGCCGGCGGTGTTATAGGCGGTGGGAGTATGCTCCAGCACTTCGATCATGAAGACGTAATCGAAGGACGCGTCGGGGAACGGCAGGCCGGAGGTGATGTCGTGGATCAGGATCTGGGGTGCGGCGAACTCCGGCGCGATGTCGAGTCCCTGATACTTCACGTCGCTCGGGAGATACTTCCGCAGGTCGCCATTGCGAGATCCGATATCGAGCACGGCGCTCCCCGGACGAACCCGGGCGAGCTTCGTCGCCTTGCGGAAGCGCATCCGTTCCTCGCCGGCGTTCCGCCAGTTGTAGCGCTCACGATAGAAATCGGTGAGCTCGGGTGACGACGGCGCGATCGGAGTGTTCATGAGGTCGAAAAATACCATGCCCGGAAACACCAGGAAAGTCGTAGCTTTGTGAAGCAGTCATGCGCATCCTCCATGTGGTCACCGCTTTCCCGCGTACGCCGGACGACGTGATCGTGCCGTGGCTGGTGGAGCTGTTGAAGCGGCTGCGAGCGGCGGGGCACGAGGTGGAAGTGTTCACCTCGTCGTACCGGGGCGCGCCCGATGAGGTGTTCGCGGGGATCCCCGTGCATCGGTTCCGCTACTTTCCGCGCCGCTGGGAGAACCTGACGCACGAGGAAGCCGCGCCGGACCGGATGAAGCGGTCTCTGCTCTACCGGCTCATGCCGGCGTGCTTCGTGGTCGCCGGGATCGTCGCGATCTGGCGGCTGTGCCGCCGGACGCGGTACGACGTCATTCACGTGCACTGGCCCCTCCCCCTGGCGCTGTTCGGGTGGGCGGCGCAGCGCGCGCGCCCCGCGCGCCTGGTGACGACGTTCTACGGCGTGGAGTTGCGGTGGGTGAAGGGCGCCCTGCCCTTCTTCAAGGGCTTTCTCGCGTGGGCCGCGCGACGCTCGGACCGCGTGATCGCGATCTCCCAGTATACGGCCGGCGAGCTGCGGGCGCTCGCCGACGTGCCCATCGAAGTCATCCCGTACACCACGTCGCTTCCCGAGCCAGCGGCCCGCCCGCCGGAGGCCCGGGACGGCACCGGTCCGGTGTTGTTCGTGGGCCGGCTGGTGGAGCGGAAGGGCGTGGCGCATCTCATCGAAGCGATCGCGCGGCTGGGCGGCGGTGAGGCCGCGCCGCGGCTCGAAATCGTCGGCGATGGGCCCGAGCGTCCCGGGTTGGAGGCCCTGGCCCGGCGACTCGACGTCGCGCAGCGTGTCGTGTTCCGCGGAAAGATCCCGCCGGACGAGCTTCAGGCGACCTACGCGCGCGCCGCGGTGTGCGTGCTGCCATCGGTGCTCGACACTCGTGGGGACACGGAAGGACTCGGCGTCGTGCTGCTGGAAGCGATGAACCACGGGACGCCGGTGATCGCGAGCCGGATCGGCGGCATTCCGGACATCGTGGAGGACGGCGTGTCGGGGCTGTTGGTTCCGCCGGGAGACGCGGACGCGCTGGCGGCGGCGGTGCGGCGGGTGCGTGACGACCCC
>Ga0209267_1000297_pt1 | contig 36355 bp, 29 predicted proteins | sample GraSoiAngelo_137_FD_185894 | JGI IMG/M metagenome (GOLD analysis project Ga0209267, IMG submission 185894) | Grasslands soil microbial communities from the Angelo Coastal Reserve, California, USA - 14_0929_09_30cm (SPAdes) (version 2) | ecosystem: Environmental > Terrestrial > Soil > Grasslands ... | reverse complement strand
CAATGAGACTTTCTTTTTGCTTGCCGCCGCTGGACTCGTCTCGGCCTAGCGCAACGCCTGGTCCTGCATACGCCCACCGGCCAATCACAAGACTCCCTAGAGCCGCCTGGCCAACCGCGACGGCTCCCAGAGTCAACCAACCCACCGACAATCCACCGAGGGAAAGGAATCCAACGCTGATGCCTCCGAACGAGATGACTCCCGCGCTGACCCCGCCTACGGCGATGATTCCCGTGGCTAAGCCGCCGTAGGCGATGACGCCATGCGCCCTTCCCCCCATCGACGATAGCGGCATGCCCACAATTTGAATCGGGGAGTTGTACAATCGAACGTGCCTGCCGTCGGCGCGATAAACGGCAATGTCGCCGACTACAATCGCAGCTAGCTGGATCACCCCGACAAAAACAATGATGCTTAAGATGGCTTTGCGAAGTTGCCGAGGGTTGCCGCCGAGTCTCCGCATCCATTCGGGACCGGGTTCAGAGCCGGGGCGGGTCAGCATGCGGCGCCTCCTTACGAAAAGAATGCTTGCCAGGATTATGCCTCAGCAAGTTCCTGTTGGAGGCGCTCGGCTTCGTAATGGGAAACCAGCGCGTCCACGAGCGGTGCGAGTTTGCCGTCCATGACCTCGGTCAATTGATGGAGCGTCAGGCCGATGCGGTGATCGGTCACGCGGTTTTGCGGAAAATTGTAGGTGCGGATTTTCTCGGATCGGTCGCCGCTTTTGATCTGCCCGCGGCGCTCTGCGACGATGGCCGCTTGCTGCTTTTCCTGCTCGAGTTCGTAGAGGCGCGCGCGTAGAACGCGCATGGCCTTTGCGCGATTCTTGATTTGGGATTTTTCGTCCTGTTGCGAAACGACCAAGCCCGTAGGCAAATGTGTGATACGCACGGCGGAATAGGTGGTGTTCACAGACTGGCCGCCGGGGCCGGAGGAGCAGAAAGTGTCGATGCGCAGATCTTTCGGCTCGATCTTGATGTCGATTTCGTCGGCTTCGGGCAACACGGCGACCGTTGCCGCCGAAGTGTGGATGCGCCCTTGCTGCTCGGTCGCGGGAACGCGCTGTACGCGATGCACGCCGCTTTCGTATTTCAGCCTGGAATAAACCTTGTTCCCCTGAATCGCGGCAACCACTTCTTTCATTCCCCCAAGCGAAGACGGCGAACTTTCGAGGACCTCCACTTTCCAGCGCTGCGTTTCGGCGTAGCGCGAATACATGCGGAAAAGCTCAGCGGCGAAAAGCGCGGCTTCGTCGCCGCCCGTGCCGGCGCGGATTTCGATGAGCACGCTTTTCTCCTCGTTGGGATCCTTGGGAAGAAGCAAAAGTTTCAGCTCGCGCTCGACGGTTTCCTTGCGCGCAGCGAGCGCTTTCTCTTCGTCGTGCGCCATCTGCTTCATCTCGGCGTCGTCCGCTTCGAGGAAGAGCTGATGCGCCCCGGCGAGATCTTTCACGATTTGCTTGTATTCGCGATGTTTCGCGACGATTTCCTCGAGCTCGGCATGCTGCTTGGCGATCTTCTGAAAGCGCGCGGAATCACCCACGACTTCCGGCGAAGAGAGCTGCTGCGTCATCTCCTCGTAGCGCGAATCGAGCTGGTCCAACTTTTCGGTCAGTGTAAGAACGGCCATGGCAACCTCAGTTTCCGGTTCGAAGCTTTAGATTGAAAGCAAATGAAAGAAGGCAAAAGAGTTTTAGAGAAGTTGTTTTGAGTTGGTGCACGACTGAGGGCTCCCGGCGCGGGAGCGGAAGGCGAGTCAGCTAATAAAATGCCGCGTACATCCGTTGGCTCTACTCAAAGAATAGCGCTGAACGGCGAAACTTGCAATTGGAGGGCGGAGCCGCGGAGCCGTTGCCCGCGTCGAACGCGCTATACTACGATGCGCATAGAGTATGAGTGAAGCGGTGCGCACCATCTTGCAGCCGGACGTGGAAGCCACGCGCGAAGCTGGGCACGAGGCGGATCCGGGGTTTTTGTGGGATTTTTGGTACCCGGCCGCGCGGAGCACGGAGATTCGCGCGCAAAAAGTCATCAAGGCGCTCTTGCTGGAAGTGCCGCTGGTGTTGGGGCGCACAGCAGAAGGAAAAGCCTTTGCGCTGCGGGATGCGTGTCCTCACCGGGGGATTCCGCTTTCCTACGGTAGAGTCGACGGCAAGGTAGTGGAGTGCTGTTACCACGGCTGGCGGTTCGATGCGTCGACCGGCCAGTGCGTGGAAATTCCCTCGCTTACTTCCCAAGACAAGTTGAAAGTGGAGCGAATCTTCGCCGGGCATTATCCCTGCGAGGAGCGCGACGGCTACGTTTGGGTCTACATGAATGCCCCTGGCTCACGATTGCCGGAGAGTATCCCGGAAGCACCAGGGCTCAAAGTGTTCAGCGAAAAATACAAGATTACTCATCTGTCGTGCGACCTGCCTTCGCACATGGACCACGGGATCATCGGGCTGATGGATCCGGCGCACGGGCCGTTTGTGCATCAGTCGTGGTTTTGGCGGAAGGGCGCGAGCATTCACGAAAAAGCGAAGCGGTTCGAGCCGATCCCGAACGGCTTCCGGATGAGCCCGCACATGCCGAGCGCCAACAGCGCGCCATATCAGTTGCTCAAGAAAATTACCGGCGAGCCGGTGACGACGACGATCGACTTTGTGCTGCCTAACCTGCGAACGGAGATCGATCAGAGCGGGAAGCTGTGGTTTTCGAGCCGCGCGACGGTGACGCCGGTGCGGCGCGACTTGTGCCGGATTGATTTTGTGGCGGCGTGGAATCTGCCCTTCCCGGTTTTCCTATTTCGCCCGTTCGCGAGAAAATTTTTGCGCCAGGATCAGGAGACGATGATCCAACAGGCGGAGGGACTGAAGCACAACCCAAGGCTGATGCTGATTGACGACGCGGACCGACAAGCGAAATGGTATTTTGCATTGAAGGCCAACTTGCTCGAGTCGCGGCGCACGGGCGCGCCGATGGTGCATCCGATCGACGGGCCGGTGACGCTGCGCTGGCGCTCGTAGGGAGGTGACCCTTCGGTGGGGTAACCCGTGATCCCGGAAAACCCCGTCTTTTAGTCCTAAGTTAGCCTGGGTACCCCTGCAGCCCTTCTGTAAGTGTTGATTCTAAAGGGCTCACGATTAACAAAAATTGTTGCTATTATAGCTTCCCGGAAGAGGCACTTCATAGCCCCAATTTGCAGGACGGAGCAGGAACATGACCGTTCGCCAGGATGCGATCCTTCATTCTGCGAGGCATGACTGTGCGAGGCCTGTGAATTGGACAGGCGACGGCGTGCTGACCGTTTCAAATGATCCGAGAGCCGGCGGAAGTCAACGCAGAGAGGAGAGATCGAAGCTGCTGACAACGTGCTGCTCGCCCGGGGCGGAAACCTCAACCTCGGTTTTGACGGAGTCCACTTCTTCGGCGGGATAAGTAAGCCAGACGTACGCGCCGACAAAGGCGCCGTCCTCGGAATAGATAGGTTGGCCATCGACGGAGTTGGGTTCGATGGTCTTTTCCCCCTCGCGGAGGACATAGTCGAAGTCATTATCCTTCCAAAAATCCAAAGCGCGCGGAGTGAACCGGTCGCCTTCGGTCGAGCGTTTGCTCTTTTGCTGGGAAGCGACCGCCGTGTAGGTAGGTGTGAATTCAATGCGGACCCGAACGCGAATGAGGTCGCCGCGATCCTGGTAATCCTTCCAGGCCTGCTGTGCGCTATAGCCCGCGGTATTTTGATGGGAGAGCTCGACAACCTGTGCGTAAGGAGTAAGCAACTGGATCTCGGAGACGTACGGGCCAGCCTTAGGGAAAGGCAGATGGCGGGTGTAGCCGCTAAAAAAGTCGACGATTTTCTGGTCCGTACGCTGGCCGAGGAAGTAGGCTTCCCGAACGGCCTGGTCGGACAGGGGCGTGTCGAACGGCAGAGCCGGCGTGGACAGAAGCAACGCCGAAGTGAGGAGCGCCAGAAAAGCCCGAAAAGCTGGCGGCATCGAGAATCTCCTTATTCTATTGGACGGTTGGGATAATGGGGCGGTTTCGGAAGTGCGACGAGAGCGAAGCCAAATTCGCACCGCGTTTGTCCCCAGAAGAAACAGAATCTACGGTGAACTAGGGGCCCCGGTGATGTCGGCACCTTTCTTGCCACAGAATCCTCAGACAGAAGCGACGGGTTTAGCCAGTGTTTGAGACTTGTGTTGTTCCTCGCACTGCCGTTGTATGGCTGTCCTCGGGAGGGTCAACGGGGCCAAAGCCGATCATCCAGCCGCCGAGCATCACGGCGCAGCCGACGAACCAAATCGTAGCTGTAGGCCAGACGGCGGCGTTTATCGCTGGAGCAAGCGGGACGCCGCCATTGAATTACCAATGGAACAAGAAGGGAACGGCGATTTCAGGAGCAATCAGCACTTCCTATACGACTCCGCCCGCCGCACTCGGGGACGACGGGGCAACTTTCACCATGACAGTGACCAGCGCGATTAACTCTGCTACCAGCATGGCGACCGCGCTGAAGGTGTTGCCCGCGCCCCCGCCTCAGGCGGGAGATTTGAGATTCCAGCAGGTGGACGCACCTTACTAGCTGTTCCGTCTGACCATGGAACGAGGCAGCTGTCTGCAAGGTTTCAGATGCGGCGCGGGGTGTTGGGGAAATCGAGCCAGACTTTGACGCCGCAGAAGTGGGAACCTTCGGTGCAGATGGGGGTGGTGATGCCGGCGCGGAGATGGCAGGGCGGGCCGATGTAGCGTGCAAGTTCGGGATGGACTTCACGAAGCTGAGCGATTTCGTCCATGGAGGCTTGAAAGATTTCTTCCTGCGCGTTGAAGCAGGTGCGCATGGTCCATTTGTGGAGAAGGTGGAGAAGCGATCCGGATTCATGCAGGCGGATGGACTTGGCGTTGGGGAGAAGATAGAGAGCGATTTCGAGCGGCACGCCGCGGTCGAGCAGCTGATTTTTCGCGGACCACGCTTCCTGCATGGCGCGGTCGTAGGTTTCCTTGGCGCGCGGGTTGGCGGCGACAAGCGCGGGCGTGATGTAGTCGGGCTCGCGCGTGTCGGCAAGCGTGAGCAGCGGACGCGAGCCGGGGACCATGCGATGGCGCTGGTCCTGACTGTCGGCGGTGTGGCTGATTTTCTTTGCGAACGTGTAATTGGCGTGCTGGAGCGCGCGCATCATCGGCGCGTGCACGCCCACGTTGAGCGTTTCAAGGCGATAGAGATTGCGCGCAGGGTTGAGGAGGCGATCGAGGGCGTCGGCGTCGGAACATTGCGAGGCGGCGAGGCCGGCGACAGCGCGATAGGATTCGGCGATGACACCGAGAGCGTTGGGGGAGTAGTCGACAAGGCGAGAAGTTTTGCCGTACAGCTTGACGTCAAATTCGCGGGCAAAGGATTCACCGGCGTTCGGATTTTGAGGAATTGACTTCCACTCGGGAAGTTCTTCGAGCGGTTCCGTTTCGAAACGATCGAAAAATGGAGCGTCCAGCGTTTTTACCTGCGAAACCATTTCGCCGATGATGGCGCGGGCTTCGCTCGGCGTGTCGGAAGCCGAGCACATGCGCCATAGGCGGTGCAGGACAATGCCGGAGAGGGTGTGCACCATCGTGGTAAAGGCAGCGATAGGAAGAACATAGCGGGCGATTTCAATGGCGCGCTTTTCGGCGGAGCGTTCGATCTTTTGAAGGCGCCTGGGATGGGACATGGGGCTGACGTGCCAGATGTCGTAGAGGATGTTGCGCGCGTCGCCGATCAGGAGCGCGGAAAGCTCGCGGTAGTAATTCCAGGCGCGGCAGATGGCGCCTTCGTAAATTTCTTTGGACTTTTCGTCGAAGAAGAGCGAGACCGGCGGAACGTAGGCTTGAGCGCGGTCAAGACGCACATAGCGCTGGCTCTGCTGTTCGGAATTATAAAACGGATGTGCGTGAAGAAAAGACCAGACAAATTGGCGGCTGACGTTTTCCAGCCCGAATTCAAAATGCGCGTGCTGGTAGACGGTGTGGTGGCCGCTGTAAAACGTGGCGGCGCCGACGTTGAGGCGCTGCTTGTCGGTGATTTCTTCCGGCGTGATCAAGCGCGGGGCGTAGCAGGTGCGCGCGGCGGCAATGGCGGAGTCGAATGGATGGGCGAAAGCATTGCGGAGGGTGACGCGAGGCGGTGCGGATTCGACAAGTTCGCCAGGACGCGAGCTGTCAAACATGCGAGATTGTGTAGCCACGTTGGCAAGGTATTTTACACGGGTGCGAAGGATTTAACAGAGAGGACTAGACAGAGCCAGACAGAGCCAGAGAGAGCATGGAGGCCACAGCGCAAGGAGCAAAGAAAATGTGGGACAGACCTTCTTGTCTGTCCCCGGGGAAGCATTGCTCACAAAGAAGAAAGATAGAGAGGAAGCTCTGTCCTATTTTTTGGCGGTGCCTGCTTTGGAGGCGGCGTCGGCGTATTTCTTGTTGAAGCGCTCGACGCGGCCGGCGGTGTCCACAAGTTTCTGCTTGCCGGTGAAGAAGGGGTGGCAATTCGAGCAGATTTCCACGCGCATCATGTCGCCTTTGATGGTCGAGTGCGTCTGGAACGTGTGGCCGCAGGCGCAGTGCACCGTAACGGCGTGATAGTCGGGGTGAATACCGGGTTTCATGGGGCTGCCTTTCGTCGCGTCCGGTCTCGACGGCAAACCCGGCAAAGCCGGGTCTTACGGCCGCGTCGCTAGGTCGCGAGCAATTCCCCATGATACGCGAAGAATCGAATTTCGCAAAATGGCAGGAGCAGAGCAGAGAAACAGCGATCGGAGGGAGGGATCGGAAGCCGAGCGCAAAGGACCTCGGACTTCCTTCCAGGGCCAGGGCTAGATAGATTTGGCGCAGAGCACGGCGCCATATGGAGGGGGTTAGGTGAGGGGGTTATATGTTGAGTTTCAGAAAAGTCGCCATTGTCGTGGGAGCTCTGCTTCTCGGTCCGCTGGGGATGGCATGAAGGCCGGGGATTTGGCGGGAGGCGCGCGAGGCGAGATTGATGCGTTCAACAAGAAGTTCGTCGAGCTGCATTTGAAGATGGACACACCGGGGATCATGGCGATGTGGGCAGAAGACGGCGTGGATTTGATGCCGGGGGAGGCACCGCTGGTGGGCAGAAAGACCATCACGGCGTGGGTTGAAAACGTTCTGGCGAAGATGCCGGGATACAAAGTGACGAAAGAGGAGATGGTGTTTCACGACATTCAAGTGTGCGGAGACTGGGCGACCGAGTGGGCGACAGAGCATCAGGTGGCGCAGGCTCCGGAAGGGAATCCGAATCTCGACGGATACGGGAAGATGGCGCTGGTGCTCCATCGCGAGGCTGGCGGCGGGTGGAAAATCCAGCAGGAAATGTGGAATGCTTCGCCGAAACCTTGAAATAAGTGAACAGCGCGCCGGCCGAACGCTTTGCGCTTGTGTGTGTGAATCCGGGCTAATTTTCGTCGAACCGCCATCGGGTGACGGCATCGGCGAAGTTTTCCGCGTGTTCGTCTTGCGCAAAGACGACCTGGGGCTGGACGCGAAAGACACAGCCATTCGCAGCCATCAGAAGCGGCTCCACGTCGCCGCCGTATTTGGAATTGTAAATTTTAGCGAGCTGCTTCCAGACCGAGCGATCCGTGATTTCCTCCGCGGTGCCTTCCAGAATGACAGCTTCGTCGGCTTTTTCGGTTCCAATGACAACGCGGGGGACCGCGGCGATGTTTTTGGCCTTGCGCGTGCGCGGGCCGGTGCTGAACCAGAAGGCGTCCCGCCACCAGATTCCCCAGACAATCATGAGGTGCGGACGGTGATCGGGCCGCGAGCTGGCAATCCAATAATTGTGCGATTGCTCGAGGCGCTCGACGGCCCAAGACCAGGGTTTCAGGCTGGACATGTCCTCGGGTGGCTTGGTGAGGGCATCGGGCCAATAGGGCCGGCTGACTCTTGGTTCGAGCATGGTGCGTCCTTTCGAGATCGCAGATCGAGAGGGATTGTAGCAGGCGGTGAGCGAGGCCGTCAGAAGGAATCCGCAGACGAATCAGAACCGGAGATCCAAGACCGGAGAAAATCGCGTTTCAGGAAACGAAAGAGCAGCCGATGCGCGTGCCGCCCTGCGCGGTCTGCTGCCTCCACACGGGTTTCAGGTTGACCCTCACGGGAGGGAGAATCGGGACGTGCAGGACCGCGAACAGACTTTCCGGAAGATTTTCCTGGGAATCCAACTCGATGGCGACGCCGCCAAAACCCAGGTCGAGGACGCGAGCACGTAGCGACCCTTGTTCACTTAGGACGGCATAGGCGTTGGTGCCGGCCATGGAAACGCGCTCGGCTTTACGCTGAACGGCGAACATGCGGGGCGGGGAAATCACCGGTGCATGGGCTGGAGGAGGGCTAACCGTGCCGCGGGCCTCACGGTCGCTCTCTGGTTTTTCGGGCGCGCGCATGGTTTCGATGGAAATGGGCGGAGGGAGTGGACCGGGAGATTCCAGCGAAACCGCGGGGCCGGGAGCCTGGTCAGCCGAGGGGACCGTTTCAATGCGATCGGCGCCGTCAAGGGTTTTCTTGTGATTAGCGTGCTTTTGGCGGTACAGGCGCTCATCGGCGATGCGAATCAGTTGATCGGCCTGCTCTGCGTCTTGCGGAAAAATGGCAATGCCATGATCCATGCTGACGGCAACTTGCAACTGCAGCGGCTGGAGGATCTCGACAAATACCGCTTCGACGCGGCGGCTGAGCGCAAGAGCTTGCTGCGCGTCCGTTTGCGGCAAGAGCAAGGCGAACTCATCGCCTCCGATGCGGAAGGCCGAGTCGGAAGTGCGCAACGCTTTCTTGAGCGTTGCCGCCGTGGCGCGCAAAACCTCATCACCGCGGGGGTGGCCGTGTTTGTCGTTTACTTCTTTGAAGCGGTGCAGATCCAGAATCACCAGGCTCAGCGGCTGCGTGTAACGGCGCGCACGATTCAATTCTTTTTCGAAAGATTCTCCAAAAAGCCTGCGGTTGTAGAGGCCGGTCAGGGGATCGGTGACCGCATTCAATTCGAGCTTCTTGAGTTCCTCGTACTCCAAGATGATAGGCACACGGAGAAATCCGGAAGTAGCGAGCACATCCATAAGAGCCGCCTTCAGAACAACGGGACGGCCCGCTTGATCGGTGAGGGCCCGACGGCGATTGAGCATTTCGTCCCAGATTTGCACACACTCAGATTCGCGCAATTCAACGTGACAGATTGCGCGGAGAAAGCGCTGGAGAAATTGTCCCCGCGCGGGCAGGTCGAGACTCTCGAGTGTATCCGCAAGCAACTCGAGATACGTGTCCTCGATCGGCAGACGCGGGGGCGCGAGGGCGCCGGAGCTGGGCATATCCGGTATAAACCTAACCTCTGCCTATCCCCGCGGGGAATGGGGCAAGCATGTAAATTGTTCTACAAACATTTGGAGCAACCAAGAGACCATTGGTACTGGACCTTGGCGGCCTCCGCATGACTGGACCTCAGTGAGCCGGGCATCCTAATATAAGATGCGGTGAAAAACGAGGCAAAAACTTAGCAAAGTGCGCTCGGACAGACAGCGGATGTAACAAAAGTATCCAGCGGGGATGGCAGCCCTATTCCAACGGGTGGAAAAATTCTAGGCCGAACAGGCGTGCATCCCCCACCTTGTTCTGTCTGAGGACACGGGCAAGAATAGGGGGAGTCGCCTTGGGAACAAAGCCGGAGGATAGCAGAGAAGGAGCCGGGATGGTGAGATGGATCTTCTGGTTCGCTCGCAGAGCATGTTCGCAGGTGATGCAGGCGCCAAATGCGCTGATGTCTAGGGTCTTAGTAAGCTCAATGAATTCAGCCCCGGAGGCATCCGTGCCGCGCACGAAAACGGGAATCTGAAGCCGTAGGCGGGGCGAGCGCCTTATCGAGCGAGTCTCTACGGCGTGCATTTCCCCCGTTGCGCGATTCACAGAGCCCTCGGACAGTACGAAAGATATAGTACGGGATAGCGAGCATCTTGAGGGCCAGACAAGCTTATCCAAAGAAACATTAAGTCGCGTATTGAGAATAACTTCCTAGCTGTTCGCAGATGCGGAAAGGATTTTCATTCGACGGTTAGGGCTTTAAGATCCACTGGATTTCCGTAAATGTGCAAATGGAACGCTTTTACCATTGACTCGACAGGGAACACTCTGTAAGGATGTGCATTCCGGCAAGGGAAAATATTTACCACACTCGCAAAAGAGAAAACTGAGCTAATAGATGACCGGAAGGATAGCCATGCCCCCCGTGGCCGAAGATCGCAATCGCCGACCTCTTCCCCTAGGGGCGGTCAGACAAGTCTTGGATATTCTTGAAAAGTCATTAGTTGTCGCCGACCGCAGCGGAGGTCTCGTGCTGGTAAACGCGCGGGCACGCCGTTGCTTGGAGACCCAAGGATTCACGGAAACCGACGAACTGAATCTCTTCAGTGATCTTCTCAAGATGGATGCAGCCGACATCTTCAGGCAAGTGGAAAGGGGGGAGCACGAGGTCAACGTGCGGATCGGCCCGGCGGAGAAAAGAACGTCGATGCGGATTCGTTGGATGCCGGAATCCGATTGGCTGGTGGCGGAAATCCAAAATGCGGACGGGCAGGCGGGCGATTCCGAAACGCAGCTTACCGTGCAAGATCTGCTCCAGGAACGGGAGATTACTTACAGGAACCTGCTGGCGGCCTACCTGAAATTACAGGAAGTGAACCGGCAGAAAACCGTGTTTCTGGCTTCCGCCGCGCACGAATTGAAGACGCCGCTGGCGGTGATCAAGGGTTATTACGACTTGTTGCTCGCGGGTTCGCTCGGGCGGCTGACGGACAAGCAGCGAGACATCCTGGAGGAATCCAAAGAGAGTTGCGAACGATTGGTGCGCCTGGTCTCCATGTTCCTGAACTATTCGGCACTGGAGAGCGGCAAGCTTGTCTTGCAACTGCGCGAGAACGATTTGCGCGATTGCCTGGATGAGCTTTCCAAGAGGTGGTTTGAGGCCTTTCAGCGCAAAGGAGTGCGCCTCGAAGCGAAGATTGACCCTTCCATACCGACATTCCGTTTCGACTATCAAAAAGTTCAGCAGGTTGCCGCGAATTTGCTCGACAATTCCTTGAAGCACAGTCCGAGCGGCGGCACAGTGGTGCTGCGGGCGGCGCCCCATTTCTGGGAGCGCCGCGTCGCCACCATGGCGCCTTTGCAAGAGCGCCGGAGGTTTCGCCTGCCACGCCCGAACAGCGTAGAAGTCAGCGTGAAAGACTCCGGCACGGGCATTTCTGCCGAACATCATCAGGAAATCTTTGAGGATTTCGTGCGAGTAGACAGGAATACTTCGGGGATGGGACTAGGGCTGGCAATTGCCAAGCGACTCATCCAGGCGCACCGCGGCAAGATCTGGGTGGAGAGCGACCCGAATGGGGGAAGCCGATTCACGTTCTTATTGCCGATGGATCAAGGCTAACGTCGAGAAAATCTCGCAGAAAAGAGAAGAAGCGATGGGTGAGAAAGAAAAAGTTCTGGTGGTGGATGACGAGCCGAGCATTCGCAAGTACCTGCAGACCCTTTTGGAAGTAGACGGGTTCGAAGTCGAGACCGTCAGTTCCGGCAAGGAAGCCTTGAACAAAGTGACCAAAGGCGAGCGACCAGACTTCATCATTCTGGATGTGCTGATGCCGGAGATGAACGGGATTGACACGCTAAGAGAGCTGATGGAGATCGACCGCACTCTGAATGTGATCATGCTGTCTTGTTCGAACGAAGTGGGGACGGTGGTAGAGGCCATTCGCATCGGCGCGCACGACTACCTTACCAAGCCATTTGAAAAAACCGAGCTGGATGCGGCGATGCTCAAGTCGCGCCAGAAGAAACAGTTGGCAACCGAGAATCAGGCGCTCCGGGATTACTGCGTCCAAGTGACGGAGGATTTGAGCTTTTTGGCGGCGAGCCCGCAGATGGTGCGAATCCGGCAGCAGATCCTGCAAATCGCTCCGGTGGACGTGCCGGTTTTTATTTGTGGCGAAAGCGGCGTGGGAAAAGAAGTTGTCGCGCGGATGATTCACTTGCGTTCGAAGCGGCGCAACCAGGCGTTTGTGAAAGTGAACTGCGCGGCGCTGCCGGGAGAGCTGCTGGAATCGGAACTGTTCGGATTTGAGCAAGGCGCCTTTACTGGTGCCGTGAGGAGCAAGCCCGGTAAGTTCGAAATGGCCAACAAAGGCACGATTTTCCTGGACGAAATCGCGGAGATGACCACGCACCTGCAGGCCAAACTGCTCCACGTTTTACAAGATCACCAGTATTCGCGGCTGGGTGGGCGGCATGTGGTGGAGACCGACGTGCGCGTGCTGGCAGCCACGAACGTGGACGTACATGAAGCGATGAAATCGGGACGCTTTCGCGAGGATTTGTATTACCGGCTGAATGTATTGTCCATCAACGTGCCCCCGCTTCGGGAACGCACGACGGAAATTCCGCTGTTGTTTCAACATTTCCTCCAGAAGTACAGCGAAAAATACGGGAAGCCCGGGCAGCCGCCATCCAAGCATTTGCTGGATGCGGCCGTGAACTATCCCTGGCCTGGAAATTTGCGCGAGCTGGAGAACTTCGTAAAGCGTTATGTGATTCTCGAAGATGACGAGGGCAGCCTGCGCGAATTGGTGGAAATGTCCTCCACCCGGCAGCGCACTTCGCCGCGCGAAGAACCGCCGCCACCAAAAGACCAAGGGCTCAAAGCCCTTGTGCGCGGCTTGAAGGATGAAGCGGAGATGGAAGCGATCGCCGACGCGCTGGAAAAGACCCGCTGGTGCCGGAAAGACGCCGCGAAGATGCTGGGAATCAGCTACAAGGCGTTGCTTTACAAGATGAGGCAGTTCAATCTGGATACTCCGCGAACGCGGAAATCCGCGACGGCGCCAGGGGCTGAAGAGAATTCGGCAGTGGGAACAAGAAACGGCTGACCGTCCTCGGTAGCGATGCGCGGGCCAGGCAAAAACAAGAAAACGATATACTCGGGTCCTTGAGTTACCTTGGCTTGCGCAAGAAACCTGAATCAGCCCTCGGGGGAGCGAGAACTTAATTCAAAGAAGGGAACGCGGCCGCGAGAAACGGCCCGCGGAGTGTAGCGGAAAAATGGGGGGCGCCAACGAGCGTCGAACGACTCGGCGCTATGATCTATCGTTGCCGGTCCTTGTTCGTATTCCTACGGAGAAGGAATCGGATTCCAAGAAGGGCAATACCCGCGACATCTCGACGCGCGGACTGTATTTTGTAATGGATCAAGATCCGCAAGCTGGCTCCCAACTCGATCTGGTGCTGACATTGCCAACGGCAATAACCAACGGCAAAGAGGTTCTGGTGCACGCATTCGGAAGAGTCCTCCGTGTCGAGCCGCGTATCGAAGACGGCAATGCGCGAATGGGTGTTGCCGCGGTCATTGACAAATACGATATCGTGCGTGCGGAGGCGGCACGAGCCTAGTGCCGATTCTTTGGCCCCGAAGAGTTTCCGCAAACCAGTCCCCGAACCAGTCCTTCCCGCCTCAAGAACAGGCTGATTGGGAGCCCACTTTGATTTGCAACCCACCTTGCTTCTAGGTCGAAATAGGCCTAGTATCCGGCTAAATTACCTGCGGAGGTGTCCAATGAGGGTTGGCGATTTGATCGAGTCCCGCAAGGAAGTCTATACCGTCTCGGAAGAGTCCAGCGTTCACCAGGTGGCCCAGTATCTGCGAGCCAAAGAAGTACGCACGGTTGGCGTGCTGGGGGCGGACGGCAGGCTCACCGGTGTCATTTCGCAGAGCGACATTTCCGACAAAGTGGCTGCCGAAAACAAGTGTCCGGCATGGATGAAAGCCTCGGATATCATGACCCGTGAACTGGTTACCGTCACGGCGGAAAGGACGCTTGATGAGTGCCTGCTGCTTATGGAGCAAAACGGGATCTTCCATCTGATCGTGCTGAACGAGGTGGGGGAGTTCCGGGGGATGCTCTCGGTCAAAGATATTTTGCGTGTGGTAGCCTCGGATGAAAAGGCCAGAGCTGACCTATTCGAGGCTTTTATCTTTCCCCCGCGGTAAAGCATCCGGGCGGGTTGTCGGACAAGAGCCGGGACCGCTCGAATCCCATGGAGTGGCTGACGTGCGCTGCACGGCATCTGTTTATCCGGTAACGACGTTTCAACTGCGGGCGCGCCGTAACATCCTGAGCCTCGCACCGGTAGATGCGAACCAATAAAAGCCGCCACCGCCCGTTAGCAGGATATTCACGGACGAGTCCGTCACGCTTTACCCCGCCTCAAAAGACCGAGTCCACGACTGTTAGCGCCAGTGAAAAACGGCGCCATTCTCGCCGGTTTTGGCCGGGGCCAGTGATCCAGAGCCCCGCTGGTAAGGACGCGGTAAGAATTCTAAATTAGTTTCTAAATCTTGCACGCCGCCGCGCTTCGATTTAAATTCGTCGGCAGGAGTTTAACTAATTTCCGTTCTTGGCTTTCGATGTTCAACTCCAGCGCCAAACTCGCTCGTTTGCTCTCGCGGACAGAATACCGAACCTGTGTCGTGTTCCTCATGCAAGATCACTCTACCCACCGGGTCTACCGCCTATACGACTTCAACAAATCCCAACAGATCACGCCAGGCCAATACTACTGCGTGTCGGGAAAGGTCAACAGTGCGGACAAACTGTACCTGGTCATCGAGTCGGTCAAGATGGACACAAAACACTGCCGGTGTTCCACAACTCCTGCTCCTGCTGGCGGCGCGGGAGGATGGCTCATGAAGTAAAGATCGACGTTGCACGGGAAAAACTAGAAATCAAGCCTGCTTGTTCTTGCGCAACAACAGGCAGCCCATGGGTGTGTTCCAAACTCGCCGCCGGGCCAAGTGGCTCAACCCAAACCGGCGAAAGTGGATCCCTTTTAAACCGGCGCTAACACACGACAAAAAAAGCCGAGATGGCGGTGCTAATGATAATCGTGAAAAGCCCGTTTTCGAGGCCCATTTTGCAGGCCCGGGAGTTGCTGAAGCAGGGAGTGAACTACCGTGCTTCGGTCGTCAGAAGGGAAAAATGTTTTCGTACCGCAGAGAAATTCCTTGCTATTTCTGGTCCGGAAGAAATCGCGTCCCTTTGCCTTGCGGTACTATAACTTTCTTGTTCTGCCTTCATCTAAGTGATTATAAACAGAACGGTTAGCCGGTTTGCGCGGTCAAGTGTGATCTTGGCGCCACACCCCTTTAATGGCCGCTAGTGTGCTTTCCATCCTGCTAGACCATGTAGGCTGACATGTCTGTCGAAAAGAGAAGACCGACCGCGGGCCAACAAGCGGCCATCCTGCCGCCGGAAGAGGTATTGTTTGGCCGGTCCGAAGCCATGAAACAGGTGCGGAGGCGCGCGGCGAAAATCGCCGGAACGGGCATTCCGGTGCTCCTGTACGGGCCGAAGGGAAGTGGCAAAGAGGTTCTCGCGAGATGGCTTCATAGTCATTCCGCAGTATCGAATGGCCAGTTCGTTAAGGTGAATTGTGCGGCGATTCCAGGGACCCTGCTGGAGAGCGAACTTTTCGGCTTCGAAAAAGGTGCGTTTACCGGGGCGCACGCGACAAAGCCGGGAAGGGTGGAACTCGCAGACCATGGCACGTTGTTTCTTGACGGCGTCGCAGACCTCGATTTACCTTCCCAGAGCAAACTTCTGCAGTTTCTTCAGGATGGCCGCTTTTCACGAATCGGTGATGAATCGGAGAGGTCAGTCGATGCACGGCTGATTTGCGCCACGGACAAAGACCTTGGCGAGGAGATTGCCCAAGGCAGGTTCCGCCTGGACCTGTACTACCGAATTAATGTTGTAGGCCTGAAGTTGCCGCCATTGCGGGAACGCCGCGAAGACATTCCGCTGATGGCCGAGCATTTTCTTGCGCGTTGCCAGGAACAATTCAGCGTGCGACCTGAGCCGCTCAGCAGGGAGGCGCTGCACTACCTGCAGTACACAGAGTGGCCAGGAAACATCCGAGAGCTTTCGAACGCCATCGCGCGGTACGTCGTTATCGGACCGGAGGCTTTGATGAGAGAGGACTTGGAACGGTCCGCTCATTCATGGCCCGGGCCAGACAAGAATGAAATCGTTCCTCTGAAGAGCTTATGCCGAGAAGCCATCCGGGCGGGTGAAAAAAACATTATCCTCGCGGCGCTGCGCGCCAATCGCTGGAATCGCAGGAAAGCGGCTCAGGAGCTGAAAATCAGCTACAGGCTGCTCATTTACAAGATTCGTGATGCTGGTTTGATTCCCCAAAAGAAGGGCCGCACAGCCTCAAGATCAAAAAGCGAGATCGGGCCAGCGCCTTCGTCCAAGAACTGGAAAGACTAATTCCCGGGCGTTTGTCGGGCGCTGAGCAACCAACCGAAGATTGTCCGGTAAACACGCAATCCACGCTCGCCTGCTCCAACGAGAGACATCATCCCCACACCCCGAACGATGGCGCAGACACGACTACTTTCTTTCGCGCGCCGGCTGACTGTGCTGGCTAATGCGGAAGCGTGAGAGGACCTCGCCAAGATTTTGAATGAACGCTTCGGAATTGTAGAGCTCGGCGCTGGTGCGCAGACCCTCGGGCGTAGCAGTAGGTTCGACCACATCCAACCGAAATTCCCGTGCGACGTCCTCGACGATCTTCGGCTGAATGGGCCGCTGCTGTTCAACGTATGCGTTGATTAACGCATGCTCACACAGCAGGTTCACTACACGAGGAACCCCCAGTGAATACAGGTGTATGGCGTCCCTGGCGGCCGGACTGAAAATAGGCGGCCCGTTCGCCGCTGCTCCTGCGATTTTCAACCTTTCGAGGACGTAGGAGTGCGTCTCTTCCTTCGTTAGAGGGCCGGTCTTGCAGCGAATCATGATGCGTTGTCGCAGCTGTCTTAGCTGAGGCAAATTTAGCTTCTCTTCAAACTCGGGCTGGCCAGAAAGTACAATTTGCAACAATTTCTCCGTATACGTCTCCAAGTTCGTGAGCATCCGAATCTCTTCAAGCACCGCAAACGTCAGGTTTTGCGCCTCGTCGATGATCAATACGCAGGTTTCACCTGCCCGGAATCGCTCCACGAGCCATTGATTTAGCTTAATTAGTTGCTGGCTCTTGGAACTGGATTCGCAGCGAATTCCGAATTCTGCCAGTACAAAGTCGAAGAACTGGCTCGAATTCATCCGGGAGTTGAACAAAAACGCTGTCTTCGCGGCGTTCTGGTGCAGCCAGTCGAGAAGTCGGTTGACGAGCGTTGTCTTGCCTGTTCCCACCTCGCCCGCAAGGGTGACAATACCTTTTCGGGTCTGAATGCCGTACATCAGACTAGACAAGGTTTCCTCAATCTGTTTCGTAAGAAACAGATACCGGGGATCCGGATTCACATTGAACGGGTTTGCTTTTAGTTCAAAAAATCTCTTGTACATGGTCTCTCATATATTTCGCCATGCGGAATTCCATCCATGCTGTCAAGCTCTGGTCACGTGTGCTGCGACCGTGATTGATCCCCGTCGACTCCACTTCGTAAGCCAGCTGCGCCGATGATTCCACCGCACTCAGGTCGCCGCTGAAACAACTGGTCGTGTTCCATTGGCGTGGTGCTTCTCCGTGCTGCTCCTTTCCACCCCCTGCTTCCCCTCCAAGCCTGCTTGCTTGATCTTGTAGAGGAGCGATTTGTAGCTGATCTGTAGCTCTCGGGCCGCTCGCTTCCTGTTCCAATGCGTCCGTTCGAGCGCCTCCGCTATCAAGTCACGCTCCGCCTGGCGCGACGCCGTTCGAGCTGCTACTTTCAAAGGGACGCCCCGCGGCTCCTGGTCGAGGGTGGGCAACCGCAGCTCGTCCATTGCCCTTCGGGAATCACCGAGCAATACAATCCTTCTCGAAAAGTTCTCCAATTCCCGGACGTTCCCCGGCCACTCATGGGCTCCCAGGAATTCTCTTTCCTCGTCGCTCAAAGGCGGAGCCTGCCGTCCTAACTCCTCAGCATGTTTCGCCAGAAAATGCTCCATGAAGGGGAAGATGTCCTCCTTCCTGTTTCTCAGCGGCGGGAGGCGGAGGCAAACTCCATTGATTCGAAAATACAATTCCGTCCTAAACCTCCCCAATGCGACTTCTTTCTCCAAGCTGCGCAACGTCGACGAGATGATGCGAAAGGGGCTGGGAGTCGGCTGGTCCGTCTCTCCCTCCGGGAAGAGTTCAAGTAGTGACTTTTGACCTTCGAGATCCAATTCATCGATTCCGTCTAGAAAAACAGTTCCTCGACCGTCCGGGGAACTTCCCTCCGACACCCTCAAGCTCGATTTCAAGACGCCGAGCACTTCCGTGTGTGCGGCCGCTCTGCAGTTGACTTTCTTTAGCGGTGCAGCTCTTTGTCCGGAGAGTAGGTGAATCACACGCCCGTAAACATTCTTCCCGGTTCCGCTCTCCCCCGTCAGCAGCACGGGTATGTTCGTACCGGCGATTTCCCCCACGATCGCATTCAACTTCTTGATCGCGGGCGAGTGGCCGGGAACAAAACCAGTGTTCCGGGGCAGAGGCCAGAGGCGTGTCGGCAACGGGGTCATAATCCTCGACCGGAGGCAAGCAAATCTGCTTCCAGGTCGATCACCGTTTGAGCGCCGACTCGTATCGGCTAAGGTGTTTGATTTCAGCGAGCTACAATAAACAGACCGCTGATCCCTCTCGCCGGTACTGTGCTTGTGTCGCAATTTATGCCCAAAAGTTCCAGAACTTTTCGCTCATTCTTCCTGCCCGGAAACTCCGAGGACACGCAGAACGAGCTTGCCGGTCGAAGCGGCGAGGAACGCCGGGAGTTCTAAGGTTCAGAAAACACGCACCTTGATACCCGTTCTGCGAGACGTTGGGACGATCAAAGAAGCCTGGTTTGCAGGCGTAGGACCCCGCGTGAGGCTTGGTTGGGCGCACGGATGAAGAACGCCAGGCACGCATTCGAGGCCGCGGAAGCGGTTGCCAAATTGGCGATGAGCCGGGTTCTTGAACAGCTGACCCCATTTTTGGGATATTTTGGATAAGAAACTTCCCTTTCTGGAGGTAAAGCCTGGCGGCAGCGATCTCTTGGTTCTTGCTCCCAGAAGACTGGGTAGTTGTAAGTTATTCATCATAGAATGATATCTACAGTCTTTGCGAGGGCTCCAACCGAGAGTCCGTGGCAACTGGCGTGCAGCTCGGTCACGGAATAGAAAGGGACATGAATGGTTCGCGATCGCGAATTCACGGTCGCCGATGTCAGGAGAGTTCTGCGCAAGCATTGGTGGATCATTCCTGTTTGCGGGGTGGGCTGTGCGGCACTCAGCGCATCGGTCGCAAGGCAACTTCCTAAGAAATACACATCCCAGGCCGTTGTGCTCGTGGGCAAACCCACGGTCGATACGGAATACGTGAAGCCCGTCGTCGACGAGGGTTTGAACCAACGCCTCGCCTCGATGAAGGAGCAGGTTCTAAGCCGGACCCGCCTCGAGCCGCTCATTGAAAAACTTGACCTCTACCACGCGGATCGCGGCAAGCTCCAGATGGAGGACTTGATTGAACGCCTGCGGGCGGCCATCGAGATTTCTTCCCTTGAACCGATGCCCGGGACGCAAGATCGGAGTATCCCGGGGTTTTCAGTGCAGGTGACCTTCGACAATCCCCGAAGCGCTCAGGGGATTTGCACTGAAGTAGCGTCGATCTTCAGAGAGCAAAATGCACGAGCTCTGGAGCAAACGGCGGTGCGCACGGCATCGATCATTGGTCAGCAGCTGGCGGAAGCGAAGGCGAAGCTTGATGAACAAGATGCCAAGCTGGCCCAATTTAAGCGTCAATACATCGGATCCCTGCCGCAAGAAGGGCAAAGTAACCCCAGTTTATCGTCGACTCTGAACTCGCGGTTGAAGGCAAATACGCAAGCCTTAAGCCTAGCACAGCAGGATAAGGCCTTCGATGAATCTCACTTGAGCGAGGCGACGGCCAATTCCAAGGTATCCCGATCGAAGGCGAATCCTCAAACTCTTGTGGAGCAACTGCGGGCCGAACAGGACCAATTGACGGTGCTCGAGTCGCGATATACGGCCGAGCACCCTGATGTGATCAAAGCCAACAATCGCATCATGGAGCTCAAGAAGAGGATGGCAGAAACGTCAAATTCCGATAAGACTCCAGCGCCATCACAAACGGCATCGCAGGCGCCTCAGATTCAGCAACTGCGCTCGAAGCTGCGCCAGGATGAAGTTAGGATTGCGGATCTTACCAGGCAGCAGACGAAAATCCAAGACCAGATGCGACTTTTGGAAGGGCGCGAGCAAGCCAGCGCGATGGTGGAGCAACAACGAAAAGAGCTGACGCGGAATTACCAGAGCGCACTGGACGCTTACAACGATCTCCTGAAGAAAAAACAAGATTCTGCAATGGCAATAGACCCGGCTCATCAACAGGAAGGCGAGCAATTTCGCGTACTGGATCCGCCGAGCCTTCCGACGAAGCCGTCATTCCCCAAGATGCTGTATTTTGCAGGTGGCGGACTAGGAGGAGGGGTGCTGTTGGGTTTGGCCGTCCTATACTTGCTCATGGCAATGGACAACACCCTGCACACGGAGAAGGAGGTTGAGATGTATCTAAAGCTTCCTGTCCTTGGCAGTTTGCCCGTTATGGAATTTTTTGCTGGACGGACCGGAGATGCGAGGCCGCTGAAGCGATCTCTGCTTGGGAAAGACTGAGTCGAGATAAGAAGCAGGCGAGGACAGAATGAGTCGCATTCATGAGGCGTTGAAGAGGGCCGCCGAAGAGAGAGCCGCGCAGCTTGCAGCCGGAAGCGAAGCCAGCTCGGCCGATGTCCGCAGCGAACTTGAACTGCTCAGGCGGGGTCCCGAATGCACAGGGCCTGCAGTCTCCGCCCGGGGTACGACGAGCGGGAATGAGAATACCCTTCTTTGTTTTGAAGAATTAGGAAAGCGATGTGTAAAACTGGAGTGGCAGATCGACCCACACAATAGCGTGTTTGTAAACGCAAGGCCAGGGCAAGAAGGATCGGAACGGTTTCGTACTCTGCGCTCGCGCCTGGACAAAATTGCATCAACCCGCAAGCTAAAAAGGGTTCTTCTAACGAGCGCTGTGGCTGGAGAAGGAAAGACGTTTGTGGCGTTCAATCTTGCGCAATCGATTGCACAGCAACCGGACCTTCGCGTCTTGCTCGTTGACGCAGATTTGAGGTCGCCTCGATTACACCATTTGTTTGGAGCGCCGATCTGTCCAGGACTCTCGGACTACCTGCGAGGGGATGTAGATGAGTACGCGATAGTCCAAAAAGGGATGAACGAAAGCCTTTTCTTGATTCCCGGCGGGAGCCTGGTGTCCAGCCCAAGCGAGGTATTGCGCACCGAAAGGATGAAGCAGTTGCTCAATCGGGTTACGCCGCTGTTCGACTGGATCATACTTGATTCTCCGCCTAGTCTACGCGCAGATGATGCGGGGATTCTTGCCGATCTGGCGGATGGAGTCTTGTTGGTGATCCAAGCGGGTTCAACCGCCGCCCAAATTGCGGAGAGAACCGCCGCAGAATTCCAGGGAAAGAATTTGCTTGGAGTTGTGCTCAATCAGGTTGAAAAAAGAGACTGCTGGAATGATTACTATGGCGGTCGAATTGTGCAACTCGAGACCACGGACCGTGCACTGCCCGCCGGTGAACGGCTATCGTAACGCTCTGGTACAAAACGAACTCTGCCAGCTGATCGTAATAGAGCCATACAGGAAGCTTGGCGTGCTCATCGCCACGGAATTCACGTCGAAATCGCCGTCCCTGCATCCAGGATATTCCCTTACTCGACGCACGGTTTGATCCGTGGATCTCTGCTGTCCTCGTGGATAGCCCTTTAAGTAAAATGCAGAACGCATCGTCGACCGGCGTCCGAGTTGCCCGATGTGCAGTGGCTTGTACGGACGCGGTGCACGATTGTGGAGGGTGCATGAAACAGGCGAATGACTTCATGCCTCGCGTGACTGAGTTGATCGAGGCATCGATCACCACAAAACAGGAACTGTTCCGCAGCAGAGAAACCCTCTCGACGATAGCAAAAGTGTCCGAACTGCTCGTCAGCGCGTTACGGCAAGGTGACAAGGTTTTGCTGTTTGGCAACGGGGGTAGCGCTGCCGACGCGCAGCATATAGCCGCCGAGCTTGTGGGGCGCTTTGCGTTCGATCGGCCAGCCTTGCCGGCTTTGGCCTTGTCGGTGAACAGTTCCTGTGTCACTGCCATTGGGAATGACCGGGGATTTGACCAAGTCTTCGCGCGGCAGCTGGAAGCTTTGGCTCGCCCAGGGGACGTCGCAGTGGGCATTTCGACCAGCGGCAATTCAGCGAACGTAGTGCATGCAATGTCGCAGGCAAGGGAAATGGGATTGCAGACCGTGGCGTTGACCGGGCGCACTGGCGGGCGCCTCAAGAACAGGGTTGATCATTGCATCTGTGTCCCCTCAAACGAGACGCCGCGGATTCAGGAATGCCATATCTTGATTGGACACATCCTATCGGAAATTGTAGAAAGAGAATTGTTCAATCAGCAAGGCCGCATTTCTCGGCCGCGACGCAGTCATCGATCGAAATCCTGGTAACGGTCAGTATCTAAGTCGTTGGGAGGAGACTAAGGTTTCCTGAAGAGCCCCTTTTGCTAGCGCGAATCGGCAGGTCGGGAACAGCTGGGTTTCTGCTGGCTGCCCGGTCTTGATCCGGAGGCCTGAGCGACTGCAAAACCTCATGGCAGCCAGCTGCCACGCCTACACAAATTGCGCCCTGAGGAGGACGGCTCGGCTGGAGCTAAACAACACGATCGGTAGAGCGCCATTCCGATACGGGTTAGGGCTCACCTGTTCGGGCATCTCGAGGGACCGGCGTACCTTTTTCGAGCGGCCAAGCGGTCGCGCAATCGAGGCCTCTCTCGGGAAATGGGCGAGAGCCAAAAAATGGGGGATGGTAACGGAATAACCGGTCCTGCGTCGAGGGATTTACCTTAGCTGTCTTGCCCGGCGTCTCCGACCGAAAAGTAGGTGCAATCGGGATGATGGAAAACCAGCGCGCTAACGCTGGCTTCCGGATCCATCATGAATCCTTCGGTGAGCTGCACGCCGATTTCTTCGGGCTTCAGCAGTTTCCAGATGCCGGCCTGATCTTCCAAGTTGGGGCAGGCCGGATAACCAAAACTGTAGCGCTTGCCGCGATAGCGGGAGGTGAAGCGCTGCGCCATGGTCATCCCCGGCGGATCGCGGAAACCCCAGTCTTCACGGATGCGGCGGTGCACCCACTCGGCGCAGCCTTCCGCAGTTTCGATGGCAAGAGCCTGCAAGCCGTGGCTCAAGAAATAATAGCCTTCGTTTTTTGCTTTTTCGGAGCGCTGGCGGACGCCCTCGCCGGCCGTCACGACGAAAAGCGCGAGATGGTCACGCTTTCCGTTTTGGGCAGGCAGGAGGTAATCGCTCAGGCAGAGGAAATCGCCCTGGCGCTGCCGGGCAAAGCGGAACGTGTGCAAGGGCTCTTTCGCGCCTGGCGCAAACAGAAGCAGCGACTCGCCTTCCGGCTCCGCTTCGAAGAATTGCCACACGGCGCGGATTTTCATGAGCGAAGCGGCTTCTTGCTTCACTTCCTCCACGCTTTCGAATAGCTCGATGGCTTTCGGATCGCGCTCCGCCAGATGCTTCTCGAAGTCGCCGCGGAAACCCAGGTGGCGCCCGTAAAGCATGTAGGGATTGATGTAGCCCCAAATCTCGCGCAGGTCGGGCACGAGGCGGACCTTGCGGTCGAGATAGGACACCGGCGGAATCGGCAGATCAACGCGGATGCGTGGCGAGCGCGCCACTTTTGGAAGGGGCGTGACGCCGACGGTGGTGGACACCTTGAAACCATTTCCGGACGCCGTGTGTTCCCGCAACACGGTTTCGCGGGTGGCCGGGTCCATCAACTGATTCATCAAACGCAAGCCGGTCATCGCATCTTTGGCGTAGCAAACCGCTTTGCCGTAGCTCGGAGCAATTTTGGTCTCGGTGAATTTTGCGGACAGCGCCGCCCCGCCGACGAGCAGCGGAATCCCGATTCCCGCATCTTTTAAATCGCTGGCGGTCGTCACCATTTGCTGCGCGCTTTTCACGAGCAGCCCGGACAGGCCGATGGCATCAGGGCGGTGTTCCTGATAGGCTTTGATCAATTCTTCCGGCGGCACCTTGATGCCGAGATTCACCACCTCGTATCCGTTGTTTTTGAAAATAATCTCAACGAGATTCTTGCCGATATCGTGCACGTCGCCCTTGACCGTGGCAAGAACCACCTTGCCGCGCTTGGCGGAATCCGCTTTTTCCATGAACTGTTCGAGATAACTCACCGCCGCTTTCATGGATTCCGCCGATTGCAGTACTTCAGCGACGATTAATTCGTTGGCGTTGAAAAGGCGTCCCACTTCCGCCATGCCGGCCATCAGCGGCCCGTTGATGATGTCCAGCGGCGCGGCTCCCTCGGCGCGTTTGCGTTCGAGGTCGGCGATCAGGCCGTCGCGCGTGCCTTCGAGGATGTAATTCGCCAGACGGTCGTCGAGCGGCAAATCGGCGCCGCGAGCCTTTTCTTTTTTCTTGGCTGCGCGGAAGTGTTCGGTAATCGCTGCAATCCAGAATTGATTGACGGCAGCGCGCTGTTCTTTGCTTTGCTGACGCCAGTCCGCAGGAGCGTCGAGCAGAAGGCGGGCATTGGGACGGTCTGCGGGCAGGCTCTTGGGCGGATGCGAGAACAGCAGGTTTTCCGCCAGTTCGCGCTCGTGAGCGGGGATGGAGGCAAAGCGCTCGATCTTCTCGGTGTTGACGATCGCCAGATCCAGACCGGCTTTCGTCGAGTAGTAGAGGAAGACCGAGTTCACGACTTCGCGCGCGCCGGGCGGCAGACCGAACGAAACATTTGAGATGCCGAGAATAGTGCGCACGTCCGGGATCGCCTGCTTGATCAGGCGAATGCCTTCCATCGTTTCAACCGCGCCGCCGATGTAGTTTTCGTCGCCGGTGGCGCAGGGAAACACTAGGGCGTCGAAGATGATGTCCTCTGGCGCAAAACCGTATTTTTCCGTAAGCAGCTTGTACGAGCGTTCGGCGATGGCCAGCTTGCGCTCGCGCGTGAACGCCTGCGCTTGAACGGGGTCTTCATCGATGCACCCGACGACCACCGCGGCGCCGTATTCATGCGCAATCGGCACGGTACGCTGGAATTTTTCCTCGCCGTCTTCGAGGTTGATGGAGTTGATGATGGACTTGCCCTGGCAATAGGTGAGGGCCAGCTCGATGCCCGCCGGGTCGGTGGTATCAATCATGATCGGCGGCTTTACTTTGCGAATCAGTTTTTCGTAGAAGAAAGGGATGTCTCGCTTCTCGTCCCGCTCCGTGCTTTGCAGACACACGTCCAGGACCTGCGCGCCGCCGCGCACCTGCCGCCGGGCAATTTCGCTGGCCTCCTCCCATTTCTCGTCGGCCACGAGGTTCTTGAACAGGCGCGAGCCAATGACGTTGGTTCGCTCTCCCACCAGCAGCGGCCGCGTACTTTCTTCAGCTTCGATGGCCTCGATGCCAGTGTAGATGGCGCGATGGCTCTCGGCGGGCCGCTCGCGCGGCTTTTTGCCCTGGGCCATTTGTGCAATCGCGCGAATATGCTGCTCGGTCGTGCCGCAGCAGCCGCCGACCAGGTTCAGCCATCCGTTGTGTATGAACCTTTCGAGCTGGGTTGCTAGCGATGTTGGCGTTTCGTAGTATTTTCCGTCCTCGGGATTGGGCAGTCCCGCGTTCGGGTAGCAAGAAATGAACTCGCTCGTAAGCTGGCTCAGTGTTCGGATATGGTCGGTCATGAACTCCGGCCCCGTTGCGCAGTTCATTCCGAAAGCCAAGGGCTTTGCATATTTGAGCGACGCCCACATCGCATCGATGGTTTGGCCGGCGAGCATCGAACCGTTTTGTTCGATGGTGACGGAGATGATGAAAGGAATTTCCGCCGCGAGTTCCCGGGAAAGCTTGCGGATCGAAAGCAGTGCCGCCTTGATGTTTCGCGTGTCCTGACAGGTTTCCACGATCAATAAGTCCGCGCCGCCATCAATCAGGGGCTTCGCCAGGTCGTAATAGTCCTGCCGCAAGTGATCGAAGGTGATTCCGCCCGTTACCGTAATGGCCTTGCGGGTCGGCCCCATCGAGCCGGCCACGAATCTTGGTTTGCTAGGCGTGGAGAATTCGTCCGCTGCTTGCCGCGCCAGGTGGGCAGCCTTTGACATCAATTCGTACGACTGATCCGCGACCCCGTAGTCAATGAGGTCGCTTTTGGTTCCATTAAAGGAATTGGTTTCAATGATATCTGCGCCCGCCTGGAGGTATTTCCGGTGAATGTCCAGAACCACGTCGGGGCGCGTGCGAACGAGGTTCTCGTTACATCCTTCGAGTTCGGGCCCGCCAAAGTCCGCGGCAGCTAACCCGCGTTGTTGCAGCATGGTACCCATGGCGCCGTCAAGCACCAAGATTCGCTGCGAGAGTAGTTCCCGCAAGGCTTTGCCGGATTCGTTCAGGTTACGCATTCCTAAAATGCCCTGCACCTTCGAAAAGTTCCCTAAGCTAGTGGTATGTCCCGTATATAACCTTACAGCAGAAGCCCCTTCTCTTTGCCCGCGGGCTGGGTGGATCCGGGCTTGATCTGCTCCATCTTCGCCCGCGCGCGATCGATCTTTTTGATGATCTCTTCGACAGTGGCGCTCCAGATGAACGGCTTGGGGTTTTGGTTCCAAGCTTGCAGAAATGCCTCGATGGCTCGGTTTAGCTCCGGCACACTCACGAAACTGCCGCGCCGAATCGCTTTCTCAGTCAATTCTCGAAACCAGCGCTCCACCAAATTCAGCCAACTGGAACTGGTCGGCACAAAGTGGCATACAAAGCGGGGATGCTTCTTCAGCCACGCTTGCACGTGCGGCTCTTTGTGCGTGCCGTAGTTGTCCATCACTAGATGCAACTTCAGCTCCGGGGGAAACTCAGCGTCTAAGCGGCGCAGAAACTTCCGCCACTCCTGATGCCGATGCCGACCGTGACATTCACCAATCACCTTGCCATTCAACACCTGCAGTGCCGCAAACAGCGTGGTGGTGCCATTGCGCTTGTAGTCGTGCGTCATCGTACCGCACCGGCCTTTTTTCAGCGGCAGCCCTGGCTGCGTCCGATCTAACGCTTGAATTTGACTCTTTTCATCCACACATAGCACCAGCGCCTTGTCAGGCGGGTTCATATACAACCCCACCACATCGGTCAGCTTCTCTAGGAATTTCGCATCCCGCGACAGCTTAAAAGTGCGGCTCAGATGCGGCTTGATATTGTGCAGCTGCCATAAACGGTTCACCGTGTTCTTGCTGACCCCTTGCGCCTCTGCCATGAGCCGGCAACTCCAATGGGTCATACCCTTGGGCTTGCTTTGCAAGGTCGCTTTAATGATCCGGTCTCGCTGCTCTTGCGTATAGTGCACTTTGCGTCCGCGACCGGGAGCGATCTCCCAAACCTCCCCGATGCCCTTCTCGTGCACACGCTTGCGCCACAGCTGCACAGTGGGCCGGCTCACGCCGAGCCCCTCGGCGATCGCCACATTCTGCTGACCCGCCACCGCTCCCAGGATAATTCGGCAGCGCAGCGCCACCTGTTGCGGCGTCCCGTGCGCGGATTCCCACTGTTCCAGTTGTGTGCGCTCAGACGGTTGTAAATCGATCGCCAGACCTTTGTTCGGCATGAATAGGATCATACCAAGCGCTGGAATTCTGTCAAGCTATTTATGGGACACTACACTAGATTGAGGCGCAACGACCGAGGTTCACTTGAACATTATTGATTCAGTGTTCGCATTCGCCGTGCGTCTGGATCGAAGTAAGAGCCGAAGTCCTGCCAGAAATTCAGAACGCACATGCTTTTCGTCGACGCCTTGCTGAGGCAACTTCCCACTTTCTCTGAATGCAAGGCCGTGATTGCGTGGCGATCCGGTGAATCGTTCACTGGGTCAGTCTACTGTTCTTTAAGGACTTCAGATATCTCAGCGCGGCCGCCAGTGCTATCTGTTCCTCATAGTCGCCCGCGGTGCTTGCCAGTTGCCTGAGTCGCAGGCTGAGGACCTGCTCTGCGTCGCCAATCTTGCTTTTCATCAGTTCAGGACGAGTTTCAGCCATTGCCTGCATGTAGTGGTGCTGCCACAGCGGATATTTCAGAGTCATGTCGCTCAACGGTGTCTCCTTCCCCTGGCCGACCATCCCGGTCAGTGCATTTTTATTGGGGAGCGTGCAAGGTCAGGCCAGGCGCGCGCCCAGCCGGACCGGTTCGAGCGCCTTGAATCTTAGGTAACCACCCTGCATTCAGGAGCTTGCATCCTCGCGTATCCCCCCAATTCAAGTCACTACGCTTCATTTACCATAGTAGTCAAGGACTTTGTTTCAGGTCGTGTTCAAAAGTATACTCTCCCTAGGAAGCTGTGTGTTGCAAAATATGACTACGACTTCCGCGGCTGTGCGCAACTGGATCTTGCGGTATTACACCGGCAACTCCGCGAGAGAGTCTGTGGGCCCGGCTCCGATACAAAGAAGGGCTCCCTTTTGATCCTCAAGATTTTAGTTGACGTTAGCTGAATTTTTTGCTAACAAAACCTTTCACTCTGCAATGAGGCAGTCGGGTGAGTTCGCCACCGAAATCGACTGGGAAACAAAAGCGAGGGGCTTCTTTCGATCCCCAAGTGTTTCTTACGACGGTGGGCGTGGCAAGGACTATTACGCAGTGCCCAAAAGACTTCAAAATCTTCTCGCAAGGTGATCCCGCCGATAGCGTTTTCTATATTCAGCAAGGCAGGGTAAAGCTCAAGGTCAAATCCAAGCAGGGCAAAGAAGCGGTCATCGCGATCCTAGGCGGGGGTGAGTTCCTTGGTGAGGCATGCTTAATAGGTCAGACTGTCTGCCTGGCGACGGCTGTGACAATTGTACCTAGCACTATCCTTCGGATTGACAAGAAAGAAATGCAGCGCGTCCTCCACGAGGAGCGTATGTTTTCAGACCTTTTCATACCGTACTTGCTTTCACGCAACGTGCGCACCCAGGAGGATTTGGTCGATCAACTTTTCAACTCCAGCGAGCAACGGCTGGCCCGCACTCTTTTGTTGCTCGCTAACCACGGTAAGGACGGCACACCCGAAACTGTAGTTCCAGAGATAAACCAGGAAACTCTAGCAGGAATGGTTGGCACGACCCGGTCACGCGTGAGTTTTTTTATGAATAAGTTCAAGAAGTTGGGGCTTATCGATTACAAGGACGGATTGCGAGTGCACAGGTCGCTTCTAAATATCGTCCTGCACGACTAGCCTCTTCATCGCGTAAGGCGATTTAGGACAGCCGCAGAGTACAATTGATTTCCTGACGGATTCCTCGGTTCTGAGCAGTTTTGCGCACCTTCATCTCATACCGCGGCATATTAATTGAACAGTAACTGAATGACTACGTTAGGGTATTTCCCTGAATGGCTTCGTAATCGTGTGCACGCTAGGATCGAAGCCGCAAGCCTTAATGCCCTCCTCTTGAAACCGACGCAAAAAGGCACTCAGCCCAAGAGGTGAAGTGAATATGGCCCACTACAACGAACACATAACTAACCCAGCGCAGAAAAACCCGTTCAGCATCGGAGGCCCCACTCAGATCGAACGGCGTCGCACAACCCGCTGTCACTTCGTAAGCGCCGTCGAAGTGATCACTGTCGAATCACAGAAGCAAGTCATTTCCCTTACTCGCGACCTGAGTCTCTGCGGTTGCTTCGTGACAGTTAAGGCGCCTTCCCCCAAAGGGACAAGAGTTAGCCTGAAAATCGCAGATTCTAGAGCGAACTTCTCTGCTGTAGGTAAGGTGATCCATAACCTGTCCGACGAAGGGATCGGCATCGGGTTTGTCCAGGTTGAGGCCAAGGATCAAGCGGTTCTCGAAGAGTGGCTGGCCGAGGCAAACGCGAATGGCGCCGTAACATGAATTCTAATTGTCCGCGGCCATGAAGCTATACGGCGTGGTATCCGGTCTTCTTCTTACCCGGGACTCTCTGGGAATTTGGTAAAGTGGGGGCCAGTACCCGATCAGGCTTCTCCGACGTACTCCTTAACCACAAGTCGGGCGCTTTTGTCCTCGCGCAACCCGGCAAACTTCGAATGCCGCAGCTGTTACGCGGCGCACTGATGCAGGAGGTCATCTGCAGGCTGCTCCAGGGTTGAATCACACGGGGCGATGGGCGTGAATCTTTGAACCTTCCCTTCCCGTTCTACTCTAAGGGGCGGGAACGGAAGGGCGATGGTCTGGCCGGATGGAAAACCGGAAAAAAGGAGCGCCGGCAAAGAACGCCGGCGGACGTCGCGTTTATTTTCCGAGGGACTTCAGCTCAGAAACCGAACCGGCTCAATGAGGCAGCAAACAAAAGAATACCCCGCCAGAGGGAAAGATTCCGGCGGGGTTGGTGGACTGCAGGGAAAGAGCCGTATGCGGATCCTCGCCTCAGCCCTCGGGGCCTGCCTAACCCGGCAGGCAGGTTTCGCCGCGGCGCGACCTGCGGCAAGTGGCGGACTCTGGCAGGAGATACGCGATCAGTAACGATCTTTGTCCCTGAAGCGGGATGATCCGGGAATTCTTCCTAACCCTGGTTCAATCGGCGGCATTACAGCAGCCGATCGACTTGTGCTTCATATTGCACCTCTCCATTGACTCGACGGCCATGTAGGCGATTGCCCGAACTCCTCGAGCGCGCTTTCTCGGCTGGATTTGTCGATGGCGGTGGAAAAAGGGCCAAAACAGCGGTGGTCTGGTTACTTTTCACTCTGCCCCTTTCCCTCTTGGAAGGGGGTGTTCTCTCAGAACGGCCCGCAGCGGTCAAGGGCGCGCCGGCGTTGCGCGGCGAAGCGAACCCTTCACGGCGAGGACCGTTCTGAGATCCTCGACAAGAGGGAAAGGGGTGGCCCTAAATGGACCGCTAAAATGGCCCAGTCGCTCACAGCCTCTGACACTGGATTGGGCCCGCGATCATCTCTCCTACACTAAGTCCCTTCCGCCAGTTGCCTGAGTCTTGCCCGGTAACGCTCTCGACCAAAATCTGTTTGGCCCCTTTTCTTCACGACACGGCGGCTTAGTGCCGTGAGTTCGAGCGCGAATTAATCAGCAAGCCTTTATTTGCAACCCACTCGTAGCTTTCACCGCCGCCGGGGCCGACGATTCTGCTTTCCGAATTGTCCTGGAGCCGCCTGACCCGGAGCACGTACGTTTCCGCATCTGGCACGAACAGCCCACCTTCGAACCAAGCAGCCTGACTCACATAGGCGACGAAACAAGAGTCTGGCGACCACCACAATCCAGATTCTGCGTGCCATTTCTTAAACAGAACCCGCTTTTCGTTCGTCCCTGCGGAGTCCACTGCATAGTAGGTATCCTTATCGAGGAACGCGATCCGTTTCCCGTCCGGGGACCAAGTGGCTTGAGTTCCCACGGTCGGAAGGTCGTGCGAGCGCTCTTCTTCTGTGCTGTATACTCTCAAACGCTCGTCACTCTCATAGACGAAGCGCTTGTTATCCGGCGACCAACACTGCGAAGTGACTCTACCAATTTTGGTTATCTCTTGAGCAAGACCGGACCTGACATCCAAAAGTTGTAGAGGTGCACTCAAACTTCCCGTATTCATCGAACCTATTACGAGTTTGGACTTATCATACGACCAGCAGATGCAATTGTTCGCTGGCATCCGAACATTTCGGTACTCCCGAAAGTCGCTCCCGTCCGTTCGAGAAATCACGAGGTCGAATGGTAGCCAGTCCGAAACGAATGCTGCTTCGCTTCCATCGGGAGACATGGCTCCAATTCCGCCGCGTAGGTCTCTGACTTTGACCACCTCCCGGCGCGAGAAAACGGCGGCCAGAATAGACCTGTTTTGGACCGTGACGAGTGATAGTCCGATTCGGCCTTGTAGTTGGGCTAGCTCCGTGCGAACCGATCGCCTTTGCCACGCGCGAAGATACGAAAAAGAACCGAACACAATTATGAGCAATATCAGACTTGCTCTACCTAATCTAGCCACCATTCTCATACTGAATACGTGCCCCCGCGCTCTACGCGAATCGCCGATCACCTGATCACCCCATTGACCGCATCGATACTCACGTTCACCTTAATCGACCTAGTCGAGCGTGCTTCCTGGGTGGATTTGGCCCGGGATCTTCAAAGAGAAATTGGTTTCGATCGTTAATGGCGTGCGCCCGGATTCGACTCTTTCTTCGCCAATCCGAAATTGTGTTTGTTGATACGCCGCACCGTCGTGCAATCTCAAAGATTGTAAGCATGCCTCGTTTACGAAGCCGATCGAAGCGGCTCTCGAGTCTGTAGGCCGTTCGAATGTAGCCGACGGCTGGTGATGTTAGCGGCAAGCCGTCGCCTGTTTTGAACCCCTTCTCGTTGAGAATTCGAGCCACGTCTGCATAGTTGTAGTCGTCCAAGAGGCGGTCCATTTCGGCTACCATGGCCGGATTTTGCTTGTGGCTTTCGCAGTAGCTCAGCGGCAGAGGCAACATCAATGTTTTCGACATGCCCCCGCGGAAGCGAACGTCAAGCTGGACGTGCTCGCCTTTTCGAATTGTGACGTCCTCGATGAGGAGACGAACCATTCGCTTGCGTTCGCGGTCGGCTGTGCCGGGATCGTTCCATAGTTGCGGGAAGTTCGTGGCCAGGGCTAGCACCTGCTGTCGCTGCACGCTGCTAACCTTTAGCTGATCTGCTTGCCGTTGGCACTCATAATTCTGCTCAGCTTCGGAGAGTGCATGCAGCTTCGAGTTCCATTCCGCTTCCAACGTTCGCAGTCACCTTCTGGTTAGTTTCGATGCTCATGGATGAACCTCCGGCGCCTGCTTGAGGGCCATTGTTGCCAGTACCAAGACGATTTCACCGCGAAGCTCATTCGGCAAAGGTGCGGCAGGGGTCTGACACCGGCGGGCGTTGTCTGGATTGGTAGAGCCAACCCGGGAGCACGCCAGCATCCATGCCACCATTCCCTGGCCAAGAAAAATGGCCATGCCCAGGCCACGAGAACTCGAACCCTCTGCGGCTTGTCGTAGATCTTCGTAGGCGGAGATCAGAATTTCCGGCGCTGTCTTGCATGCGCCAGCAGCTGGATTCAGCGACGTTTTTTTTTCCCCTGCCGCCTCAGTGCGCCTTCGATACTCCGTGGATGAGCATTCACAGCGAACCGTTCCTGGATGGCAGCAGCCAAGTCCAGAGGGCGCAGCGAAGGATCGCTTGCCCGGAGTTGTATAGCGAAGTCCAGAACCTCCGGCGTGAGTTTGTGGCCTCGCCGTGGCCCTCGCTTCTCGGGCAATAGCCCGAAGAGTCCATCTCGCTGAAAGTCCGCTTCCGCTTGATAGTAGGTAGGACGTGAGAAGCCGAATGCCGCTGCGGACTGCGTGACTGATTGTTCGTCGACAGTGACGCGGCGAAGCATCTCGTACTTGACCTGTACGACATCGTCGCGATCGAAGAAATCGCCAGTTTCGACCAGGGGGTCTGTCACCGCGTTCGGATGCGGATTCAGCGTGCCGTGCCGCTTGAGGGCGTCTCGCTTGGACTTTTTGGCCGCCTTGCCGGGCATTAACCAAATCCTCGGAATGTCGATCTCTATTTGTAAATATAATTATGTACCAACGCAAAGATCTGTCAAGGGCTTTCTTCGTGTTGATAGCGTAATCCGTAGTAATGTCAAGGCGATGGCAAGTATATTCCTGCACTTGCTGTGACGTAATTTCCTTAACAGCATGGACGGAATTATCTTTACACATTATCGCCGCAGTCCTTCGACTAAACGTGTCAATTCCACGAGGTCTGCTGCGCGGAACCAGCTTTTTCCGGAAGCCAAGATGCAAACGGGATCTTCAGCGGCTAGATCGGTCCAGCTCAGTGGAATCTCACACTGGCGGCCTTTTTTGTCGAGGAAACAAACTCTCTGTTCACCACTGTATTCTTTGCATGCCAGAGCTTCGAACTCGCAACCAGAGAGCGGATGAAAGGGATGTGTGATCCGAAACTTCTCAGGTTGCGCTCGACGAACGTGTGTAGTCTGACGCCGACTTCTCAACCCTCGCACTGCAATACCGAGACCACTGGAAACAGCGACTAAATTCAAACTGACCCACTACCGACAATATGCAGTTTTTGACGCCGGCTGAGATCCAAGAATGGGCGGACGCGGCTGAGGAATACAAAATGCTTGGCACTTGCCGTTGAGTTTGGCGCGGAGCAGCTTTGAGGCGTTCCACGGACCTTGTGCTGCCCCGCCAAGTGCTTCGGGTTTCATGCTGCTCTCCGCACGAACGCACGTAGAGCGTCAACGGGAATGACAAATTTCTTACCCAACTTGACGTAAGGGAGTTTTTTCGCCCAGAGGAGCCCGCGAACGGAGCGAACTGTGCCGCCCAACATTTGAGCAGCAACGAGGATAGGGACCGCCAGGGATTCAACTACAGGAGATTGAAGTACAGATTGAACTGCAGGTTTCTTGCGTGACATCAGCATTTCCGAATGAAGACACGTGTCCTCGTTCAGGAGTGCCGCCGATTTATCTCAGTCGGGGGTGCCCAGCTTCCAGCATCACTTTACAGTGAGCCGCTTCTGGCTTTACGGTAACTTCCAGCCGCCGTCCTTTGTTTCGCGTAGCTTTTTCCTACGCCACACGGCAGGAAGCGATCTCAGTTCTGACGGGGTCAGCCGCCCAAACCTCAATCGGGTCTAGAGTACCAGCACTCACGCGAGAAAGTCTGGAGCAATTTGAATGCCACGGCACAAAGTAAAACGTATTGGTACGGAATGGTTCTAGAAATACTGTTGCTCCTGGAACCGAAAATCTGGTACGCTATGCGCAAAGGAGAATCCCATGACGACTCTGGCGGTGATGCCCAAGCCCGTCGAGAAGCCTGAGAAGACGCGACGGCGGGATAGGGGTGACGGCGGCTTGTTTCATGTTCCAGGTTCAAAGGTTTGGTACACGAAGGTACGTGGCAAGAAGCAGAGCACAGGGACGCGCATCAAGGAGGAAGCGAAGGTAATTCTCAACGCTCGCATGGGCAGGGCGGTTCTCGGAATCGCCGACCCGAACGAACTTCGCAAGGTATGCTATGAAGACGGGCGTGCACGTCTTATCGCGGTGTACCAACAGGAGAAGCGACGCTCACTCAAGACGCTCAAGAAAGGCACGTTGACCATCGACGGCCTGCCTTACGTAGACAAGTTTTTCGGCGGTCGCTCCGTCGTGGACATCAAGCGGGACGTGTTGGACAAGTTCGTAGAACAACGTCAGAAAGACGGAGCGTCGAACGCTTACATCAATCGAAACCTTGCCTTGTTGCATCGGATGCTGACTCTACTCGCCGAAGATCATGAAGGTCGTCTCATCGTTCCGAAAGTTCCAAAATTGAAGGAGCCACCAGCACGTCAAGGCTTCTGCGAGCCCGAGCAGTTCGCGAAATTGTTCTACGAACTTCCAGAGCGTTTGCGGGCGTTCGCTCTCTTTATTTACACTACTGGTTGCAGGACGGGCGAAGCAAAGAAGCTGACTTGGGAGCAAGTGGACTGGAAGGAGAGCGTAATTCGCGTGAGCGAGGAGCAGACAAAGAACGATACGCCGCGCACGATACCGCTTGACGCAACCGTCGTTGAGCGCTTGAAAAAGATTCCCGAGAGTCGGCGAATCGGCGTGATTTTTCCAGTCGGCTGTTTTCGTAAAGCGTGGCAGAATGCTTGCGTACGGGCTGGGTTGGGCAAGCTCGACAAGACGGGAGACAACGCCAAGAAGAACGGTCGGTACGGCACGTATACAGGACTAACGCCGCATGACTTTCGGCGGTCGGCGGTGCGCAACATGACGAAGGAAGGCATCGGGGAAACACTGGCAATGAGCGTCAGTGGGCACAAAACGGCGGAAGTGTTCAGGCGCTACAACATCGTCACGACTAGGGACAAGGTCGCCGCTGTCCGCCGCGTAAGTTCTAGTTTGGTTCCAGTTCTTCGGGCGAAACGCGCGCGAAGCGCGCAATGAGCAGTGTTTATGCGGTGTTGGGAGGTCGTCCAATTGGTAGGACTCCAGACTCTGGATCTGGCTATCCTGGTTCGAGTCCAGGCCTCCCAGCCAATCTTTCTCCTTGCCGCAGAAGGACTTGCCGTTTTCCTCCAATTCCGATTTCCTGTCCCTACCAAAAACCTCGTCGGGCAACCACCAGAAGTTATTCGTACTGCATGCCCGTCACCTTTCGGAACAATTCGAAGGGCAAGCGTCCTGCCACAAAAAACTAAAGTTCGCATAGCAAACGGG
>Ga0209267_1000296_pt1 | contig 36448 bp, 34 predicted proteins | sample GraSoiAngelo_137_FD_185894 | JGI IMG/M metagenome (GOLD analysis project Ga0209267, IMG submission 185894) | Grasslands soil microbial communities from the Angelo Coastal Reserve, California, USA - 14_0929_09_30cm (SPAdes) (version 2) | ecosystem: Environmental > Terrestrial > Soil > Grasslands ... | reverse complement strand
TTAGCCCGCCTGGTTGCTGATTCCCTGGCACGACATGGTTTCGAGACGCCCTTAGATTACCGTCGCCTGCAATGGTCGCGCTGGTTTCGCTGTGAATCCAGCTTTAGCTTTCTTTTAGTTCCCGGCGAATCCGGCCTGTTTGCCTTGGGCGAGGAAGTGGTGGCGCCGGGCGAGGTCCCTGCTACCGGCGGCAAACGCATGCTGGCCATATTTCAGATCGCCGAGGCCGCTGATCTCGGTATGGCAATGGCACGTCTTTTCGCTCCCAACAGCCCGCTGCGTCAACGATTCGCCGAGGGGCGCTGCTTCGCCCGCTATGTGGTAATCGAAGATGATGTCCAGCGGCGCACGGCTCTCGCAGCCCTGCAGCAGTGGCTGGCATCGGCGGTTGAATCGGTATCAGGCATTCCGGCTGACTTCTTCCACCTAGGTGAGCCGTCACAAAGCACGTCCGTGGAGACGAAGCAGGTACGAGACATTCGTGAGGAGACGACGCCAGTCGCATTGCCGCTGACTGAGCCGGAAAGCCGAGAGCTTTTTCCCGGAAAGAGACAGTCTGAAAACGTTTGTGAGAGAAGCAGACCAGCCGAAACCCCGCGGCGTGAAAAAATGGTGCAGCCGGCGCCATTACCGTCCGGTTTTTAGGCCCAAGGATCACGGAATCAACCAGTTGTGGTTCGGAATCTAATCAGGAGAGAGAAGAGATGTCCGAAGTGAGCGAAAAAGTCAAAACAACCAACGCCCCAACTGTCGCCACTCCGCAGACGACGACCACAAAAAAGAGAGCCCCGGGCCTCACCTTCCGCCGCTTGTTTACCAAGCCCGGCGTGTCGCCCTACGACGAAGTTGAATGGGAGCGCCGTCTGGCACAGATCACCGATGCTCAGGGCAACGTGATCTTCGAGCAGGAGGACGTCGAAGTTCCCAAAGACTGGTCCATGACCGCCACCAACATTGTGGCCAGCAAGTATTTGCATGGCACCGTTGGCACGCCGGATCGTGAATCGGGTGTGCGCGCCTTGGTTACGCGCGTCGCCGAAACCATCCGCGACTGGGGGTTGGCTCAGGGCTACTTCCGCACTCCGGAAGACGGTGCGACCTTTCACGATGAACTGGCCCACATACTGATCCGCCAGTACGCGGCATTCAACTCGCCGGTCTGGTTCAACGTGGGATGCGATCGCATCGAGCCCAATTCTGACGCCCAGAACTGGCACTGGAATCCGCAAGCCACACGCGTCGAATTTTCCAAGACCGGTTATGGCACTCCCCAGTGTTCGGCATGCTTCATTAACTCGGTCAAAGATTCTCTCGATTCCATCCTGACTCTGGCGAAGACCGAAGGCATGCTCTTTAAGTGGGGATCGGGGACGGGAACCAATCTTTCTTCCCTACGTTCCTCGACGGAAGGCCTGAGCGGCGGCGGCACTGCCAGCGGTCCACTCAGCTTTATGAAGGGTTTCGACGCTTTTGCCGGCGTAATTAAGTCGGGCGGCAAGACGCGCCGCGCTGCCAAGATGGTCATCCTCAACATTGACCATCCCGATATCGTTGACTTTATCGAGTGCAAGGCCAAAGAAGAGGCCAAGGCGCATGCCCTGGTTGCGTCCGGTTATGATGGGTCTTCACCCGATTCCGAAGCCTACTCGTCCATATTTTTCCAGAACGCCAACAACTCAGTCCGCGTCACCGATGATTTCATGTATTCAGTGATGCGCGACACTGATTTCTCCACCCGCGCCATCCGCGACGGCCGCCCCATCAAGACTTACGCAGCCAAAGACCTGCTGCGCAAGATTTCCGAAGCTACCTGGCAATGCGGTGATCCTGGTATGCAGTTCGATACTACGGTCAATCGCTGGCACACCTCGAAGAATACGGCGCGCATCAACGCCTCGAATCCGTGCTCGGAGTACATGTTCCTCGACGACTCAGCCTGCAACCTGGCCAGCCTTAACCTGCTGAAGTTCGCGCCCAACGGCACGTTCGACGTAGGCGCGTATCGCCACGCCGTGGACATTCTGATCACCGCGCAGGAAATTCTGGTGGATAACGCCGGCTATCCGACAGAAATGATCGCCAAGAACTCGCACGACTATCGTCCGCTCGGCCTGGGCTACGCCAATCTCGGTGCGCTGCTGATGGCCGCGGGTCTGCCGTACGATTCCGATGCCGGACGCGACTACGCCGCCTGCGTCACCGCCATCATGTGCGGTCAGGCGTACTTGCAATCGTCACGCATCGCCGAACTCTGCGAACCGCTGGTGCCCGCGACGGAAGCGACACAAAAAGGCCTGGCCGAAACCAATCTCCGCGAAAACGTCATGCCTGGAGCCGCCTGCCCCGGCTGGTACATCAATCGTGAGCCCTTCCTAGACGTGATTCGCATGCACCGCGCATCCGTCAACAACATAAACAAAACCAACGTCCCCGCCGCCATCTACGAAGCCAGCAAACAATGCTGGGACGAAGCTCTCGCCCACGGCGAAAAATTCGGCTACCGCAACTCCCAGGTGACGGTCCTGGCCCCCACCGGCACAATAGGCTTCATGATGGATTGCGCAACAACCGGGATCGAGCCGGATTTGGCTTTGGTGAAGTTTAAGAAGCTGGTGGGCGGAGGGATGATCAAGATCGTCAACCAGACGGTGCCGACGGCGTTGTTCAAGCTGGGGTACACGCATCAAGAGGCCGACAAGATCGTCAGCTACATTGACGCTACCGGGACGATTGAAGGGGCGCCGGATATTAAAGACGAGCACTTGGCGGTGTTTGATTGCTCGTTTAAGCCTTCCAAAGGTACGCGTTCGATTCATTACATGGGACATCTACGCATGATGGCGGCGGCGCAGCCGTTCATCTCCGGGGCCATTTCGAAGACCGTCAACCTGCCGGAGTCGGCGAGCGTGGAAGAGATCATGGAAGCCTATCTCCAGGCCTGGAAGCTGGGGCTGAAGGCTGTGGCGATCTATCGCGACGGCTGCAAGAAGTCGCAGCCGCTGTCGGCTGCCGGAAGTTCGACGGCATTGTCGAAGAAAGAAGATGCTACGCGGACAGGAGTGTCCGCGCCACACGAAGAGGAAGACTTGAACGCGCCGCCGCGGGCGGTGCGACATCGTCTGCCGGAGGAGCGCGCCTCCATCACCCACAAATTCAACGTTGGCGGACACGACGGCTGTCCGGGCGAAATCTTCATCACCATGGCCAAAGAAGGCTCCACGGTCAGCGGCTTGATGGACAGCTTTGCCTGCGCCGTCTCCATCGCGCTGCAGCACGGCGTGCCGTTGAAGCTGCTGTGCGAGAAGTTTGCCCACACCCGCTTCGAGCCCAGCGGCTGGACCAGCACTCCCGAGATCGGCTTCGCCAAGTCGATCATGGACTACATCTTCCGCTGGCTGCAGCTCCGTTTCCTCACCGGGCAGCAGCAGTTGCTGTTCGATAACCTGCGCCTGAGACCGTCGGGTGCCGCGATTGGTGGCTCAGTTCCCAACTCGGAAGGTGTCGGGGATTTGAATGGCTCGGCTTCTCCTCGGGAAACGGAAAACCGTGAACTGAGAACCGGCAGCATCCACGCCGCCGACGCGCTGCGCGAAATCGTGGACCTCGGCGACGCCCCAACCTGCAGCTTCTGCGGTAGCATCATGACGCGAAATGGGAGTTGCTATCGGTGCATGAGTTGCGGGAGCACGAGCGGGTGCTCGTAAACTTGACGCCAGATCATTAGCTCTCAATTAAAAACTTCCTACTCCGTTTGGTCTATATACCTAACGGAGTAGGAATCTAAGATGTAAGGATACCCCCCTCCATCAAGCTGCGTATGTGCTCTGGAAAGTAAAACACATTCATCCCTTTAACGGTGGGAATGGGCGCGTGGCAAGGGCGCTGGCGTATCTGGTGATGGCTTCAAAAGTTGCGCCGATATTCAAGGGAGAGCCACTTCCCGCAAAACTCAAGAAACGCAAGAGCGAGTATGTGACAGGTCTGAAGGCAGCCGATAAGGGTAATTTGGGCCCCCTTCAGAACCTCGTATTGGAGTGCTTCCAAGAACAGATCGCGGAAATCTCGTTAATGCTCAAAGTCTGAACTTCTGGATCGAAATGTCTTCGGCTTCAGGGCCGCAATCCCGATTCGGGAATTTCGTTCGGGGAAAAGCGGAGTTTTCTCGATTTGAGAAAAATCTTGTCAAGCCCCTTTGGGAGGCGGTTTTCGCGTAAGTTGTTCATTGTATTGGGAAGATAATGGTTCCGAAAATGTCCCATTCACCCCCTCGGATTTGCTAGCCTAAATATAGGGGCAGAATTTCTGGCCCCCCAAGGACATTAGGAAGCGTGCCAGACGCGCGTTTGTGCGCCCAAAAACGGGGCGCGTCGCGCGGCACGCCTAGATCCTTCGCCCGGCAAAGGACGCCGGGCTCCAGGATGACATTTTTTCTTGAGGATTGATTTGTTTTGAGACGCGGCTGATTCGGGCCGCGTTTTTATTTTGGCGACGGTGCAGGCACAAAAACAGAGGAAAGAGACGGGCCGAACTCATGAGGAAAAACAACGTGAAGAAAAACAAGAATGTGAAAAAAGACGAGAATGGGAAAAAGGCGAGAACGCGAAAAAAGATAAGAATACGAAAAAAGACAACGTGAAGAAAAATAGAAAGAAGATGCGGGGAAGCCGGCTGAAGGGGTGCAAGGAACGCGGGGAGCGGGCCCGAGCTATGTTTTATGGCGCGGGCGGCGGAAGAGGGAGTGAGAGTTTTCAAGCCGCACGGGGATTGTGCCAAATACGACGTGGGAGTGGAATATCGCGGGCGATTTTTGCGGGTGCAGGTGAAATCCACGATCTTCAAGCGACGCGGGGAAGGGTACAGCTTAAATGTGATGGGTCCCAAACGTAAGCGCTATGAGAGTGAAGTGCTGGATTTTTTTGCGGTGTATTTGATCCCAATTGATGCCTGGTACATCATTCCATATGAACTGACGGGCTGGAAGAACTGCTCGCTGCATTTCACGCCGAACAGCCCTCGCCACAAATACCGGCGATATCGGGAGGCATGGCATTTGCTGCGAGGCGAGGGAAGGATTGAGACGCTGCACGGGTGCGCGGAAGAGGAATCGTTTTGTGCGTCGAGTGCCGATGGGTGGGAGTTCGCCATTCGGGCGATGCACGGCGAGGGACAGCAATGATCGAGCGTTTCATGATCTAATACGCGGTCTAACGAAACAGACGCGGGACGCCGCCGTGGGTTCTGCCAGACGTCTGTTACTCGCCAGGTAGGAGGGCCGTTTCCATGAAATTGCTGTGGAGGTTGCGACACGCAATGTGGGCGCTGTGTCTTCTCGTCTGCGCCTTGGCCTACATGGTTTCGTCGGTGGCTGCCGCTGGGCCCGACCGGCAAGTGGCCGTCACGGTGGATGACTTGCCGGCGGGGGCGGCGAATGCCATGTCGGCGGCGACGATTACCGAGATGACATCCAAGTTGCTGGCGGCTTTGCGGCAACAAAAGGTTCCTGCCGTCGGATTCGTGAATGAGAAAAAACTCTATAAGTTCGGCGAAGTGGACGAAAGGATCAAAGCTCTCGGCATGTGGGTGGACTCGGGCTTTGAACTTGGGAACCACACTTATAGTCACTCGTCGCTGAACAGGGTTGGGTTGCAAGCGTGGGAGGACGACGTCATACAGGGCGAGTCGGTGACACGGCTTTTGCTGGCCCAGCACAATATGAAGCTGAGATATTTCCGGCATCCGTATTTGGACACGGGGCGGGATCTGGAGACGCGGCGCCAGGCGGAAGCGTTTCTTGTCGCCCGCGGGTATCACATTGCTCCGGTGACGCTTGATGCGTGGGACTGGATGTATGGGGGAGTTTACGAAGACGCCAAGAAACGCGTATTCGGTACAGTTGTCAAAGGAAATCATTGGGTACGAGCCCAAACAGATTTTGCTGCTGCATGGCAATCAATTGGAAGCCGACCACTTCAATGAGCTGGCCGAGGTGATCAGAAAGCGCGGGTACCGGTTCATCACGCTGGAAGATGCGTTGAGCGATCAGGCTTATAGCCTGCCGGACACGTTTGTGGGCGAAGAAGGGACGGGCTGGCTCGATCACTGGGCGATTACGCGGGGCAAGCCTCCACAGGGTGCGCCGGAGTTTCCGGCGTGGGTGATTGAAAAGTCGAGGGCGATTCAGAAACCGCCGCCATAGGTGGCGGCTGAACGTCCGCCGTACGTGCGCGAAATGATGCAGGAGAGATTCAGGCGGCTTTGCGCTCCTGCACGTCCTTCTCTTTCTCTTTTACTTTGATGTCCACTTGCTCGTGCTTGATGTCGAGGCGTAGCCGGTTATAGATGCTCATGTATTGGTTGGCGACCCACACCAGGGCGAACAGGGCGAGCAGGTAGCCACGCTAATCCGAATAGAGCAGCTTGTAGCGTGATGATGAGAAATAAGATCGTGACGTAGTAGCTGAAGCAAAATTCACAGGTAAACAGATAGAAGAATTTTCGCTTCAATACGCTGCGTGCTTCCTGGCATTACCGTTTGCAGTATTCGCGCGGCTCGCGAAAGATTTCTTCGTGGGTGACCGTCCAGGCAACACAGGCGATGGGAATTGCCAGGGCGAAAAGCCAGAAGAGATTAAGCGTAATGGACATGCCAAAACATCCGGGGACAAAGCTTTGATGCAAAAAGCTTTGTTGCAGCGGCGCAAAATGGCACAATGAGGTCGCATGGCGAGACCACAGCCGCAAAATCCGTCTGAAGATTTTTCTCGCGATGAACAAGGCGGTCCGCAGGAGAAATTGCCGCCTTCTTTCGTTCCGGAAATTGACCGGCTGCAAGCTGAGCTATCGCGCTTCTGTCCAAATTGTTCGGCGCGGTTGCAGGAACATCGCTGCAAGCTAAGTTGCCCGCAGTGCGGCTTCTATCTGAGCTGTTCGGATTTCTACTGAGGTATACGGATTTCTACCGATTGACTCGGCTCTCGTGAAGGATTAATCTGGCTGTCGAGATGGGGTGAGGACGGTACAGGTTTTTGCCGTTTCCTCTGTTTCAGGCCGGCCGAAGGAGAACGGCAGCCAGGCTGGCCACGTCCCTCACCTCGTCAGCATCTTCTTTTCAAATCTTCAATCCTTCTCTGTTTCAAAAACTGACGACGCCTACCTGCCTCGCGCTAAACATGGTGCTCCGTCTACAATGGCCGGGCACGAATTTCAAATAGTAATCAGGAGACAAGCATGCAACGCAAGGCAAGTGCGGTGTGGAAGGGCGGACTCAAAGACGGCAAAGGAACGGTCTCATCCACGAGTGGAGTTCTTTCTAACACGCCTTACTCTTTCAGCACGCGTTTCGAAAATACGCCGGGAACCAATCCAGAAGAACTGATTGCGGCGGCGCACGCAGCCTGCTTCTCCATGGCGCTGTCGGCGCAACTTGGAAATGCGAACCTCACGGCCGAAAGTATTTCAACTTCGGCGACATTGACTATGGAAAAGCTCGATGCGGGCTGGACTATCACGGCGGTGCAACTTGATGTCGTCGCGCGGGTGCCGAAAGCGGACGCGGCGGCTTTTAACAAAGCAGCCGAGAATGCGAAGTCGGGATGTCCGGTATCGAAGGTGCTGAAGGCTGACATCACGATGAACGCACGGTTGGAAGGATAGCAGCAGTTCTCAGTTGAACGCGCGCGAAATGCTGGGCTCTCTTTTTTTGGCACGGATCAGGATTCGACTACTTCTGGCTGCGCAGAATTTCGCGGATGGAGCGATTGATGCGGGCTGCATCCTGGGCGGCATTGTCTGCGAGTTCGACCCATTTCGCCCCGTTACCTGCCAGCTTTGCCTGACCCAGGAGATAGCAGGCCTGCATGATGGTCTCGATTGAATTGCTGAGATCGTGCGCCAGGGCGCGCAGGCGGCTGGCCACATCGGGTGGCAAGTTGCGAGAACCTTCTACTGCGGGCGGCAATTTTTGAGAGTCTGCCATAGCATTCCAGGCGCCGACTATTTAGAGGTAGCTTACGCCTTTTTTCGTTGCATCGGAGACCATGCCAATTGTGGTCCGCCGCTTGACACACGTTATCAATGCTATATGCAGTCGGTTTGACAGGCAGGGGAGCCTTTGTAGAATATATCTCGTAGTCCTTTCCTGAAAGGTGGCCCAGGCGGGCGCCGCGCAAAGATGTAAATTGCCATCGTGGCGGAATTGGCAGACGCGCATGGTTCAGGTCCATGTACCCGCAAGGGTGTGGGGGTTCGAGTCCCTTCGATGGCACCAGCTTTTCCAGAACTAAGACATCACTGATGGTTCTTAGGGTAAGGTTTGTGAATCAATGATTGGCTCATACCTTCCCTTATAATCATCAGACTTTCTTATGGTTGCCAGCCTTGATCATATCGTCGCAGCTACGCGTAGACGTATTGCCAAAAGCAAGCGGAGCGCGGATTTGGCGGGTCTGGAACGCCAAGCTCAGAAGCACACGCCCCGAGGCTTTCGTTCAAAACTGGAGAAAGCCGCCGAGTCAGGTGTGGCCATTATTGCTGAGTTGAAGAAAGCATCGCCCTCGAAGGGGCTGATTCGTTCGAAATTTGATGCGGCGGTGCTGGCGGAGGAGTTGGAATCGGCGGGCGCAGCAGCGTTGTCGGTACTGACGGACGAAGAATTCTTTCAGGGATCACTGGAAAATCTGCGGCAAGCTTCGTCGCAGACACACCTGCCGTGTTTACGCAAAGATTTTATTGTTGACGAGCTTCAGATTCTGGAGGCACGCGCCAACCGAGCGGATGCGGTGCTGCTGATTGTGGCGGCGCTGTCGTCCGCGGAATTGGCTGCGTTATTGGGAGCAGCTCGCCAGTTTGGGCTTGACGTGCTCTGCGAAGTGCATGATGAAGAAGAGCTCAAGAGAGCTGCAGACGCCGGGTGCGGCTTGATTGGCGTGAACAGCCGCGACCTGCGAACATTCCAAGTAGATTTGAAGACAGCGTTCCGGCTGGCGGAGAGCATTCCTAAAAATGTTCTGCGTGTGGCGGAAAGCGGCATTGCTACAGGAAGCGACGTCGCCCGGCTGCGAGCCGCTGGATATCAGGCATTTTTGATTGGAGAATCGCTGATGAAAGCGGAGTCGCCGGAACATGCCTTGCGGGCACTACTGGCGGAGGCTGCGGTGACAGCGCTGAGGGATTGAAACATTGAGCGATTGAAACACAGAATCATTAGCGAGAACCAACCATGACGTGGGTGAAGATTTGCGGGACTACGAATCTGGAGGATGCGCTTACCGCCGTAGACGCCGGGGCGGATGCGCTGGGATTCATTTTCTACGAGAAGAGCCCGCGAAGGATTGATCCTGAAACCGCCAGCGGGATCGTGTTTCAACTTCCGCCGAAGGTGGAAAAGGTCGGCGTTTTCGTGAATGAGTCTCCGGCGCGCATGATCGAGATCGGGCGGCGGGCGGGGCTTACAGCCTTTCAGGTGCATTCCGGCGCTCTGGCAACAAAGACCGATCCGCAAGCCGGATGGTACCCGGGTCCTGGTATAAGAATCTACCTTGCCTTGCCTGCGGCGCCTTTTTTTGAGCAAAACATTCAATGGGTGCCCTCTGGCAGAGGCTTGGCAGACCCTGTGGAGGGGATTGCTGCGATCTTCCTGGACTCGGGCACTGAGCAGCGACCGGGTGGTACCGGTGCGACGTTTGATTGGGAAAAAGCCGCGCCGGTGATTGCCTCCATGAGCCAAGATACTCATGTTGTGGTTGCTGGTGGGCTCAATCCCAGCAACGTCTGCGACGCCATTCGGATTCTGCATCCCTGGGGCGTGGATGTTGCTTCGGGCGTAGAAGCGAGGCCCGGCAAGAAAGATCCAAAGAAGGTTCGGGAGTTCGTTCAAGCGGTGCGACGGGCAGAGAAGAGTGCTTAGCAATGGCTACTGCGAGCGTCAGTAAGAGGAATTCGAAAGCAAAGAAGACCGGCGGAAAAAAAACGGTCGCGAATGCGGCCATCCCCGGCCGCTTTGGGGCGTACGGTGGTCGCTACGTTCCGGAGACGCTGATGGCGGCTCTGGGGGAACTGGAGCGGGAATACGAGCGGGCGCGCCATGATCCGAAGTTCCGGCGCCGCTTACATGAACTGTTCGAGCAGTATGCGGGACGTCCTACGCCGCTATTTTTGGCGCGACGACTCACGGACAAGCTTGGCGGCGCCAAAATTTACCTAAAGCGGGAAGATCTGCTGCACACCGGCGCGCACAAGATCAACAACTGCATTGGGCAAGCGTTGCTGGTAGAGCGCATGGGCAAGCATCGCGTGATTGCGGAAACCGGGGCGGGGCAGCACGGGGTGGCGACGGCGACGGTATGCGCGCTGTTCGGGTTCGAATGCGTGGTGTACATGGGAACCGAGGATATGCGGCGGCAGGAGTTGAACGTATTTCGCATGCAGTTGCTGGGCGCCGAGGTTCGCGGTGTAGAGTCCGGTTCGCGCACACTCAAAGATGCCATCAACGAAGCCATGCGCGATTGGGTGACGAACGTGCGCACCACACATTACTTGCTGGGTAGCGTGTTGGGTGCGCATCCTTATCCGACAATGGTTCGGGATTTCCACTCGGTAATCGGACGCGAAGCACGACGGCAAATTCTGAAGGCTGAAGGCAAGCTTCCGGCCGCGATTATCGCCTGTGTTGGCGGTGGGTCGAATGCAATCGGCATCTTTCATGAGTTCATAAAAGACAAGAAGGTACAACTCGTCGGCGTGGAAGCCGGCGGCCGTAGTGACTGCCTGGGTGATCACGCGGCGCGCTTCCGCGGTGGTTCGCCGGGGATTTTGCAGGGCACGTACTCTTACGTACTGCAGGACCCCGGGGGACAGATTGCGGGCACGCATTCGATATCGGCTGGCCTCGACTACCCGTCTATAGGGCCGGAGCATGCGTGGCTGAAAGATACGGGACGCGCGGAATACGTTTCCGCATCGGATGCGGAAGCACTGGAAAGCTGCACGCTGCTGGCGCGTACAGAAGGTATTATTCCGGCGCTGGAGTCGGCGCATGCAGTCGCCGAGGTGGTGAAGAGAGCGCCGAAGATGAAAAAGTCGGATGTGGTGATCGTGAATATTTCCGGGCGCGGGGATAAGGATATGGGGATATTGCAGGAGAGTTTGAGCTTGAATCAATTGAATCATTGAGCGATTGAATCATTGAATCATTTGTCTTTTCTGACGGAAGCTGGGTGCCACTCTCTTTTACAAAACGGCCTTCTCTGGTCGCTTACGTCACCTGCGGCGATCCCGATCTTGCGACTACACGCGCCGTGGTTCTTGCGGCGATTGAGGCTGGGGCGGACGTGATTGAACTGGGTGTGCCCTTCAGCGATCCGCTGGCGGATGGTCCGGTGATCCAGCGGGCCAGCGAGCGGGCGTTGAAACACGCCACTACGCTTGATCAGATTCTCAAACTAGCGGCGGAGGTTCGCCAGCGCTCCCAAGTCGGGGTTATTATTTTTTCTTATTTGAATCCAATCATGCGGATGGGAGTACCTGAGTTTTGTGCTGCGGCGGCAACGGCTGGAGTGGATGGTGCGCTGATTACCGATCTGCCAGTGGAGGAAGCCGGCGACTACCGGCGCGAAATGGGTAAGCGAAATCTTGTCACGGTATTTCTGGCCGCACCCACCAGCACGGATGAACGTCTAAAATCTATCGCCAAGGCATCGACGGGATTTGTTTATGCCGTGTCCCGCACCGGCATTACCGGCGTGCGCAAGCAGCTTCCAGAGGGCGCGCGCGATCTGGTGCGGCGGATCCGCCGCCACACGAAACTTCCGATCGCGGTTGGATTTGGCATCTCGACTCCGGAACAGTTCGCCGCCGTCGGGGAATTTGCCGATGCGGCAGTGGTGGGCAGCGCGATTGTTGAAACCATCGAGCACAATCCGGGGCAGGAAGCGGAAGCGGTTGCGGCGTTTGTGAAGAGGCTGACCGCGGTCAGCCGTGAGTGCTCAGCGACAACTGGCAAGGGCTGAGGATCCGGGTCCCCAGCCCGGTGTGAGTCTCATATGGACATTGCTGATTGGCGAAGGAAAATCGACGAGATTGACCGCAAGCTGGTTGAGTTGCTGAATCAGCGCGCGCAGGCGGCGCAGGAGATTGGGCGGCTCAAGCGCAATACGAAGATGCCTATTTACGAGCCGGATCGCGAACGCGCTGTTTTCGACAACGTGCGGCAGGTGAGCCAGGGGCCTTTGCCGGAACGGGACTTGACGCAAATTTACGAGCGCATCATGGACGTGATGCGGAAAATTCAGAAAGAGGAGATCGTGCCGCAGGCGAAATCCAGGACTGCCGCCGACACAGAATTGGATTCGGACGTGAATGACTGAGCAGTTGCGATTGACAGATCGCTGTATGCCAATTGAAGGCTAAGACAGACTTTCGAAGCTTCTTATGATTATCGCGATGCAAGAATCCGCGAGCGAAGAACAGATTCAGCAGGTGATTGATCGCCTGGTCAACCTGGGCTTCGAGGTCCACCGCAGCACGGGGGCCCGACAAACCGTGCTGGGAGCGGTAGGCGCGCAGGTTGAGTTCGACATTCGTAATTTGGAGCTGCTGCCGGGGGTGCAGGAGGCCCACCGGATCAGTTCGCCATACAAGCTCGCCGGAAGAAGTTTCCGGCCCGAGGGCACCATCGTGAGTCTGGCGAATGGGGTGAAAATTGGCGGGGGCAGCGTAGTGGTGATGGCTGGTCCATGCTCGGTGGAATCGCGAGAGCAGCTTTTCGGAACCGCAGAAGCGGTGTCTAAAGCGGGAGGGCGGGTGCTGCGCGGCGGCGCTTTCAAACCCCGCAGTTCGCCGTATTCATTCCAAGGTATGGGCGAAGAGGGCCTGAAATTGCTGCGCGAGGCAGGGAACAAATTTGGATTGCTGGTCATCAGCGAAGTGATGGAAATCGCGCAGATCCCGGTCTTGATGCCTTATGTTGATATTCTGCAAGTGGGCGCTCGCAACATGCAGAATTTCAATTTGCTGCGAGAATTGGGCAAGCTGCGAAAGCCGGTGCTGCTGAAACGTGGGATTGCAGCGACGCTGGAGGAATTGCTGCTGTCGGCGGAGTACATCATGGCGGGTGGTAACTACGAGGTCGTCCTCTGCGAGCGAGGCATCCGTACTTTCGAAACTTACACCCGTAATACGATGGACATATCGGCCATTCCCATCATTAAGAAACTGTCGCATCTTCCCATGACCGCCGATCCATCGCATGGCACCGGGCGCCGGGACAAAGTGGCACCCATGGCGCGGGCCGCGGTGGCAGCCGGCGCCGACGCGCTGCTGATCGAAGTTCATTGCGATCCGGACAAAGCGCTGTCGGATGGCGCGCAGTCGTTGTATCCCGAACAGTTCAGCAAATTGATGGACGAGTTGCGGATGATCGCACCAGCTGTGGGAAGAACCATCGCTTAGCGGTGTTTGCCACGGAGACGCGGAGACACGGAGAACTGACTGGCTAATTCCTTACAGTTCAGCAAATTGATGGACGAGTTGCGGATGGTTGCGCCAGCCGTGGGGCAGAAGATTGCTTTAGCAGTCTTGCCACGGAGGCACGGAGACACGGAGAGCTGACTGGCTAATTCCTTACAGTCAGCAAATTGATGGACGAGTTGCGGATGATTGCGCCAGCCGTGGGACGGAAGATCGCTTGGCAGTCTTGCCACGGAGGCACGGAGACACGGAGAGCTGACTGGCTAATTCCTTCGGCCTTGGACGAGTCCTAGCACTGAGCCACAATCCATGCCCATTCGCCAATTAACGATTATCGGCACGGGACTGATCGGAGGCTCTTTCGGCCTGGCGCTGAAGAAGCATCGCTTTCTGGGGCGCATCGTAGGTTGCGATCGGGCGCCGATTCTCGAGCGGGCGCGGCAGAAAGGCGCAATTGACCGGGGTTATACGGATCCCGTTGAGGCGGTGCGCGGCAGCCAGGTGGTATTGCTCGCGACTCCCGTGGGAGGGATTATTGATTTGATGGAGCGCATCGGACCAGTGCTTCCCGCGCGTACCCTGCTGACGGATGTTGGGAGTACGAAGGTAGAGGTGGTGGCGCGAGCGGGTGCAGTCTTCGGAAAAAACGCTGGCCGAAGATTTCTGCCCGGACATCCCATGGCGGGGAAAGAACAGTCGGGGGTGGAGTTTGCCGACGCAGATTTGTTTCAAGGGGCGACCTGGGTTTTCACTCCTTTGAATAATCAGAATATTTATAACGGGCTGAGCGGTGAGTTCGTCGCAGGGGTGGAAAAGATCGGGGCGCGAGTGGCCAGCATGGATGCGGCGGAGCACGATCATCTTTGCGCGTGGATCAGTCAACTGCCGCAGATGATTTCTACCGCGTTGGCAGCGTCCCTGGTGGATGAATTTGGGGAAGACGCTCCATTGCTTGAGACCGGAGGGCGGGCGCTGCGAGAAATAACACGTATTTCCGCGAGTCCTTACTCGATGTGGCGTGACATTGCGCTCACCAACAAGAAGAACCTGCAGAAAGCTCTGCTGAAGCTCGAGCAGCGACTGGCTCACGTCCGCGAGAATCTAGGGACGCGGGAGCTGGCGATGGAATTTGAGCGCGCGCATCAGTTGAAGAAAGGTTTGCCACGGAGGCACAGAGGCACTGAGAAGGTCAATCGTTGAATCATTGGCGCATTGGATCAATGAATCACTGCAGCGATGGTGGAAGGCTACAAACAGTCTTCACTTCAATTAATTTGGTTTCTCAGCTGGCGCGGGTGGCGGCAGAATTTCATTTAGAATCGCTCTTCTATGAACAAGGTTGTGGCGAGTGCTGACGAGGCCATTCGCGATGTGTTTGATGGCGCCACCATCATGGTGGGCGGGTTCGGGCTTTGCGGCATTCCGGAAAATCTGATTCGCGCGCTGGTGCGCAAGGGCGTGAAGAACCTTACCACCATCAGCAACAACGCCGGGGTGGATGGCTTCGGCATGGGGTTATTGCTCTCCGCGGGGCAGATTCGAAAGCATATTGGGACATACGTGGGAGAGAACAAGTTGCTGGAAGCGATGGTGCTGAACGGCAAGATGGAACTGGATCTGGTGCCGCAGGGGACTTTTTCGGAACGCATTCGCGCGGCAGGCGCCGGTATCCCTGCGTACTTTACTCCGACTGGCGTGGGGACGATCGTGGCTGAGGGCAAGGAGACGCGTGAGTTCGATGGCCGGGCTTACGTGATGGAACGGGCACTCAAAGCAGATTTCGCCTTCGTCAAGGCTTGGAAAGGCGACAAGTGGGGCAATCTCGTGTATCGCAAGACGGCGCGCAATTTTAATCCCATGATGGCTACCGCCGCGAAGGTCACGATTGCCGAAGTCGAGCACCTGGTCGAGGTGGGCGAACTGGATCCTGAAATAGTTCACACGCCCAGCATTTTTGTGAAGCGGATCTTTCAGGGCGAATTGTATGAGAAGCGGATCGAGCGCAGGACGGTGAGGAAGGCGAGTTAGAGAACTACTTATGGGGACGATAACTAAACCTGGGAAGGACGTGGAAAAGCGCGAGCGCATTGTGAAGCGGATTGCGCGCGAACTGCGCGACGGCTTTTATGTGAACCTGGGGATTGGCATGCCTACGCTGGTGGCGAACTATGTCCCGGCGGGCGTGGATGTCATTTTGCAAAGTGAAAACGGCATGCTCGGTATTGGGCCCTTTCCAATCGAGGGGGAAGAAGACGCCGACTTGATCAATGCCGGGAAAGAAACCGTCAGCGAGATGCCCGGGACGGCGTATTTTTCCAGCGCAGATTCTTTTGCCATGATCCGCGGCGGCCACGTGGATCTAAGTGTGCTGGGGGCGATGGAAGTGGACGAGAATGGAAACCTGGCTAACTGGATGATCCCGGGAAAAATGGTGAAGGGTATGGGCGGAGCGATGGATCTGGTGGCGGGCGCGCGCAGGGTTATCGTCGCTATGGAGCACACCACGCGTGAAGGCCAGCCCAAGATCCTTAAGAAATGCACGCTGCCGTTGACCGGAGTGAAAGTTGTCCACAATATTGTGACCGAGATGGCGTTTATCAGCGTGACATCGGGCGGGCTGGTGCTCGAAGAGGTGGCGCCGGGATTGACGGCGGACGATGTGCAGCGAGCAACCGAACCCGCTTTGATCGTGAGCCCGAAGTTGACGACCATGAAGTGCTAACCCGAAACTAAATTCGGAATGGGGCGCTCAGCAGTCGCGCCGGTAGCACTATAGCGGCGAACACCAGCGCCAGCACGCCGTGGACAGCGATTCCAACCAAACGAAACGGAAGCAGCAGCAACCAGATGAAAGGATAAAGTAGTAGTGCCAGCAAAGCGACCGGCCAGCAAAGCACGAACAAGATGCACCAAAGGAGAAAGGTAAACATTTCTGGGACCTCCTCGCTACTCTCCATAATGTACGAACGAAAAGAAGCAAAAGTTCCTAGCCAACGGATTAGCTAAACTTGTGTACCCGAAGAGTCGCTGCTCTGGCCTAAGTGTTTCTTTAAAAACGCCAACGTACGCAGGCCTGCGTCACGCCAGATTTCGCCAGTGAAGCTGTGTCCGATGCCGGGATAAATCTGCATTTCGTAGGGCACACCCTTGCCCTCGAGCACCTGTTGTAGATGATAGGCCTCCTCGACGGGAACGGTAGGGTCGGATTCTCCGTGCAGAATTAGAACCGGTGGAATGCGGCGGACGAAGAGCTTCATCTCTTTAGGCAATCCGGCATTGGATAGCGAGAGATAAGCGCCCAGGGAAAACCCCAGCAGGCCGATACGTTTGGGATCCACTAGGGCTTGCTTCTCTACGTGGCTAAGCGCGTCCCACAAAGTCTTCATCCAGAGAGGAAAATTTCTGAAGATGGTTTGTTTATCGGCGAAGGTGGTTCCAGTGCGATCGAAGTAATGGAGCACGTAGACGGCGAAACCGTGGCGGGCTAACAAGGTTGCGGGTTCCGACATGGTGGTGTGTCCACCGCCGGAGCCGTGAAGAGCTACCACGGCGGGGAAAGCTTTGCCATTGGCGCTGGGCAGGAAGGAGTCGAGGCGAATGGATTTTCCGCCGCTGATGAATGACGCCTGGGATTGGGTGACGGGATACATGGGGAAGCAATCAGCAATCAGCAGTCAGCACTCAGCATTCAACCCATGACGTGTCGAGATAAAAAAGCCAGGCACAAGTTAAACGGTCAACGTGAAGTCAAACGCCTCAATGGCCCAAGTGCTACGTGCTGAGGGCCGCCGCCGGTTCTTCGGACAGCTTTCGCAAGCCCTCTTCGTAAGGAGCGCGGACGATGCCCCGTTCGGTGATGATTGCCGTGACAAACCTGGCGGGAGTCACATCGAACGCCGGATTCTCTATTTCCACGCCTTCGGGCGTGACAGCTTTACCGGCGAAGTGTGTGACCTCGCGTGGATTGCGCTGCTCGATGGGAATCTTGCTGCCGTCGGGAGTGTCGAGATCAATCGTCGAAAAAGGGGCGGCGACATAAAAAGGAATCGAGTGTTCTTTAGCCAGCACGGCAACGGTGTAGGTCCCAATCTTGTTGGCGACGTCGCCGTTTGCAGCGATGCGGTCGGCCCCGACCACGATCGCTCCAATCTTGCCTTGGTTCATCATTGCGCCGGCCATGTTGTCCGAAATAACTGTTGTGGGGATGCCATCTTTCATCAACTCCCAGGCGGTAAGACGCGAGCCTTGCAGAAAAGGACGGGTTTCGTCTGCGTAGACGTGGATTTTTTTGCCTTGTTCGATGGCGGCGCGAATCACGCCGAGGGCGGTACCGTATCCGCAAGTGGCCAGCGCGCCAGCATTGCAATGAGTGAGCACGCCGCCGCTGGCGGGCATGAGAGTGGCGCCATGGCGTCCCATGGCTTGGTTGGCCGCGATGTCTTCCGCGTGCATGCGCTGGGCTTCTTCGATGAGTGCCTGCTTGATCTGTGGGACGGGTCGCATGCGAAGATATTCAAATTTGTCCTGCATGCGGCGGATGGCCCAGAACAGATTCACGGCCGTGGGACGAGTCTTTCCCATGACATCACAGATCTGATCGAATTGTGGTTTGAGTTCGGCTCCTGTCGCGGCTTTTGAGTTCTTCATGCCGAGTGCAATGCCCATCGCAGCGGCGACGCCGATTGCAGGGGCGCCGCGAACCACCATGTTGCGGATGACGTCCGCGACCTGCTCATGGGTTTTGCAGGTGACGTAGGTTTCTTCCGTAGGCAGCTTCGTCTGATCGATGAAGCGTACGCCGGAGTCGGTCCATTCGAGAGTTTGAATCACAGGTCAGTTCTCAACGACATTGAATCATTGAATCAGTGAGCGATTGAATCATTGAGGCACTGCTCGCGGGATTTTCAATAACTCAATCATTCAATCGCTCAATGACTGAATGATTCAATTGCTTTAAGGTGTTCTTTCCGTACCTCTTCAGCCTTGAACACGGAGACGAATTTGGCCGGGCCCGCGGCCCTTTCCACATTCACGCGTCCCTTTGCTTCTTCACGCTCAACCAGACACATTACGCCGGCGATTTGGAATCCGAAATCGCGGGCGGCATCAATCGCCTGGACCGTGGAGGAACCGGTGGTGCAGACGTCATCCACAATTACCACGCGAGCGCCCTTCTCGCGAAATCCCTCGATTCGCTGGCCGGTGCCGTGCTGCTTCTCAGCTTTTCGCACCAAAAAGCCGTTAAGCTCGCCACTGACGACCGAAACCGCAGTGACGATAGGATCGGCGCCCATGGTAAGTCCGCCGATGGCTTGCGGCTTCCAGCCATGGGCACGGATCTCATCCCAAAAAACCTGGCCGGTCAGTCGCGATCCCTTGGCGTCCAGCGTGGTGGTGCGGCAATCCACGTAATAGTCGCTGGTCCCGCCAGACGAGAGTTTGAATTCGCCAAGGCGAAAGGACTTTGCGGCGAGCAGACGCAATAGATCCTGACGAGCGGATGACATAGAAATTCTACGATAACACGGGAGCTCACTGTTGCAGGCGCTCCAGATGTCGGAAGCCGCCGGTGTAGACAAACATCACCAGTGAAATGGTGGCGTTGTAGGCGACGTGGACGAGGAGGCTGGCGGCAACTGATTTGGTAAGGGCACGCACGATAGTGAGCGCAAGACCGACCAGGAAGATGACCAGTACGGGTCCCCAGGAGAACAGTAATTGCGCGCCGTGGATTAAGGCAAAAGTTAAGGCCGTGAGAAACACTCCGACTATCACGCCGAGGCGGCGAGCGAGGACGGGGTAAAGAAATCCCCGAAAAAATAGTTCTTCCAGCAGCGGAGCTAGAGTCACTCCAAATACCGAGAGCAAATAGGCTTCACGAGTGGTCTGAAAAAATTGGTCAATCGGCAGGTGCTTGGGTACAGGCAGAAGATGCGCGAAAGCCTGCAACCCTAGAGCCAGGACGAATCCACCAAGAACGTATCCCGACCATGTGCGCGGCCAATTCCAACGGATAGCTTGCCAGAAGTCCTGGCCGTGACTTTTCACCGTCAGATACATGAGCACCAAAACCAAAATGTAAGCCAGCAATTGAGATAGCACGATCAGGCCCGGGAACTTGGCCACTTCCATCCAGGGAACGCGGGGATGGAAGATGCGTTGGGCGGCAAGGGTCACGACGATGACGAAAAGAAAAATCGCGATGACTGTGGCACAGGCGAGAGACAGGACTTCCCAACCTGTCCAAACGGGGTTTTCGTCACGCGATGGGGCAACCGTGGATGGGAGTTCCGTGGTTGTGTAGGCGGGATCGGAGAACGGGTTGGGGGGAGAAGACAAGGACTAAATTCCAGCGTAGAGCTGATTTGAATTTACACGAAATGTAGTCTCTTCGCTCCGAACTGGATCAGGCGATTGAAGTTTTAGCCTGCCCGGCGCGTGAGCCGTTGCTACTGAAGAAGTGCGCCAGAGCCTGGCCAGTATAGGACTTCTTGTTTCTTGCGATCTGTTCGGGCGTGCCCTGGGCAATGATGCGGCCGCCCTCCTCGCCGCCTTCGGGGCCCAGATCGATGATCCAGTCAGCATTGCGAATCACGTCGAGGTTGTGCTCGATAATGATGGCCGTATTTCCCAGGTCGGTGAGACGGTGCAGTACCTCAAGCAATTTCTTCACGTCGTCGAAGTGGAGGCCGGTTGTAGGCTCGTCGAGGAGATAAAGGGTCTTTCCCGTCTGGCGCTTACTCAATTCGCGAGCCAGTTTGATGCGCTGCGCCTCGCCACCGGAGAGGGTTACGGCAGATTGTCCGAGGTGGATGTAGCCGAGTCCTACGTCCACCAGGGTCTGCAATTTTTGCTTTACCAGCGGGATGTTTTCCAGAACGGGTAGAGCATCGGAAACCGTGGACTCCAGCAAGTCGGCGATGGAGTAGTCCTTGTATTTCACGGTCAGGGTCTCGTGATTGTAGCGTCGTCCACCGCAGACTTCGCAGAGCACGTAGACGTCAGGCAGAAAATTCATTTCAATGCGCCGCTGACCTTCGCCCTGGCAGGCTTCGCAGCGGCCTCCGGAGACGTTGAAAGAAAAACGTCCGGGCTTGTAGCCGCGCTCCCGGGACTCAGGGAGCATGGCATAGAGATCGCGAATCTGGGCGAACACGCCGGTATAGGTTGCCGGGTTGGAGCGCGGAGTGCGGCCGATTGGGGACTGGTCGATGCGGATCACCTTGTCAATGTTCTCTGCGCCGGAGATTGCCTTGTGCGCGCCGGGCTGTTCGCGGGAGCGGTAGAGTTGTTTGGCCAGCGCCCGATAAAGAATGTCGTTCACGAGGGTGGATTTTCCGGAGCCGGAAACGCCGGTGACAACAGTCATTATGCCCAGGGGGAAGGCGACGTCCAGATTCTTGAGATTATTTTCCCGCGCGCCGAGGATGCAGACGGCGTTTCCGTTTGCCGATCGCCGCTCGGGCAGCATATCGATCTGCATCTTTCCCGAGATGTAGGCGCCGGTGAGCGAGTCGGGCGAGTTCATGATTTCCGTGGGAGTTCCGCTGGCGACCAGGTTCCCGCCGTGGCGTCCGGCGCCAGGACCAAGGTCGATTACGTAGTCGGCGCGCCGAATGGTGTCTTCGTCATGTTCAACCACCAGCACGGTGTTCCCGAGATCACGAAGATTTTCCAGGGCGGCAAGCAGACGGTCGTTGTCGCGATGATGCAGGCCGATGGACGGCTCGTCGAGTACATAGAGAACGCCGCGCAGGCGCGAGCCGATCTGGGTGGCTAGCCGGATGCGCTGCCCTTCGCCGCCCGAGAGTGTTGCGGCTGAGCGCTCCAGCGAGATGTAGTTTAGACCGACTGCATTCAGAAACTGCAGCCGCTCGACGATTTCGTGCATGATGCGGCCTGCAATGAGCTCTTCGCGTCCGGTCAGCTTGATTTTTTGCGCAACCTCCAAAGCGCGTGAAACCGGCAGCGCGGTGAAGTCGGCGATTGACATGCCATTTACTTTTACCGCCAGGCTTTCGGGGCGGAGGCGGTTGCCGTGGCATGCGGGACACTCCGTCGCGGACATGAAATCCAGCAGATACTCGCGGTAGTTTTCAGAGGTGGAATCGTCCAAGACCTGCTTGAGGTAGGCCACGATTCCGCGAAAGCCGCTCTTACCGCCGCGTTCCGGCTCGCCGTAGAGCAGCAGAGTCTGAATTTTGTCAGGCAGCTTCTCGAAGGGCGTGCTGAGGTCAAATCCGTAGGCGGCAGCGGTGATCTGCAGCATGTGTATCAAATTCTGCGAGGCGGAGCCGGGACCGAGGCCACCTTCGAGCAGGGGTTTGGACCAGTCCACGATGATCTTTGCGGGGTCGAAATCATAGCGGCTGCCGAGGCCATGACACTCGGGGCAGGCGCCGTAGGCACTGTTGAAGGAGAACGAGCGGGGCTCCAGTTGAGGCACGCTGATGCCACAATCGGGACAGGCGAGACGCGAAGAGTAAAGCGTCTCCTCGCCGCCAACGACGGCGACTTGCACCAGGCCACCGGCGAGTTTCATCGCCAGTCCGACAGAGAGTTCGAGGCGATGCTCGATCCCCGGCTTTACCAGAAGACGGTCGATGACAACTTCGATGGTGTGGTTTTTTCGCTTGTCCAGTCGAATGTCATCTTCAAGATTCACGATCTCGCCATCAACCCTGGCGCGGGTGAAGCCGTGCTGGACCAACTTCTCCATTTCTTTTTTGAATTCGCCTTTGCGGCCGCGAACGATGGGGGCCATAACCATGACCCGGTCCTCGGGAGTTAAGGACATCACCCGCTGAACAATCTGTTCGGCCGATTGGCGCGTGATGGCGCGACCGCACTTTGGACAATGCGGAACCCCTATGGAAGCGAATAGAAGTCGAAGATAGTCGTAGATCTCAGTAATGGTCCCGACTGTGGAACGGGGGCTGCGGCTGGTGGTCTTTTGCTCGATGGAGATCGAGGGACTCAGACCGTCGATGGCGTCTACATCGGGGCGCTCCATCTGGTCAAGGAACTGGCGGGCGTAGGCGGAAAGCGTCTCCACGTAACGGCGCTGCCCCTCGGCGTAAATGGTGTCGAAGGCCAGGGAGGATTTGCCGGATCCGCTGAGTCCGGTGATGACAGTCAAGGTGTTACGGGGAATTTCAACATCAATGTTTTTGAGGTTATGCTGGCGCGCCCCGCGCACCGAAATCTTGGTAATAGCCATGCAGATGCCGACAGTAATGCCGCCTAATGTCCTTCCGTAATGTGGACGGGTCCCCTGATTTGTTGGAGAGTGAGTGTACGCAATTCTACTCACGTATCTTATTTGCTAACAGCAGCGGGCGTCAACGCGGGTAGATTGAATGCGGGCCGCACGGTCGCAAATTAAGAGACCGGCAGCGAAAAATGCAGAGTTGCGGCTGCGGCAGCTAAGGGAAAGTGGGCCGAATCTTGAACGCTTTGTTGGGACCGGTGATCCTCCTCTTGACAGTGGTAACCGCGGTGGCTCTGGGTATTCTTACCACCTATGCCGTAGTAAACACCATTCTATCTACCTTTGCGCAGCAGTCGCGGGAGCCGGCCGGCGCACCAGTTTTGATTGAGCATCACGCCAGCGGAGACTAAGCGATCAGTCGCAGATAGACGTTCCGAACCTCTTCCACGCAACATTCCACACAGTTACAAAACTTGTGCGATTCCCGCTATTGTTCTTGAGGCGGCGGTTGCTGTTGCGGTTGCACATCGGGCCGGTTGGGCGGTAAAACCATAGGTTGCCGCTGCTGCAGCTGTTGTTGCCCCTGCTGTTGCTGCTGGAGTTGTTGTTGCTGTTGTTGCTGTTGCTGCTGCTGTAGTTCCATGAGAAGCTGCTCGGGGGTTTTGACCGCGGGCTGTCCATTCTGCTGCTGCTGCCCGTTTGGAGGCAAACCCTCTGGCGCCCCCTCCTGTTCTGTAGCCTGTTCCGCCTGGTCAGCGTTCTCGTCGCCGGAGGCTTCAGCTCCATTATCGCCTTGCATCTCTTCCGGAGGCGTCTCCGGCTGTGGCTGAGCTTCAGCTTGGCCTTGGGCACCCGGAGGGACCGGGAATCCGACGGGATGGCTTCCCGCATTCATCATCGCATCGGGATGGTTGACGGAGGGAGACGCAGCCGCGGTCGTCGTGCCCCCGGACTTGGAGGTAAGAATCACCTGCTGCACAGCTCCAGGGTCAGTTGCAGAGCCTACCATGACGTAGTTAAAGTGAGATCCATTCAACAGGCTGGCTAGAACTTCGCGGGCAGGACCTGGGCCCAGACGTCCGACTACGCGCTCGTCGGCGTTGGATGGAATGTCCACCGAAGCGCCTGTCTTGGCGCGGACAGCGCGCAGAATATCACCCAACGTCGAATTTTGCGCCTGAATCGTAAGCTGACCAGCCTGATAGGTTACCTGCGGCGGAATGGCGGGCATCTGATCGAGGGTAGGCTGCGGCAGCGGGCCCTGAGGAACGACCGGTTGCGGCGCAGATGATTGTTTCTGCTTGCGCGCTACTGGGTGTTGAGAGGCCTGCGCCAATCCCCCGAAGAGGAAGGTCAGAAGTGCTGAAAGAATAACGAGTATGATTTTGCGAAGAATGCGTGACATTTTGGAGCCCCACCCCGGGCACTGGTTAATATGATGTCTTGCGGCAATCAGGAGGACGAACTTGACCTACGTTAATTACGATTGTAACACCGGAGAGCAGCCGATAACATCATCTAATCTTTGAGAGGTATCGCGGTCCAGGAAGCACTCACAGCCGCCAGACGTTCGGTTGCATCCTAAGGTGTAGAAAGGGGTTAGGAAGATCATATGACTGGAGAACGCGAAACCACGCGTGGCATATGGCAATGCATTCGAGTGGGGTCCCGGCCAGCAAGGCTTTTAGTACTGGTCTCGGTGGTCATTTGTTATGTGCTGGCTCTGTCTCTGGGGGTTCAAGCCGAAACTTGCTTCACGGCTAGCGATATGGATGCCGCTACGCGCTCGGCACTCGAAAATACTGCAAAACGATACTTCGATATGGCGTCGCGAGGGGACACCGCGTCCTTGCGACAGAACTCCATTCCGAGTGTGGCAAGCAATTTTTCGGGCATCGAAGCGGCTGTAAAGGATAATCAGTCTAACTTTGCCGGGGCACAGGCCACGCCGCGCCCACCGTTTTTATTGCAGGCACCCGGCACGGCTCCTATCGCGCGCGCGGAATTTTTTTGCGGCGTGTTCGGCAGGAACGGTCAAACTTCCGATAGTGCCGAGTTCATTCTTCCTAATCTGCCGCCGGGAAATTATGGCATCGTGATCTTGGATGTCACCGGTGGCAAAATTCCGAACACTCTTTCCTTCGTGCTGGAACAGCAGGGCGCCGCATGGAAGCTAGGCGGATTTTTCGCGAAGGCGGCGCAGGTCAGTGGACATGATGGCAAGTGGTTCCTTCAAAAGGCCGACGAATTCAAAGCCAAGGGACAGCTTCACAATGCATGGTTCTATTACATCGAAGCGCGCGATCTGATGGCGCCTGTCCCGTTCATGAGTACGCTGGCCACCGACAAAATCTATGATCAGGCGCAGAGTGCCAGGCCGTCAGATATTCCCGCCGGCGGGCCGGTTGATCTGGTTGCCGGCGCCAAGACCTACAAAGTGACGACACTTTTCCCGCTCGTAGTCGGGAATGACCTTAACCTGGTGGTGAAGTTCCAGTCAGCCGATGTCTCCAATACCACCCAAGCGTTCCAGGACAATATGGCAGTGACCAAGGCGCTGGTGACGAAGTACCCCGAATATCGGGACGCATTTGCCGGAATTGTAGCGCGGGCGGTGGAACCTTCCGGGCGCGATTACGGGTCGCTGATGCCGATGAAGGATATTAAGTAACAGCCACCTGCTCAAACACACATTCCCGCGGCAACTTGTCGTGACGTAAACCTAAAAATACCGGCGCGCGCAATTTAGGGCCGCCCTCGTGAGTTTCGTGGGTCCATTCGGAGAATTTAATTTCCGCCACCAATTCCGGCTTGACGAAGTGTACCTTGCGCAGGGCTTCGACTCCGCTGTAGAACGGATTCTGGTTGGTCTCGAGTTCTTTTAGTCGCGCCCACATTTCGCGTAGGCCCTTCTGGTCGAAACCGGTGCCCGCCTGTCCTACGTGGATCAGACGTCCTTGTTTGTCATATAGCCCGAGAACGAGGGAGCCGAAGTGTTCGCGGCTGCCCTCGGGTTCCGTGTAGCCCCCAATGACGCATTCCAAAGTCTGTGTAATTTTTATTTTGAGCCACTCGCGGCTGCGGCGTTCTTCATAACAACTATTTCGGTGCTTGCCGACGATGCCTTCCAGCCCTCGCTGACGAGCTACTTCAAAAAGGGCTTTGCCGTTCTCCGGATAATGATCTGAGTAACGGAGCAGATCGCCGGACGTCGTTATCTGGGCAAGAGCCTGCTTGCGCTCCTCCAGGTTGACCCGGCGCAGATCGTATCCATCCACGTAGATGAGGTCGAAGACATAGTAGAGCACGGTGACTCCAGCGCGGCCGGGAATACGGTGGCCGCCAGGACGGAAACCGGTGCGTTGTTGCATGAGGCTGAAAGAAGGGCGGCCTTCTTCGTCAAGTGCGACGATTTCTCCGTCGAGCACAGCTTTCTTGGCTTTCACCAACCCGGGCAGAGTGCGCAGTTCGGGATATTGAGAGGTCAACTCATTCTGATTGCGGGAAACCAGGCGAAGGTTGTGGTCGTTGATGAAGGCGACGGCGCGGTAGCCATCCCATTTGATTTCGAAGAGCCATTGCGGATCGTCAAAAGGTTTGGTAATTGGAGTGGCCAGCATGGGACGGATTACCGAAGGCATTGGCGCACGGACCACGCCTTTTAAGTCTTTAATCACGGAGGGCGCGGACGAAGTTCGAACGGATGATGTGGCGGGTAATGTGACACGAGCTCGCTTGGGAAAAGTAGCTACGTCGGCAGCTGTGGCTGTTAAGACCGTCTCAGTTTTGCGTTCTTTGTTTTTTTTTCCGCTGAGCTGCCTTGTACCTTTTGTGGTGATCGTTTCATCCTTTGCTTCTGATCAAGTTTGGCGACGGCTTTGGCCAGCCAGGGAGCTTTCAGCTTGCCCCGAGCCGCCGGACGATCGCTTTCCCATTCCGCCGACTCGTCATCCCCACCTATTTGGGCCATCGTACGTTTGCTGAGCACGGACGTGTTGTCTTTCTCGATATCGTAACCTTCCACCGCATTGTCGTCGTGTTTCTTGATCAGCAGCCACTCGTTTCCTTTGCTGCCCGGGCGCCGTGCTTTCATGCGAATCAGCGCGAAATCCCCCTTCAGACGTTTGCCGTTCAGGCGGAACTTGAGGTCCCCTTTGGCTAACATGGCAGCGGCCTCAGTGTCAGTCCCGGGAACATATCTCCCGTTCACCGGAGTGGGAGAGAGTGGTTGCCAGGTCCCGACATCCCACACCATGACCGTCCCAGCTCCGTAGTTGCCTTCGGGGATAATGCCTTCAAAATCGAAGTAAGATACGGGATGATCCTCAACCTGCATGGCCAGACGCTTGTCGCCGGGATCGAGGGATGGGCCTTTGGGCACGGCCCAAGACTTGAGCACGCCATCCATCTCGAGGCGGAAGTCGTAGTGCAGGCGAGTAGCACGATGCTTCTGTACTACGAAGCGGTGGCTGGACTTCTTTTCCACCTTGGGAGGAGGTTCGGGAGTTTCTTCAAAGCGGCGTTTACGTTTGTATTCTTCTAAGGGCACAAGACCATTTTAACTGGGACGGCGGGCAAGCGCACGGGGGCGGCAGTCAGTGCCAGTGGTCGTGGAGCAGAACAGAAAAGAAACGTCCCCGGCGGGCGAGCGCATTACCTGCCGGGGCATGTTTATAGAGATTTACTTACGACTTGCTGAAGCAGCGAGTTAGGCCGCCCTGCTTGCGGCAATGCGCTGCGAGGTGGAGGTGTCTACATTGAAGGTCTCCACCTTAGGATCTTTCTTCAGGACGGGCTTGAGCGTCTCAACGATGCGACTGTACTGTTCTCGGTGATAGCGCTCCGCATCCTCCTTGGTGTTCCAGAAGCTGATGGAGAGAGCCCGTTCGCGGTCATTCTCCGGTGCCAGGCCGATCAGATCCACGAAGCCAGGCTGCTTCTGCAGGATGGGCAGAACGTCATTGCGCAGTTTTTGATTAAATTCGTCCCTCTTGTCCGGTTTTACATGGCATTCCACAATGCGGGTAAACATAAGTAGTTGACTCCTTTCGTCATTGTTGGAAGGGGAAGTTTCCGGCCCGCCGTAAGGACACTCAAGGATCAAGCAGAAACGACGGGGAAGGTTAGTAAAGTTTATTGGAAACGTCAGCAAAATTATATGCTCATCTGGCGATGAGATTTCCACAAAAAAGAGAGAATTTATGGGGACCGCTATCTTGTTGTTGAGCTTTTACTTAGAATCGTTCCGGTTGAGACATGGGCCGTCTCAAAATGGAAATAATTGCTGATGCTGATCGCTAATCGCTTCAGTTCCGATTCGCCTATTCTCACTGGCACGCGAAGATCATGAACCGAGAATATCCGAATAGACCGCTAGTAGGCGTGGGCGCGATCATCGTAGAAAGCGATCGCGTCGTATTGGTCAAGAGGGGGCATGCGCCACTGCTCGGTGAATGGTCCATCCCCGGGGGAGTGCTGGAAATCGGCGAGACCATGCGGGAAGCGGTTGTGCGGGAGGCGAAAGAAGAGACTGGCCTTATTGTCGCGCCTGGCGAGTTGCTTGGCGTGTATGACCGCCTGATCCGTGATGGTGAGGGGAGGCCGAGATACCACTATGTTCTTATCGATTTCCTTTGCCGTCAGGTATCGGGAGAATTGCTGGCAGCAGACGACGCCATTGATGTCCAATGGTTTACGCGGGAAGAATTGAAGGATGTTTCGCTGGCGCCGGAGACTCTGGATGTAATCCTGAAAGGGTTCGAGAAGGCGGGCTAACCAAATCTTTACTGTCGGCTGAAATTCATTCTTAGGGAGCGGCAGAAACAGAACGGCCCGCACTTCTAAAGGCGCGGGCCGCCCGGTGGACTGTTTGGGATTGACCAAGAGGTGGTCACTCTACGTGGCCCCTTCGGAAAACTCCGGGGTCCCGGCACAACATCAACGCCGGGTGGATCCAACCCTAACTCACCGGTGTTCTTGCGAGGTATGCATCTCTGAACACTGACCAAGCGTCCTGAGATACGCCTTAGAGCGACCGCTCTAAGTCTCAGCCACCTCACCTGGTCTACTACGACTACAATCAGAACTTGTCATCCGACCACCTCCTTTCCGGTGTAAATCCACATTATTACGAAATGCTTTCAGACGTCAACTGGCACGAAAGTGGGCATCGGGGAAGGCAACAGTACAACAGCCAGCCCAAAGACGATCAATTTCATGGCGTCGAGGCCACGAACAGCGGCCATGAACTAACGCTTATCCAGGGGCCATGTCCCGCAGACATCTGTCCCCGCCACTTCGGGGTTCTTTACACTGAAGTCTCCCCCTGGACATAGCCGATCTCCCCTAAGTAGCTGCAACTCGATGGTGTTTCAGCCTTTCCAGCGGTAGGCATTCGACTGTGGGATGCCAATATGGGCAAGCACCCGGTAAGCGAACTCGCGAGCCATGACTTCGACATCGGAAGGGCGGTTGTAGAACGCGGGGATTAGCGGAAAGACGGTGGCACCGGCGTCGGCAGCGCGGTACATGTTGCGGATGTGGATTTTATTGAGCGGGGTCTCGCGGACGCACAGCACGAGTGGGCGCTTCTCCTTGAGGCACACGTCGGCGGCGCGCTCGATTAGCTGAGAGGCGATGCCGTTGGCGATACGGGCGAGAGTTCCCATGCTGCACGGCAAAATGACCATGGCGTCGGCGGGGTAGGAGCCGCTGGCAATGTTGGCGCCGATATCGGCATTGGATTGCTGCTGGATCTTGCGCGAGGCTTTGCTGGAAGCGTGTCCCAAGATCTGCGCGACAAGGTTGCTGCGACCGCGGAGGCCGAGTTCCTCCGCCATAACACGCAGGGCGCTGTCGGAGGCAATGAAGTTCACGGTCTTGACGCGCTGATCGCGTTCTACCGTGAGCAGGAATTGCCGCAGAAAAAGTGAGCCGCTGGCGCCGGTAGTGGCGATAGTAAGGTTCTGAGGAGGTTGGCTGGGCAAGTCGGCTCCAGCGAGGCTGGTCGGTAATTGCCTCGAAACATTGAGGATAGGGGCGAGGGCACTCGGCAGTCAAGACCGCCTGCTCGAGGGAAATTGGGCTGGGTAGTGCTTTGGTCGGGCTGCGATGGCCCCTCAGCGAAATTTGGCAAGTAAGCATCTAAGAGACGGACTTATGGCAAGCACCTCTACCTCGAGTTTGCGATCTCGACGCAGCGCAGCGCAATTGCATGCGCTCGTGGCTGTGGAACGCGAAATCAAAGCCAACGATCACAACAGCCGCCGCAAATATTTGCAGGATTTCAGCCAAGCCTTCCGCTGCTACGAATCCGTTCTTGATTCAACTGAGGTACAGCAATCCATCTTCGAAGCAGATATTGTCCTGATAGGCGATTATCACGCGTTGCCTGCGGCACAATCCTTTGCGGCTTCACTGCTTGAGCAGCGGGCTGTGGCTGGTGGGCGTCCACTGGTTTTGGGCGTAGAGACGGTGTTTGCCCGCGATCAACACATATTGGAAGAATGGTTTCGCGGGGAAATTGATGAAGGCGAGTTGCGTGAACGCATTCGCTTTGAACTGGACTGGGGATACGAGTGGGAGCCTTTCTACGAACTGCTGGAAAAGGCGCGGCAGCACTGCGCTGCGATCTACGGACTGGATTGCATGCCGCGGGAAGATCTGCGCAAGATCGCGGCGCGCGATCGCCATGCCACCGACAAGATTGCTGAAATTCGCCAGCGGCATCCGGATGCTGCGGTGATGGTCTTGTTTGGCGAATCACACCTGGCGCCCTCGCATCTTCCGCAACTCTTGCAAGAACGGCTGCCGCGCGAGCGGGTGCTCACGATTTTGCAGAACGTGGACGCGCTCTACTGGCGCGCTGCCGGAGAACCTCGGGACCGGGTGGAAGCGGTGCGAGTGGCCGATAACGTTATCTGCGTTTTTAATTCCACGCCACTGGAAAAATACGAGAGTTACCGGCTATGCCTGGATCGCTGGGGACGAGAGGGATCAGGCGCTCCAGATCTGGGTCCGACCATCTACAACCTGATTGACGGTCTACTGCGTTTCCTCGATATCAATCGCTACTCCTCTCATAACGGCACGCAACCGAAATTCCTTGTAGACCTATTGCCCGAAGTTTACTGCCGCAATTCTGATGGACTGTTGCGCAGGCTGCTCTCCCGCAAAGGAGTGACCGAGGAAGAGAAGAAATTCATGTTGCGGAGAGTGGAGGAATGCGGCAGCGCCTATTTGCCGCGAGTCAATGCTTTTTATGTTCGGGAATTCCACATGATGTACGCGGCGGAAGAGGCGGCGCGGTTTTTGCATCATGCCTGCCGGGGCCTGCCTTTGCGGGTGAACGGGCATACCACTGAACCCCTCGCCGCGGAAGACTCGTTCTATGCCCGTGCCTTGGAAAACGCGCTGGGTTATCTGGGATCGCGAGTGATGTATCCGGCGCGTCCGGCGCTGCGCGAGACCGATTTATATGAGCTCTACGAGCAGACACATGAGGATTTGGAGCAGCAGAGTGCCTTCGGCTTCGAAGAGTTCGTGAAGCTGGTGGATTTCATGGTCCTGCACCGGCAATTTGAACTTAATCCCCAGCGTTTTTCTGAAGTCCCAAAACCTATCGAAGAAGGCGTCGTCGTGGCTGGCGAAAAGCTGGAATACGTTACCCGGCAGCTCGGATATCTGTTGGGTAGCGAACTTTACAACGGCTACCTCGAAGGCCGCGTGACGCGTGGCTGCTTGCGGCGTCTGTTTCTGACTCACCTGGGGCAACCGGGCGCGGCGCGGGAGACGTATTTTTCTTTAGTTCGCAAATTGCGAGCCGGGAAGAAGAAGTAGCGGTTGCCGGCTGCAGTCAGCATTTGGCACTTAGCATCATCCCTAGTCCCTCTTTTGATCGCCGTATCACCAAAAACTTTGGGTCTTCACTGTTGAGCAGATTCCTCCTTTCTCGCCAGGTGCTAATCTAGAAATCGTTTATCGTATTGCTTTGCTGAGCGTCAGAGTGTCCGTCATGAATGCTGAGTCCATTCGCAAATTGTTTGATGAAGTGCGTAAGGGCCGGCTCTCGCCAGATGACGCCGTGCAAAAGCTGCGACATCTTCCATTTGAAGATCTCGGATTTGCCAAGGTCGACCACCATCGCGCGCTACGCGCCGGGATGCCCGAGGTGATTCTGGGGGAGGGGAAGACACCACACCAGGTCGCACAAATCTTTTTGCGGCTGGCGAAGCACGGGAAGAATGTTCTGGCGACTCGTGCCAGCGATGCGCAGTTTGCGGCCGTAAAGAAAAAAGTGCCCAGAGCGGAATACCGGGCGTTGGCGCGCGCCATTGTTCTGCGGCGCGACAGGAAAAAATACGGGAAGGGAACCATTGCCGTGGTATCGGCGGGGACCAGCGACATTCCGGTAGCAGAAGAAGCTGTGGTCACGGCGGAGGTCATGGGCAACGACGTCGAACACCTGTATGACGTGGGAGTAGCGGGGATTCATCGTCTGTTGGCTCACCGTGATTCTCTGACCACAGCGCGGGTGGTGATTGTGTGCGCCGGGATGGAAGGAGCCCTGCCCAGCGTGGTTGGCGGACTGGTGGGTGTTCCCGTAATCGCGGTTCCTACCAGCGTGGGTTACGGGGCGGCATTCAAAGGACTGGCCGCGCTCCTGGGCATGATGAATTCATGCGCTTCCAACGTGAGCGTAGTGAATATTGATAACGGCTTCGGGGCGGGGTGTGTGGCATCGTTGATTAACCGTTTGTAGATGAAAAAACAGGCACGGCTCGCGCCGTGCCTTCGAGTGAGAGAGAGTTTAGCAGTTACATTCCGCTATTCGATTGGTCTTCCACGACCAGATGATTGTTTACGCTGAACGCGCCGGGTACTGAGTTGACCCGTATGCCGGCGATTTGCTTGTCCATCAAGCTGTCTACAGTGCCGTAGAGACTGATGTTGCCGTGATTGACGATGATCCGGACAGGTCGAGCGGGATCGATCGCATACTTGCCCAAGCTGAATCACCATAAATTGCTCGTGCCGCACGCAGGCGCAGACTGTCATCGAAGATCGAAGTCAGCGAGACTCTAATCTCATCTACCACGTCCTTCACGCCAGGCATGCGCTGAACCAGAGCTAGCGCAGAGTCGCGTCCTACTTCGTTGTAGGTTTCGCCACCGACAGTTGCGACGCCGTTCTGCACCGCAACGGTCAAATAATCGAATGCGGCGTCGTAATAGCCGACCCGGTCGTAATACAGCTTTTCTGCCAGCTTCTGTTGCAATTGCTGATCAGGGACGCTGGGACCGGCAACTTGAATCAGGTTGCGCACGCCCTGCAAATTTGCAGTCTTGTGGATCTTGCGGGCGGCGTCGATCTTGTCCTGATAGAGATCGACGGTACCTGTCAAAATCACAATGCCGTCTTCTACGCTCGACCGGACGTCGCTCCACTGTTTATGGTTCTGCAGTTTCTGGGTGACCTTTTGCTGGATGGCACCGTCGTATCTTGCCGCGCCGGCGGGCTGCGCCATAAGTCCGACGCTCAGCACACCTATCGACAAGAATGAAACGAGAATTTTCAAAATGTTTTTCATAATCTACTTACTCCCTAACCGGGATAATTTATTAACTGGTTAGTTAATTATTTGATGCAACGAGGAGGGCGAAAGATGCGCCCCAAGGCGCTTGGTGGGCTGTAGATGTAAGTCCTTATTTACCAGTAGCTTGTAATACTCATCGGGTGCGCTTGGTGGATGCCTTAACGGACTTTACCTGCTTGCCCGAATGCGCTACTTGCGATCCGGCGTTACTAAATACGCGAGCAAAGATCTTGTCGATGTTGCGCAACTGGCGCTTCAAATCAAATGCACGTTCGATCTTGTGGTGAGGTACGAGGCCGGTGATCTCCTTATCGCTCATCACCAGTTGACGAAAATGCAGGCCTTCCTTCCAGGCACGCATGGCGTGATTTTGAACCATGCGATAGGCGTCCTCTCGGGAGACGCCGTGTTCCACGAGGTCGAGCAGCAACTGGCCGCTAAAGACAAGACCCCGAGTGCTCTCAAGATTGGCCATCATGCGCTCGGGATAGACGAACATGGTCTCAATCAAGTTTGTCGTCTTGTTGAGCAAGTAGTCCACCAGCGTGGTGGAATCCGGCAGAATGACGCGCTCCGCCGAAGAATGGGATATGTCACGCTCATGCCACAAGGCCACATTTTCAAAGCCGACCTGGGCGTTGGCGCGCACCACACGCCCCAACCCACTGATCTGCTCGCAAGTGACCGGATTCCGTTTGTGCGGCATGGCGGACGACCCCTTTTGCTTTTCGCTAAAGAACTCTTCCGCTTCGCGGACTTCTGTCCGCTGCAAGTGGCGAATCTCAGTGGCGATTTTGTCGAGAGTACAGGCAATCACAGCAAGGGTCGCCAGGTAGTGGGCGTGACGATCACGCTGGATTACCTGCGACGAAACCGCGGCGGCTTTCAATCCCAGACGAGCGCATATTTTTTCCTCCAGTTCGGGAGTGAGGTGGGCAAAGGTGCCGACAGCACCGGAGAACTTGCCGACGCGCAAGTCCTCGGCGGCAGCGGAAAAGCGTGCGATATCGCGCTGCACCTCGGAATACCAGTTGGCTAATTTGAACCCGAAAGTGATGGGTTCGGCGTGTATGCCGTGGGTTCGGCCCACCATGGGAGTGTTCTTGAATTCCCAGGCGCGCCGCTGCAGCGCATCGCTTAATCGATTGAGATCGTCGGCAATAATGCTGGACGCCCGAAGAATCAGCAAAGCCTGCGCGGTGTCCACGACATCATTCGAAGTCAGGCCGTAGTGAAACCAGCGCGCATCCGGGCCGACAATTTCAGCCACGGCGGTGGTGAAGGCGATCACGTCATGCCGCACTTCAGCTTCGATCTGGTGGATGCGATCCACTTTGAAGTCGGCGCGCTCGCGAATAGCGCGGGCGGCGTCTTTCGGGACCAGGCCAGCTTCCGCCAAGGTCTCAGTTGCCGCCACCTCGACCGCCAGCCAGGTTCGAAAACGGTTTTCGTCACTCCAAATGTGCCCCATCTCGGGGCGGGTATAGCGCGGGATCACGGCAGCGCCCTCTCTAAAAGTTGCTGAGAATGATGGACTAGGGATTCTAAAGGAGGTTCGCTCCGCTTACCAGTCGTCTCCTGCAGGCAGTACCAGGTCAAACGTCAGAGTGGCCCGCCATCTCAACTGGGGCTTTCGTTCCCAACATATATCGCGATACGATATAACGTGAATATGGTATCGCTACGATATAATCCGCGGAATGGAAACGACGCTTACGCCAACTGATTATGAATCATTAGCCGAGCTGCGCTACCAGATCCGACGTTTTCTTCACTTCAGCGAGCAGGCGTCCCGAGCTGCGGGTTTGGAGCCGCGACAGCACTAGTTACTGTTGGCGCTGAAAGGCCTTCCGAAAGATACGCGTCCGCGAATCGGAGAACTGGCTGAGCGCCTGCAAATCCAACACCACAGTGCGGTGGAGCTGGTGAATCGGCTGTCGAGAAGTGGCTATGTGAAACGCCGGCCAGGAGAGGATCGACGAGAAGTATTGCTGTCGCTGACCCCGAAGGGTGAGAAGGTGCTGCGAGAGCTGTCGCTGCACCATAAATCGGAGCTGCGCAACGCAGGTCCGTCACTGGTGGGTGCACTCAAACGCGCCATGCAGACGAACAGAAATTCCACGCGAAGGTCTGCAAAGACAACCCAACGGAATTGACACAAGGAGAACTGGGCAAGAATGACAGGAGACGACGGGCGCGAAATGTCTGGAGCGCAGCCGGGATCATCGTCAACAAATGGCGAGCGGAACGGCGCTGTCGCCGCAGAATGGGTGGGCAGAAGCCTGCTAGCTGAGGGGGCGGTAGCGCCACCAGCACAATTTCGAATGGTATTAGTTTCTTGTCTGGCAGCCGGTATCGGTCTGGTCGCTGGATTCATAGCGTATTTGCTCTACAGGCTGATCGGGTTCTTGACCAATGTATTTTTCTTTCATCGCCTATCGGCCGACTTCGCCAGTGCCCGGCTAAATCATCTTGGGCCCTGGGTGATCGCTATACCTGTTATTGGCGGATTGATTGTCGGAGTCATGGCGAAATATGGCACTCCGAAAATCAGGGGTCACGGCATCCCGGAAGCGATGGAAGCGGTTCTGGTGAACCGTAGCCGTATCGAACCGCGGGTCGCGATTCTGAAACCGATTTCCGCGGCCATCGCCATCGGCACCGGAGGCCCGTTTGGCGCCGAAGGACCGATCATCCAGACGGGAGGGGCGGTTGGTTCACTGGTGGGCCAGATTGTGCACACGACCGCGGTAGAGCGGAAGGTGCTACTGGCGTGCGGAGCGGCGGCTGGCATGTCCGCCACGTTCAACACACCCATCGCCGGAGTAATTCTTGCGATCGAGCTGCTGCTCTTCGAATTCAAGTCGCGTTCGTTCATTCCCCTTGTGGTGGCCAGTACGTTGGCCACTGCCGTACACCTGCAATTGCTGGGAGGCGGCCCGATGTTTCAGGTCGCAGCAATGGATTTCGGCATCCCGCGCGCTTTGCCCTTCTACCTGCTGCTGGGAGGAATCTGCGGTCTGGCTGCGGTCGGATTCAGCAAGGCACTTTACTGGATGGAAGATAAATTTGAAAAACTTCCAGTGGATCAACTATGGTGGCCCGCCATTGGCGGGCTGGGACTCGGCATTATCGGCTATTTTGTACCTCGCGTTCTGGGGGTTGGGTACGACACGATT
>Ga0209267_1000292_pt1 | contig 37047 bp, 31 predicted proteins | sample GraSoiAngelo_137_FD_185894 | JGI IMG/M metagenome (GOLD analysis project Ga0209267, IMG submission 185894) | Grasslands soil microbial communities from the Angelo Coastal Reserve, California, USA - 14_0929_09_30cm (SPAdes) (version 2) | ecosystem: Environmental > Terrestrial > Soil > Grasslands ... | reverse complement strand
GCCTCCGGCAACTGACCATTGTTCCTGGTTTTGTTTCTAGCGCCGGTCCTGCCGAAATGGTCATCGTGTTCTTCAAGATTTCTTTTCTCGAAACCTGGCCTGGCCTAACTAGCGGCCATAACACCATTGCGCGCGCTAGAATATAAGTATGCAACGCAAGGTCTTCTGGGCTACTTTCATCGCGCTGGGATTGACGGCGGACTTCACTTTGCCCATCTTATGGTCGCTTCTGGCCACGATTCCTATCGGCATCTTTAGCTGGTGGGTGGCCTACCGCAGCGACTGGTTCTGATGCGGGAATTCTCAGTCGGCCCGATCTTGTCCCCAAGATTGCGAGTTGGTGGTTAACAGTATGGTTATAACCGCTTCTTTCACTCCTGGAAACAGGGGGGCGGTGGGTGTTACGTTGAATTAGATTTCCGATCAGGAAATCGGTCCTGAGCAGCATCGCGTCGCGGGATTTCGCTGCGAGCCATCACCGGTCACGGTTTTCTCCTCCGCTTAGGTCGCTACCTCATTACGTTGTTGCTTCCTCAGGTCAGTGAGGAAGCTCGTCCCATGCGGAATCTTCGCATCAAAATTCTCCGCGACCGTCTGGCCCATATCCGCCAGCGTGTCGCGCACTCCCAAGTTCACGCCCGCGCCGCCTCCCGGCGAATACGCCAATATCGGCACGTACTCTCGCGAATGGTCCGTGGTAGCCCATCGCGGATCAGGATCGCATCCATGGTCCGCGGTGATCATCAGCATGTCGGAGAGACTCAGCTGCGGCAAGAACTCTGTGAGCATGGTGTCAAATTCTTCTAGTGACTTGGCAAACCCTTCAACGTCTTTCCGGTGGCCATACAACATATCGAAATCCACCAAATTGCAGAAGATTAGCCCGCTCTCGCGCTCGCTCACCGCGGCGGTCAGTTTCTCCATTCCGTCGGTATTGTTCTTAGTCGTGACGTACTCTTCGACTCCGCGGCCATTGTAAATGTCATGAATCTTGCCAACTCCGAAAACACGAACTTTGTGCTCCGCGAGAACATCCATCAGCATCGGCTTTGGCGGATCCACCGCATAATCGTGCCGCCGCGTGGTCCGCACGAAGTTTCCTGCCGTTCCTGCAAACGGCCGAGCAATCACGCGCCCCACGCGATGTGGCCCATCCAGCAATTGCCTGGCAATTTCGCACATGCGGTAAAGCTCGGCCACCGGAATCACCTCTTCATGCGTGGCGATCTGAAACACACTGTCGCCCGAGGTATACACAATCGGCTTGCCTGTGCGCAGGTGTTCTTCACCTAATTCCTTGATGATCTCGGTACCGGATGCCGGCTTGTTTCCAATTGTCTTCCGGCCAATCTGTTTCTCAAACTCTTCAATCAATTCCTTCGGGAATCCGTTCTTGTAGACCGGAAAGGCCCGATCTAGCCAGACGCCCGCCATTTCCCAGTGACCCGTGGTGGTGTCTTTTCCGGGGGAACGCGTCGAGCCTTTTCCAAACGCTCCAAGCGGAGCACTAGCCGGCGCGTGATGTTTGAGAGGCGCGATATTTACCAGTCCAAGCCGCACTAAATTCGGGATTTCCAGCGGCCGCGATTCCGCGATGTGTCCAAGCGTGTTCCTGCCGACGTCGCCGTAGTCCGCCGCATCCGGGAGCTCACCTATCCCAACGCTGTCCAGCACGATCCAGAAAATTCTCTCGAATTCTCTCATATCCCGGCCCCTCAAGCTGCTTTCAGCCGAACTTTACCACACCCCGCTGTTCGCCATTGCCACGCAGCGATTCCGGTTTCCTGTAGTGGCCGGGGGAAATTTGTCATCAGCGCGGGCGAAGGAGATCGGTTTTTCGTACTCCCGTCCAGCCGGCGCTCACAGTTCTGGCTTTGCTTGTCGTACAGTGTATCCAACCGCTCGCTGAACTATTTTCCTTTCGCGTGCGTAGTACCACATAGCGGAGGTGCGCCATGGCCCAGGGTGGCAATCCCAAGAGAGTCTCCCTCGTCTTCCCGATTATCCTCATTACCATCGGTGCTCTCTTTCTGTTCCGCAATTGGCGTCCGGGTTTCGATCCCGTGCCTATTCTCTGGACCTACTGGCCACTCATTCTCATTTTTATCGGCGTCGGAAAGATATGGGACAACCTGCAAAGAGGGCGCAATCCCGACGCGCCTCCCGGAGTCTCCGTCGGCGCCGCCATTGGTACGATCGCCTTTGTCGTCGTGCTGGTCGTGCTGCTCTGGCACGGACGCGGCTATTCCCGTAGCCATGGCTTCGATTCGAGGTCACAGCACAACACCCAAACTGTGGATCTGCAGGGAGCCAAGTCGGCGCACGCCAGGCTGGAAATGGGCGCCGGACAGCTCATTATCAACGGCGGCTCGAGTCACATGCTGGAAGCGGACTTCACCTATAGTTATTCATTCGACGCCCCCCGGGTCGACTACAGCGTGGCCGGTGGCGTTGGCCAACTCGACATTTCTCAACAGTCCCACTCCCTGCACTTCGGCCGCTCGCAAAACGATTGGAATCTACATTTCAGCAAGGAACTCCCGCTGGAGTTGAAAGTGGATATGGGCGCGGGACAGGGAAATCTCCATTTTCGAGATATTCCTCTTACACGGCTGGATCTGAATCTCGGAGCGGGCCAAATGGATGTGGACTTTACGGGCGACCGCAAGACCGATTTGACTGCCAACATTGAAGGGGGTGTGGGGCAGGCCAACATCCGCCTCCCGAAAAACGTCGGGGTCATGGCATACGCATCCGGGGGCATCGGCTCGATCGACGTACGTGGCCTGAAACACGATGGGGACTCCTACACCAACGCTGCTTATGGAAAATCCACTGCGACCATCCACTTGAAAGTGGAAGGCGGCATCGGTCAAATCACCCTCACGCAGGAACCGTGAATTGAGGTCCGCGAGAATCGGCGTTTGCCCCGCTTTGACAGCGGTCGTATAATTTAAAGTTTAGGCAATGCGCTCGAAACGCGTTGTCTGGGCTTTCCCTTTGGCGACGAAAGAGATTACCCACGCAACCACGGATATCCGGCCGGAACAGGAGTCCATCCGCGTCCGCGGCGCCCGCGTCCACAATTTAAAAAATATCAGCGTTGAAATTCCGCATAACGCCATTACCGTCGTCACTGGCGTCAGTGGCTCCGGAAAATCGTCGCTGGCCTTTGACACCATCTACGCGGAGGGCCAGCGCCGCTACGTGGAATCGCTGTCCGCCTATGCCCGCCAATTTCTCGAGCGCATGGAAAAACCGGACGTGGAGGAAATTTCCGGGATCGCCCCGGCGGTGGCCATTCGGCAGAAAAATTCAACGCGGAACCCGCGTTCGAACGTGGCGACGGCGACGGAAATTTACGATTATCTGCGATTGCTTTTTGCGCGATGCGGGCAAACTTTGTGCATCAAATGCGGGGCCGAAGTTCGGCGGGACAGTCCGGACGAAATCGCTACGCGCATTCTGTCGCTGGCGGCGGGGCGGCGGTTTTACGTTTTGCACCAGTTTCGAATCGCTACGTCCGGCGCAACAGCCGTTTCGAAACGCGGAGCCAAGAAACCGGACGCCGGACCCTCACAAGAACAAGTTCGGCAGGGGCTAGTTGATCTGCAGAAGCGAGGTTTCAACCGACTTTACCAGGCGGGACGAATCCACGAATTTTCGTCGCCGGAATCGCTTCTGGATGTCGAGTTTTCGAAACCCGTCTACGTCCTTGTCGACCGTCTGGCGGTCAGTCCGGAGTCGCGCGCGCGCCTCGTCGACTCCATCGAAGTTTGTTACCGCGAAGGGCAGGGCGAAGCCATTCTCGAGTTTATTGCCGACGGCGCGGGGAATTCCGCCGAGCGCCTCACGTTCAACGAACGATTCGAATGCAAGAACGACGGAATTCTATACCAGGAACCCGAGCCCCGACTTTTCTCCTTTAACAATCCGTATGGGGCGTGTTCGCGCTGTCAGGGGTTCGGCAACACCATCGACTTCGACTTGAATCTGGTAGTGCCCGATCCTAGTAAGTCGCTTGACGACGGGGCCATCGAACCGTGGGCCAAGCCGCGCTATCGCGTGCTCTTGCAGGGCGCAAAAAAGTGGGCCCGCGGACGCGGAATTCCGACCAACGTGCCGTGGCGACAACTCACCGCAGAACAGCGCCGCTTGATTCTCGACGGCGATGCGGAGAACGACTACGAGGGGGTCAAAGGCTTTTTCAACTGGCTGGAGCGGAAGAAATACAAGCTGCACGTGCGCGTGTTCCTCAGCCGCTTCCGTGGCTATGCCACCTGCCCGGAATGTGGCGGGACTCGTTTGCGCGCCGAGGCCCGTGCCGTCCGGGTAGCGGGAAAACCCATCACCGAGGTTTCGAAGCTTACCGTGAAGGAAGCGCGCGCTTTCTTTTCCACCCTGCAACTCTCCGAAGGGCACATGAGCATCGCCGACCGGATCCTCGAAGAGATTCGAACGCGCTTACAGTTTCTGGATGAAGTCGGTCTCGACTACCTCACACTCGACCGGCTCACTTCCACGCTTTCCGGCGGGGAGTCACAGCGGATCCAGCTCGCCACATCGCTCGGTTCGCATCTCGTTGGCGCACTTTACGTGCTTGACGAGCCTTCGATTGGCCTGCACCCGCGCGACACGCAGAGGCTCATCGATATTCTCAAGTCGCTTCGCGATCTGGGAAACACGGTTCTCGTCGTGGAGCACGATCCCGACACCATCCAGGCCGCGGATTACGTCATCGATCTCGGTCCTGGCGCTGGCGAACTCGGCGGCAAGCTGCTCTTTGCCGGCTCTTATGCGGCCATGCTCGAGGAGCATAAATCCCTGACCGGCCGGTATCTGAGCGGGGAGCTGCGGATTCCCGTGCCCAATTTGCGCCACAAACCCACGGGCAGATTCCTCCGGCTTTACGGCGCGAGTTTGCACAACCTGCAGGATCTGGATTTGATGATACCGCTGGGCACGCTCACGGTGGTCACTGGGGTGAGCGGTTCCGGCAAGTCCACGCTGGTTCATGACGTGCTGTACAAGGCGCTCACCACGAAACGCGTTGGAGGCAGCGTCAAAGAATTCTGCGAGCGGCTGGAAGGGGATGCGCATGTCCAGGAAGTGGTAATCGTGGATCAATCGCCGATCGGCCGCACACCGCGTTCGAATCCGGCCACCTATCTGAAAGCGTTCGACGCGATCCGGGAAGTATTTGCTGATACCCCCGATTCGAAGCGCCGCGGCTATGCCGCAGGTCACTTTTCCTTCAACGTGCCGGGAGGCCGCTGCGAAACCTGCCAGGGGGACGGCACGGTTACCGTGGAGATGCAGTTTCTGGCGGACGTCGAGCTGGTCTGCGAGGAGTGCCGGGGCACGCGCTTCAAGAGCGGCGTTCTGGAAGTGCGGTATCACGGGAAGAATATCCACGAGGTATTGCAGTTCACGGTCCGCGAAGCCCTGGCTTTTTTCGTCAATGTTCCCAAGATCGTTTCCAAACTCAGAGTTCTGAATGAGATTGGCCTGGGCTACTTGCGTCTCGGACAATCGGCGACCACGCTTTCTGGCGGAGAAGCGCAGCGCCTGAAGCTCGCGGCGCACCTGAGCCGCACCGACAATGAGGGCATCCTCTACATTCTCGACGAACCGACGACGGGATTGCATTTCGATGACATTGCCAAGCTGCTCAGCGCATTCCGCAAACTGCTGGAAGGCGGTGCTTCGCTGCTGGTTATCGAACATAACCTTGAGGTCATCAAGTCGGCGGACTGGCTAATCGATATGGGCCCTGAGGGGGGCGACCAGGGCGGCAAGATCATCGCGACGGGAACTCCCGAGCAGGTGGCCCGCAATACGCAATCGCACACGGGCCACTTTCTCGCGCGTGTCCTGAACGGAAACGGCCAGGCAAAGCGTCCCGCGAACGAGGCATCCAAATCAGCAGGCCCGGCGGCCCCAATTTCCGACGGCGCTAAGATTCCGCCGGCCTAACCATGAAGCTTGCTCATCTCCGTTCGATTGCGATACGGACGCTGTTGTACGGCTTTTGTATTGCCGGGGCGCACTCCTGGGCGGGCGCTCAGGATAAAGCTGCGTCCCGGCAAGAAAACCAGGCCAGTGCCCGGGCCCAGTCTTCTTCCACGCCTAAGCCCAAGGCCGACACAATATCCAAGTCTCAAAAGGTCGCGAACCCTCTGAACGACTTGCTGGAGGAAGCTCAGCGCGAAATCGACAAAAACAATTTTGCCGATGCCCTCGCTCCCCTGCAGAAAGTTATCGCCGAACAACCTGAATTTGCCTACGCGCACTTTCAACTCGCCTATGTCTACACCGCATTGAAGAGGACGGATGAGGCTCGCGCCGAATACACACGCACCATCGCTATCGATCCAAAGATGTCCGAGGCTTATCTCAATCTCGGCATGGTGCTTCTCGACCAACAGGAAGACGCGGCCGCGGTAGCGCCGTTGCGCAAAGCGGTGGAACTGCTTCCGTCACAAAGCCGGCCCCGATACCTTCTGGGGGTCGCGCTGGACCGCTCGGGAGATCGGGCTGGCGCTGGGGAATCCTTCGAAGCGCTGCTGCATCTGGATCCCAACGACATCACCGCCATCGATTACCTGGGTTGGGCGGCCCTGCAGAAGGGCCAGGCTGAACAAGCCGAAGCCCGATTCCGGCGCGCGCTGGAAGTTCAGCCGAATGCGGCTGGGGGGCGCAAGGGTCTTGCGGAAAGCCTGGACGCCCAGAAAAAGCCCGAGGCCGCCGGCGCCTACCATGAGTATCTCGAACTCCAGCCCGATGATTCCGAAGCGCGGGCTCGGCTCATCCATCTTCTCGTCGAACAGAAACAGAACGACGCGGCCCTCGCGGAACTAAATCGCTTGGACGACGGAAAGCAGCCCACGCTCGGATCGCTCAAGCTCCGTGCCGACATCCAGATTGCCGGGAAGAAGTGGGATGATTCGGTGGCCACCCTTCAGCAAGCTCTCGCGCTGGCCCCCCATGACGCCCAACTGCACGGTGGTCTGGGGCGCATATTTCTCCAGAAACGTGACTTTGCTGCTGCCGAGAAAGAGCTGCGTATGGCGCTGCGTGTGGATGGCAAGAATCTGGATTATTGGAAAGACCTCAGCTCCACGTTTTTTCTGGGAGGAAATTATCCGGCGGCGCTGGTGACGCTTGACGAGATAGCTAAAATGGAACAACCGGGCGCAGGAGTCTGGTTTGTCCGCGCGATTTGCTACGATAAGCTGAACCAGCCGAAGATTGCTTTGGAGGCTTACCAGAAGTTTCTCGAGCTCGATCAGGACAAGAATCCCGATCAAATCTGGCAAGCCAAGGAGCGGAGCAAGGTGCTCGAACGCATGCTGGAACGGAAAAGGTAAGCCCATGAGTGCCGGCGGGACGTCCCCGGGAGCAGTGTGCGGCCTGCTAGTTTTACTCTTGTTCCTGCCTGCCGGCGTCACCGAGAGCCTGGCCGACCTTCAGGCGCGCTTCGATCGTGAAACGAACGGCGTTCATAAAGCCAAATTAATTGAAAAATTGGGGGACGCACAACTGGAGGAAGCGCGCCGTGCCGGAAAAGCCGGCGAATATAACTCCGTGGGTTTGACGCTCGAAAAATACCGGGACAATGTTCGCGCGGCGGTGGAGGCCTTGAAGAAACAACACCCGGACGCCGAAAGACAATCCAACGGATACCGTCAACTGGAGATGCACGTGCGAAAGGGCATCCGCGAAGTCGACGAAACACTGCTGGTGTCCCCGGAAGGCTACAAGCCACCGCTCCAGATTGTCCGCCGGGATCTGATTAGCGCGGATGAAGAGCTTCTGAAACTGCTTTTTCCCCACCGGCCCGTGGAACAGCACGGGGCTGCGCCTCCCGCGGAGAAACAACCATGAACTTCAAATGGCCTCTTTTTCTCCTCCTGGTTTTCGGCCTGCGGGTCGCGCCCCCGTTTGTTCGCGCCGGAGCACCGCAACAGAAGGACTATCTCTCGGCGCTCGAAGCGGACAAAATTCGCGATGCGCAGACGGTCAACGAACGTATAAAACTGTTTCTGATGTTTGCCGAGGATCGCTTGAAGAAATTCCAATACGAATTGGAGCATCCCTCCTCGAATCGCCACGGCGACATGCTCAATTCGCTTTTAAACGCTTACGTCGGGTGCGTGGACGACGCTGCGGACCTTATCCAACTGGGGCTCGAGAAACAGGAAAATATCCGGCAGGGAATCGACCTGATGACTTCGCGCACCAAGGAATTTCTGGCCGTGCTCGGGAAACTCCCCACTGAAGGTCCCGAGCGCGAGCTTTATAAAGACAATCTGGACGACGCGATCGAGGGCACTCGCGACGCGATGAATGACGCGGAAAAGGCGAAGAAGAAAGTTGCGCCGCCGCCCGTCCGGCGGAAGAACTGATGCGCGTCAGCCGCCGGTTTTTAAGTTCTCAGTCAGAGAATAGATTGCTTTTTTTGCCTTTGCGCGCTGCTAGGCTGCTGGTTGTCCGCGGGATTACAGAAGTGGACGAAAGAAGCTGGCGAAAGCATAACATTCACGAGCAATCCGGGAATCCGTTGAGCATATGAGATCGAAGAAAAATAAAAGCGGTCTGGTTCCGGGAGGCGGGCCTCTTTTTCAGCGGATGTTCACGCGGCTGGGTTGTGACGGTCGGCCGCCGCGCTTCCGAGTGGAGTTTTATCCCTATTCCAGTTTGGTGCTGACGATTCGACGTCGGGAGGAAGTCGTATACGTTCGTTTCTCCGACCTCTTGCGACGAGCGCCGCTTGCCGTGCTGGAAGGCGCGGCCGCGCTGCTGCTTGCGCGCGTGTACCGCCGCAAAGCCTCGGCGGCTATCACGGAAGCCTATCGGGAGTACGCGCGCTGCGGTCGCACACGGAGGCGCATGAACCGGATGCGCCGCCGGCGTGTTCGCCTGGCGCCCACGAGCCCGCGCGGGGAGCATTTCGATCTGGACAGGCTTTTCCATGAGCTCAATGGGAAATACTTTGAGGGGAAGTTGCAACGTTCGCACATCGGATGGAGCACACGGAGCTGGCGGCGGCAATTCGGCTGTTACGATCCCGGACCGAATCAAATTCTGCTGAATCGCCGCATGGATCGCGCGGGCGTTCCGGCCTGCGCAGTGGAATACGTTTTATTTCATGAGATGCTACACGTCAAGCACCCGACTCGCCGGTCGGGCTGCAGCATGGTTTCTCATTCGCTGGAATTTCGAGAAGAAGAGAAGCGTTTTCCGGAATTCGAGCGCGCGCGTCGCATCCTGGACCGTCTGGCCCGCTGATTTTGGGGAGCGCAACGGACGTTCCAAGGGGAGCCGAAGGATGTTGCGGCGGAGCTACTTTTTCTCCTTTTCGACGTTCTTGTAGAGTTTTTCGATCTTTTTCCGAACTTTGTCGCCGTCTTCGGCGTGCGGATATAGATCAAGATAGCGCTGGTAGGACTTGATGGCTTGTTTCCTCAGGCCTTTCTTCTCCTGGGCTTCGGCAAGGTATCGAAAAGGAATGGCATAGCCGGGTTTCGCTACCGTGGCGTCCTGAAAGCGATCGATGGCCGCATCCCAATCGCCCTTCTTCATGTAGTACTGACCGACTTCCAGATCTTTCTCCGCGCGTAGCGGGTCCCAGGCGGGCTGGTCGGGTGCGCTTCGCGTGGCGGTGTCTTTCGTCTGCTTGGCGGTGGACTTTGGCGGCGTGGCCGTGGGTGCGTCGGCAGGTTTTGAGGAGGACTCCTGTTGCGGATCCTCGGCGTGCGCCTGGCCGGCGGCAAGCAGCAGAAAAAGTGCCGCGACAGCAGGAATCGGACGGGTGACTCTTAGACCTTTCACGGAGGTCTCCCTGTACTCCGATTCGGTCTAGTATGATGGAAGTTGTCTGGTGATTGTAGCTTTGTGTTTCGAGCCTCCATGGAACCCCGCGAAAAAGCCGCGCAGCTTCCGGAAAGCCCGGGCGTGTATCTCTTCAAGGATGCCGGGGGGACGATCCTTTACGTTGGCAAGGCGCGCAACCTGCGCAGCCGCGTGCGCTCCTACTTCCTCGAGTCGCGCTGGATCGATGCCAAGACGGGATCGCTGGCCCGCGAGATTGCCGATCTGGAGACGATTGTCGTGGGCAATGAGCGCGAAGCGCTGGCGCTCGAACACAATCTTATCAAACAGTATCGTCCGAAATTCAACGTCGTGCTTCGCGACGACAAGACCTATCCCTATATCAAATTCACGGCGGCAGAAAAATATCCACGGGTGTACTTCACGCGGCGCATCAAGAAAGATGGGTCACTCTATTTCGGACCGTATTTTCCTGCGAGCCTGGCGCGCCGCATTTTGCATTTTGTTCACAAGCGGTTCCTGGTTCCTTCCTGCACGGTCGATCTGACGCGCAACCATCCGCGGCCTTGCCTGCAGTATTACATCAAGCGGTGCCTTGGGCCGTGCGTAGCCGGGCTCACGACGGACGAACGCTACACGGAAGCCACGCGCGATGTGCGGTTGTTTCTTGAAGGGCGCCGACACGATTTGATCAAGAGTCTCGAAGAGCGGATGACGGCAGCGGCGGAGAAGGAGCTGTTCGAACAGGCGGCCGCTTACCGCGACTTGCTGCGGACACTGGAAGACATTGAAGAACGCCAGCGCATCGCCGCGGCACAGGGAGATGACACCGACGTTCTTGCCTATCACGCCGAACCACCGCTCGTTGCTGCTGATCTTTTTCACTTGCGCGGCGGACGCGTAGTGGATCGGCGCGAATTCTATTGGGAGGAGCTGGAAGAGTTTGACCCGCAGGAATTCGTGCCTTCTCTTCTGAAGCAGCTGTACCTGGAGGCGGAATATCTGCCGAAAGCCATTCACGTCTCGGCGGATTTTGAAGATCGCGAACTGCTGGAGGTGACCCTGACGGAGCGCGCGGGACACAAAGTGGAGATCTTCACGCCGCAGCGCGGAACCAAGCGGGCTTTCCTGGATCTCGTGGAGAGCAACGCGAAACATTCGTTCGAACAGCGATTCCGGGTTTTGACGCCGACGTCGAAAGCGATTGGCGAAGCGCTGCAGAATGCGCTCAACCTCGCGGAAGAGCCGAGGCGCATCGAGAGCTTCGACATTTCTCACATGCAAGGAACGGACACCGTCGCGTCTATGGTCGTTTGGGAAAAAGGGCGCATGAAGAAATCGGACTACCGCAAGTTCATCATTCGTGGCGAACAAGCACCCAACGGAAATGTTCGGTGGCAGAACGACGACTTTGCCAGCATGCGTGAAGCCGTGGCCCGGCGCTATCGCCGTTTGCAGGAAGAGAAGAAAGAACTTCCCGAGCTGATCCTGGTCGATGGTGGCATCGGACAACTTCACGCCGCGGCGCGGGCGCTCGAATCACTGCAGATCATCAATCAGCCGGTCGCGAGCATCGCGAAAAAAGAGGAGATTCTTTACGTCTTGGGCCAGGAAGATGAGCCGATCGTATTGGAGCGACACTCGCCGGTGCTGCACCTTATTCAGCAGATCCGCGACGAAACGCACCGGTTTGCCGTCACCTTCCACCGCCAGCGGCGCGGGAAACGGCAGACAGAAACCGCGCTCAGCGAAATCCCTGGTGTGGGGGTAAAGACGGCGCAGAAACTATTGAAGGAATTTGGGAGTGTGGCAAACATTCAGCGGGCGGGGTTGGAAAAATTGAGCAGCGTTATTTCGCGGAAGAGTGCCGAGAAAATACTGAGTCAGCTGGGTGCTTCGACGCCGCAGTAACCGGTTGGGGAGGGACATAGCGGTTAGGCTGTATTGCGCGCTTTCAGCTGCTATGCTACGGTTTCTGTGGAGGTTGCTATGGCGGACAATGTCGGTTCCAAGGTGACGTATTTCCTGGTAGGGCTGGGAGTTGGAGCGCTGGTCGGTATTTTGTTTGCGCCGAAGTCCGGGGAAGAGACCCGCGATTTTCTGGCGAAGAAGGCGGATGAGGGCAAGGATTACGCCCAGAAGAAGGCCCGCGAATTACGCGAGCGCGCCGATGAGTTGATCGAGCGCAGTAAGGAAGTTGCGGTGCGCAAGAAGGATTCTATCTCGGCGGCAGTGGAGGCCGGACGCGAAGCGTATCTGCGCGAAGCGAAGTCCTAAGGGCGCGGCAAGGCGGTAGCACGGGGTTCCGTCTCTTAACGGGGCGGGTGGGGCAGCTAATGCAATTGTGGCTCGAAATTTTCAGCATCGTCGCGGCAATGGCTCTGGTGGTGCAGGTGGTGATCCTGACGGCGCTGTTCTTTCAGCTTCGCCGCACGACGGAGAATATGAATCGGCTGGTGGGCGAGTTGCATTCGCGAGTCGGCCCCATCCTGACGCGCGTGCAGATTCTTTTGGATGATACGCAACCGAAAATCTCGAGCATGGTGAACGACGCCTCGCACATCGTGTATTTGGCGCGCGGACAGGCGCAGAAGATCGACCGTGTGTTTACCGACGCCGCGGACCGACTGCGCGGTCAGTTGGTGCGTGCGGATCGCATCTTGGCGGGGACCCTCGAGGCGCTGGAGGATGCGGGAGCGAAGTTCAGTCACAGTTTCTGGCGGCCGGTGCAGAAGGCCTCGGCGCTGGTGCAGGGAATTAAGGTCGGGCTCGATCTGTTGCGGTCCCGGCGTAGCCGCTCCCGTGGAGATGAGCCGCGCGAACAGCAGGAAGAGGAACTCTTCATTTAGCAAGTTCTTAGCTTTCAGCAGTAAGAGAACTTTTCGGAATCCTTTTTTCCCGTCGGCCGTCCCCTCCGGTGAGCTTCACCCATGCTGCAAAGGAATTCTGCTCCACCCTGTGTCTGTTTCCGCCGGTCGGCAATCGTTACGGCCTGCTCACAAAAAAGGTGTTGTTCAGCGGATCCAGCCGCCGCCTAGGACAATGTCGCCGGCGTAGAATACGACGGCCTGGCCGGGGGTGATGGCGCGTTGCGGCGTGTCGAAGGCGACACGCGCGCTGCAGGCATCCAGCGGCTCGATAGTGGCTGCCGCGGGCTCGTGCTTGTGGCGGATTTTGGCGAAGGCGCGAATCGAGGCGCCGGGCTTCTCGCAGGAAATCCAATTCACGCCGTCGACTTCGCATACTGTCTTTCGGAGAACGTGGTCTTCGCCGACGACGACGCGGTTCTTCTGCGGGTCAATGGAGAGGACGTAGAGGGGCTTGCCGGCAGCAAAACCGAGGCCTTTGCGCTGACCGATGGTAAAATTCTGAACGCCGTGGTGACGTCCGATCAGCTCGCCGCTCTCGCTTACGATTTCACCTTCTCCGTTCTGTAGGGAGATTCCGCGCTCTTGTGAATACGCCTGGATGAATTGGACGTAGTTCCCGTTCGGCACGAAGCACAATTCCATGCTTTCCGGCTTTTCTGCAACGGGCAGATTCGCGCGGCGGGCCAGAGCGCGCACTTCTTCCTTGGTGAGCTCGCCGAGGGGAAAGTCGCTGCGCGAGAGCTGCTCTTCGGAGAGCCCCCAGAGAAAATAAGATTGGTCTTTCGTTTCGTCCCGGGCGCGCAGCAATTCACTGCGGCCGGAACCGGCATTCTTGCGAATTCGCGCGTAGTGACCGGTGGCCAGACGCTCGGCCCCGATCTGGCGCGCCATACGCAAAAGCGGCTCAAACTTCACATCCGTGTTGCAATTGGTGCAGGCGATGGGCGTCCGGCCGGTGAGATACTGGTCGACAAACGGACGCACAACGCGATCCTCGAAGTGCTCCTCGAAGTTCACCACATAGTGCGGGAAATTCAAGTGTTGCGCTACCGCCTTGGCGTCATAGACGTCATCGAGCGAGCAGCAGCGGTGCCGTGCGGGGCCGGCGCCTTGAAGTTCAGGGAGGCGGCGCTGGTTCCAGAGCTGCATGGTGAGGCCCACGACAGTGCAGCCCTGCTGCTGCAAGAGCGCGGCAACAGCGGAAGAGTCGACGCCGCCGGACATGGCGACGGCCACGAGGCCGCGCCGGGTCTTGGCGCACTGGGGGAGGGTGTCGAATTGGGTGATGGTCGTCATGCGTTCAAGAAGGACACGATTGATCGTACCCCTACAGCTTCATTTTACCTGGCTTTAGCTGCCTTTCGATAGGCGGGGGATAACTCGCGGAGCTGGGCGACCGCGGCGGGAACCACGTTGAGGGCAAAATCAAGGTCTGCCGAAGTGGTGTGACGGCCTAGGCTGAAGCGGAGACTGGCGCGGGCGTCTTCCGGCGGCAGGCCTATGGCGGTAAGCACGTGGGATGGCTCCACCGCGCCTGAGGAACAAGCGGCTCCGGTCGAGCAGGCCAGACCTCTTAGGTCGAGGGCAATCAGCAGGGCTTCGCCTTCAACGCCTGGGAAGACCAGATTTGCGGTGTTCGGAGTGCGCGGTGCAGCCCCGCCGTTCACACGCGACTGGGGAACGCGGTGCAGCAGACCTTGCTCCAATTTGTCTCGAAGGGTAGACACGCGTTGGGCGGTCTCTCTAAGAGACTTGCGGGCAATCTCTGCGGCCTTACCGAAGCCCACGATGCCGGCGACGTTTTCTGTCCCCGGGCGGAAGCCGCGCTGGTGATGTCCGCCGTAGAGCAGCTGGCGCAAACGAGTGCCGCCGCGGACATACAGGGCGCCGATTCCCTTTGGCGCGTACAATTTGTGCCCAGAAAGGGAGAGGAGATCGACTCCCAACGCGTTGACATCAATCGGGATTTTCCCCGCGGATTGCACTGCATCGGTGTGTAGGTAGACATCGGCTTCGGCGGCCAGTCGGCCGATTTCTTCGAGTGGCTGGATGGTGCCCAGCTCGTTGTTCGCGTGCATGACAGTGATGAGGATGGTTTCTGGCCGGATGGCGCGGCGCAGCTCCTCCAGATCGATCTGTCCTTCTTGATCGGTCGGTAGATAGGTGACGGCAACACCTTCTTTTTCGAGGGCCTGGCAGGCGTTGAGGACGGCTTCGTGTTCGATGGCAGTGGTGATGATGTGCCTACCGATTTCGCCGGAGCGCACAGCCCCATGCGCTACGCTCCCTTCGACTTCGCTCCGGGCCTGCAGGAGCGGCTGTAGCACAACCCCAAAGATGGCGTGATTGTCGGATTCCGTGCCACCGCTGGTGAACACGATTTCCTGGGGCCGTGCTCCGATCAGCGCGGCCACTTTTTCACGCGCCGTTTCAACGGCAGCGCGAGACTTTTGGCCAAACGTATGGATGGATGCCGCATTGCCAAATTCCGTGGAGAAAAAGGGAAGCATGGCGTCGAGCACTTCCGGCTCGACCGGCGTCGTGGCGTTGAAGTCGAGGTAGACGCGGTTCATGGCGGTGCTCTCAGGATAGCAGGGCCTGGATAAAGTGGCGAGTTAACCTAAGGGCTAGAAGTTAACGGTGGTCGGGGAGTGCTAGGCAAATCGTAGGTCGTAAGAGGCGCGACCTAGGATTCGGGCTCCGCGCTTTTCGTCTGGCGAGAAGGCAGCGTTCTGACCCGCCAGTTGAACAGGTTGCTGGTGTAGAGGGCGATGCACAGCAGATTTGCGGGGACGAAACCGAATTGGGCGGTGCGGATCCCGATGACGCATACGACGGCGCTATTGATTCCGGCAACCACCCAGCCTTGCCAGAGTTTCTTGCCAATCAGCACGGTGGCGAGCACGGTCAAAACGCAGGATAGATAATCGAGTCGAATCAGATGGAGCATGTTCAACATGTGAAGTAAACGAACCAGAGCAAGAAACTGGCGGAACGATTGGCCGCCAGACCCGTGGTTCTACGACTCTCTTTTTCTAGCTGGCCAGGCCCATTGCTCCCCCGGCGAAAACAGCGTTTGCGGTTTTTTTTTAGGGACGTTACGCACGGTGTGCGAGCGATCCCTCCAGCGCCGTCAGATTAGGTTGCAATTGGGCGGCCAATCGTGCGCTGGCACGGAGCAAGGACTTGTCTCCCGTGACGATGGTAAGTCGTTGCGTGAGGAGGGATTAGGGCAGTAGCAGTAAACGGCAGCGGGAAAGGCGCATGGTGCTCAAGCGAAAATTGACCATCCTGAGACAGAATGTGTCAGCTTGAAACGACTCCGAGCCCAGCTGAGAAGCCGCCGTGGTCCGGGATCACCTGAATTACGTGATCAAGACGACGCGGCATTCAGCCTTGCCGCTGCCCATGCGTTCCCAGGCTTCGTTCACTTTGTCGAGGGATATTTCTCGATCATCGGTTCGGATGCTGGTCAGTTCGGCGAATCGGAGTCCGCGGGGATTCCAGCCTTGGATGCGTTTGCTGCCGAAGAGAAGTTTCCTGGGAGGCAGTTCGCGGGGGGCCATGGCGGATGCGCACATGACCAGGACCGGGCTGGGGAATATCGCGCCCTTCGATCTCGAACTTGTCACCGGGCTTCGTCACCACGGCTATCTTCCATTTTGGGCATCTACCGATTCCTCGCTACGCTGGCCTCGTCATCTGCAGCTCATCTCTTGGATGCTTCGCTCCGGGTCGCTAGCTAAGTTATGTCTGATTGGTTTTCCTTTCTGCAGCACGGGGATTGCGGCGAGAAGGTAAATTAGTTTCGAGGATCGCAGGAATGGGGGTGCCGAGGAGGCCGCTCCGACGGTGTGTTCGTGCTACAGTTTCCGGTTCAGGGTGCCTGCCGTCGAAGGCTTGGCGGACTAAAGCCGCCGTTACAAACTGCGAATTATTGGGGTTCATAAATCTCTTACGGAGGATGTGTGGCGTATCAGGATTTGCGGGAGTTTGTGCTAAAACTGGAAACCGAAGGCGAATTAAAGCGTGTGCGCGCAGAAGTCGACCCCGTTTTGGAGATTGCAGAAGTGGTGCAGCGGGTCATGCGGGGCAAGCAAGGCGGACAGACAGGCATGCCTGTCCCGCTCGGAGGTAACCCGGCGCTACTGTTCGAAAAGCCGAAGGGGTCACGGCATCCCGTGCTGATCAATGCGTTTGGAAGCGTGCGACGAATGGCGCTAGCGTTTGAAGTGCAGGATCTGGATGAGGTGGCGGCGCGAGTTCAGGGATTCCTGGCCATGGAGACGCCGCGAGGGCTCTTCGACAAAATCAAGATGCTCCCGAAGCTGGCGGAGCTCGGTTCGTTTTTCCCCAAGAGCGTGAAGTCCGGCGCTTGCAAGGAAGTCATTCAGAAGGGAAGTGACGTGAACCTCTGGGCCTTCCCCATTCTCAAATGCTGGCCGCAGGATGGCGGGCGCTTCATCACATTTCCTTTGGTGTTTACAAGGAATCCAGAGACCGGGAAACGGAATGTGGGGATCTACCGGATGCAGGTTTACGACGAGCGGACGACGGGAATGCACTGGCAGACGCAGAAACACGGAGCGGAGCATTTTCGGCGAGCGAAGGCGAAGAATCCGGAAGGCAGAATTTCAGTAAGCGTGGTGATTGGCGCCGATCCGGCGACGGCACTGGCGGGGATGCTGCCGATTCCGCCGGACCTCGACGAAATGATGTTCGCGGGCTTCTTGCGGCGCGAGCCGGTGGAGATGGTGCCCTGCGAGACCAACGACTTGGAAGTGCCTGCGAATGCCGAGATTGTGCTGGAGGGCTACGTCAATCTGAATGAAATGCGCACGGAGGGCCCCTTCGGGGACCACACGGGTTTTTACTCACTGGAAGGGGAGTACCCGGTCTTCCACGTGGAATGCGTCACGCGCCGCAAAGAACCGATCTATTTGACGACGGTTGTGGGGCCGCCCCCGCAGGAAGACTTCTATATGGGGTACGCCGTGGAACGGGTGTTCCTGCCGGTGATGAAAATGCAGCATCCGGAAATTGTTGACGTGACCATGCCCGCCGAGGGGATTTTCCACAACCTGATGATCGTGGCCATTCGAAAGTCCTATCCCGGGCATGCACGGAAGATCATGAATGCAATTTGGTCGCTGGGGCAGGCCATGTTTACGAAAGTGATTGTGGTGGTAGATCACGACGTGAACATCCATAACTACAGTGAAGTGGTTTGGAAGACGCTCTGCGCGCTGGATCCGGAGCGGGATGTGCAGTTCTCACTGGGCCCGGTGGATACGCTGGATCACGCGGCGCGGATGCAGGACTTCGGATCGAAGATGGGGATCGACGCGACGCGCAAGTGGCCCTCGGAAGGTTTTGCGCGGCCGTGGCCGGATGAGATTCTGATGGACGAAGCCACGAAGACACGGGTCGATGCCCTATGGAAATCGCTCTCGCCGGATGGCACGTGACTCGAACCAAACTAGACACGCATCGTTCCCGTGGGGTGCACGAAGGGATGGAGAAAGCCGATCGGCAAGCGGAAATCCCGAGTAGTACTTGAACGAGCGCGGGAGACTGATTTCAAACGATAACCGTCCTTGCGTACAGGGGTCAAAGCGTGGGGAACAACAAGTAATTGTGGCATCAACCAGGGGCACCCACTACATCGTAGGGTACTACCCGTCAATACCCCCCAACTGCCTAAAATTACCCATATTCATAGGACAACAGTCCTATAGATTCCCTTGACGCTCGGAGTGGTAGAGTGTCATAAATCACACACGGGCTGCATCCCCGGGACGGCAGGCGGGGAACAGCGAGCGGTGGTGATGTCTGGGTTGTTTGGATGCCGGGGTAGCGTTCCTCGTGAGCGAATCGCGTGAAGTAATGAATGTGCGGCAGGCCTCGCAATATCTGGGCATCTCCCCGGATACCCTGTACCGTTACATCACCGAGGGCGAGATTCCCGCTTTTAAGCTTGGCAACCGTTGGAAACTGCGTAAAACGATCCTGGACCGCTGGATGGAACGAAAAATGACCCAGGCGACCGCGAGACGCCGGTAGTCTGGCGCGGGGAACAGGGAAAGAGGCCGCGAAATGTTTGGACTGGGAAAGAAGAGCCGGCAGCTCGTGGGACTGGACATCGGATCCAGTTCGATCAAGGCCGTGGAACTAAAATCGACGAAAGCAGGCTATGAGCTCGTGAGCTTCGGGATGGAAGCACTGGCCCCGGACACGGTGGTGGACGGCGCCATCATGGATGCGCCGCAAGTGGCGAACGCCATCAGCAAGATTTTCGACGCCCAGCGGGTGAAGACGAAGAACGTGGCTACTTCGGTTTCCGGACATTCCGTGATCGTTAAGCGCGTGCCGCTTCCGTTAATGACCGAAGACGAGCTTTACGACCGCATTCCTTCAGAGGCCAGCCAGCACATTCCCTTCGACATCGCGGACGTGAACCTGAGCTATCAACTGCTGGAGTCGATGGACTCGCAGATGGACGTTTTGCTGGTGGCGGTGAAGAAGGACAAGATTTTGAATCACACCAACGTATTGGCGCAAGCGGGCAAGACGCCAGTGGTGGTGGATATCGATGCCTTCGGCTTGCAGAACTGCTTCGAAATCAATTATGAACCGGACGCCGGGCAAACGGTGGCACTGTTGAACATCGGCGCGAGCGTCATGAACATTAACATCGTGCGGGGGGGCGTGCCGTTGTTCACGCGCGACGTCAGCGTGGGCGGCAACCAGTACACCGACGCGCTGCAGAAGGAACTGGACCTTAGCTTTGAAGATGCAGAGCGCTTGAAGAGGGGCGACTCGCTGCCGAGCGTCACTGACGAGCAGAAGCAGCAGATTCTGAGAAGCGTTTCGGACATTCTGACACTGGAAATTCAAAAAACGTTTGACTTCTTCCGGGCCACCGCAAGCGGCGAAAATATTCAACGAATCGTGGTAGCGGGTGGCACGGCGCGCGTCCCGGGGCTAGTGGACTTGCTGAGGGAAGAATTTGCTATGCCGGTGGAAGAATTGAATCCGTTCCGCCGCGTGCTGATCGATCCCAACCGACACAGTGATGAGCAGATCCGCGAGCTGGCGCCGCGGATGGCCATCGCCGTAGGTTTGGCGCTGAGGAGCTTCGACTAGCCATGATCCGCATAAACCTTCTTGGACAAATTCGACCAAAGGCCGCCCGGCGTCCGGTAGACACGGGAGCAGCGCTGCCGGTGGTATTCATCGGCGCGGGACTGGTTCTCGGCGCCCTGGTACTCGGATTTTTCTATTACACGTGGCAGAACCAGCTCAACAAAGAAAACACGGAAATCAAGAGATTGACGGCGCAAAAGACGGATCTGGAGCAGACCAAGCTGCAAGTCGAGGCCTTCGAGAAACAAAAGATAGTCTTGCAGCAGAGAGTCTCGACGATCGAGCAGTTGCAACGCGACCGCACCGGCGGGCAGGAACTGCTCGACATGGTCGCCAATACCGTATCGCGGACGGAGAACCTCTGGCTCACAGAGATGATCCGCAAGGGCAATACGCTTTCGCTGGAAGGCTCGTCTGCGTCCATCAACGCAGTCGCAAACTTTATCACCGCGCTGAAGCGTTCGGGCTATTTCCAGAAGGTCGAAATCAAGGAAACGAAGCAGGACGAGAAGAACGCGGCAGTGCAGTCCTTCGTGTTCCAGATTTCCGCTGAGATCACTCCGCCCGCCGGAGTGCAGACAAGGCCGGCCAACGCGCCGGCTCCCGGTGCGGCTGCGAAGGCGCCAGCGAAGAAAGGATAAGGGGACGCCATGGCCAATCCGTTTCGCGACATGTCCGTTATCATGCAGGCCCTGGTGGCTGCAGCGGTTGCCGTTGTGCTGGTTCTGGTGGGCGTCTACGTGCCGGGGTCTCCGATTGCTCGAGAGCGGGACGAGGTGGATAGTGCCGTCCAGAAGCGCACCAAGTTAAACCAGGAAGTCACGCAACTCCAGGTTTACAAACAGCGCTACGGAGAATTGAAGCAGCAGATGGATGCGCTCTCCAAACAATTGGATACGCTGAAAACCATCGTGCCCGAAGAAAAAGAGACCGACGAGTTTATCCGGCTGTTGCAGGGAGCGGCGAGCGCCTCTAGCGTGCAGATCCGACGTTTGACGTCGCAGGCCATCGTTCCCAAGGAATACCATTACGAGATGCCATTTGAGGTGCAGGCCGATGGCCCGTACTTCAATCTGTTGGATTTCTTCGGGAGGCTGGGCCGCCTATCGCGAATCATCAACGTGGGCGACCTGACGTTTGACGATCCGGAAAAGCCAAGAGGAACGAGGTACCCCACGCGACCGGGAACGACGGTTTCTGGGATTTTCACGGCAACAACATTCTTCACCAAGCCCGCCGATACGGGTGCGGCTCCGGCAGCTGGAGCCAAGCCTGGCGCGGCTGGGAAACCCTGAGCGGGAATGAGCGAACTATGCGTTCAGCGATAACTCTCGGACTAGGGATTTTGATCGCGGCAGCCACGCCCGGCCTACGCGCGCAGGTGAACCCGTCAACGCCCAACAGTGTGAAGTCCGCACTGGGGGAAGCCGGCAAACCCGCGCAACAAGCGGCCAAGCCCGCGGCGACCAAATCCGCACCACAGGCTGATAAGGCGGCCGGGAAACCCACCGGAAAGCATGCTGCGAAGGGCACCGCCAAGAAGCCGGCTGCGAAAAGGGCTGTCCATGCGGTGGAAAAACCTGCTACTCCTGGCTCCGCGCCAGCGGCCGCGGAAAGCGAAGTGAAACAGGCTCGCCGTGATCCTTTTGAATCCTTGCTCGGCCGGCAGTTGAACAAGACTCCGCCGAATCTACCGCCGGGCAAGCTGGGTCTGCAGGTCAGCACCCTGCGTCTTGACGGCATCGTGCGTGCGCCAAACGGGATGATCGCGGTGGTATCCAATCCGCAAGCGCGCACCTATTTCCTGCGTGAAGGCGACCGTCTGTATGATGGCAGCGTGGAAAAGATTTCGATGGATGGCGTTTCCTTCCATGAAGAAGGAAAAGATGCATTCGGGAAGCCCGTCGAACGCCAAGTGAATAAGCGAATTTACTCCAGTCCAGGAGAACAGCAATGAAGACGAATTGGCCGGCCCTTCGGCATGGCTATGTGATCCTTGCAAGCATGGCACTGGCGAACAGCTCTGTGCTTGCACAGACGCCCGCTGGCAGAGCGGCGGCGGTGATCTCCAGCGTTGCCATTACCCAAGCGCCGCAACGGGCAGCGGTTCGCGTGCAAGGCCAGGGACGTCTCGACGCTCACGCCGCTCGTCTGCAGAACCCGGATCGCCTAGTGCTTGATTTCGCGGGAGCCCGGCTGGCGGTGCAGCAGACCGTCATCCCGGGGATATCCGCTCCCGTGCGCGGAGTGCGCATTGGGCAATACCGGCCGGATGTAGTGCGCGTGGTTGTCGACCTTACTACGGCGAGTCCTTACCAGGTTTCTCGCGACGGCGATGCCGTGGTCATCTACTTCGAGGTACCATCAACGACTCCCGAGGATTCCGCGCCCCGGGTAACAACGTTAGCGTCCCGGCAGATGGAGACGACGCGTCCGGAATTCGGTTACAGCGCAGTGTCGCCCCGCCTGGTTGCGGGACGTGCAGCGAAGGATTTACAGATTTCAGCTCCTCGCTTCGCTTTGCCAGGCGAACTGACCCAGCCCTCACTCACTCTGGCATCGTTCAGCGGGAAGAAGGAAGCTGTTCGCCCGGACTCCACGACAGAACCAGCGGCGGCTGGGCAAGCGGTGCAGCAGGCAAACAGGGCCGCCACAGCGATGGCGACATCGGTGGCAACGCAGGCCCCGGCAGCAGCGGCTCCAGCAGCAGGAAAGTATACCGGCGAGCCGATTTCCGTAAACCTTAAAGACGTGGACCTCAAGGACTTCTTTCGCCTGATTCACGAAATCAGCGGATTGAACGTGGTGTTGGATCCTGCCGTGAAGGGGAGCCTCACCATCGTTCTGGACGAAGTGCCATGGGATCAGGCCCTCGACATTGTGATGCAGAATAACAGTCTCGACAAGCAGCTTAACGGCAATGTTCTGCGCATCGCGACACGCTCTACACTGAAGAATGAAGCGGAAACTCTGCGCGATCTGGAGAAGGCGCAAGCCGAAGCCATCGCTCCGGTGACCGTGACCCGCGTACTCAGCTATGCCAAGGCGGCTTCGATGGCGCCGACCCTGAAGAAGTTCCTTAGTTCGCGCGGCGATATTTTGTTCGATGACCGTTCGAACCAGGTCATCATCCGTGACATTCCTTCGGTCATTCCAGTCCTTGATAACCTGATCCGCCAGCTGGACCGCAAGTCGCAGCAGGTGGAAATCGAAGCGCGCGTGGTTTCCGCGTCGCGTTCTTTCGCCTTGGATATCGGCACGCAGTTGGGCTTTGCGGGACAAACCACGAGCGGACGGTCAATTATGGGTGGAGATTCGTCGGTCGGTACCAGCAGTGTCACAAGTACTCCGCCTCCATTTCTTACCTCCGTGGGAACCACCAGCCTGCCGCTGAACACCAACCTTGCAGCCGGTGCCCCGACGAGCGGACTGTTCCTTGGCCACCGCTCGCCTAACTTTGCGGTCGACTTCTTCATCACCGCCGCGGAAGCCAAAGGCGTCGGCAAGCTCCTTTCGAAACCCAAGATCACCACGCAGAACAACGAGAAAGCGACGGTCAAGCAGGGCACTAAGATTCCGATTCAGACGACCATCAACAACACCATTTCGGTGCAGTTCATCGATGCCGTGCTCAAGCTGGAAGTTACTCCGCAAATTACCGCCGAAGGCACGGTGTTCATGGACGTGCTTGTTGAAAACACGCAGATCGACACCGGTATCCCCCGCGTGTCGGGAATCCCGGCTCTAAATACCGAGTCGGCGGAAACCAAGGTGACGGTGGCCGATGGCGGTACCGTGGTAATCGGCGGCATCATCATCTCCTCGCAGCGCACCGACATCCAACAGGTTCCACTGGTGGGCAGCCTGCCCCTGATCGGGCACTTGTTCAAGCGGACCAGCGTTACGACCACGTCGCAGGAACTGATGTTCTTCCTGACTCCGCGGATTATCCCGGGGTAATTCGGGAAATACTCTCTCCAACTAAGGGCTGAAACGAGGAGACTATCGTCTCCTCGTTCCATTTATGAAGACACCATTCGAACGCCTCCGCAGCCTGATCTCCAGCCTTCCTGCTGCGAAAATCGATGCGCTGTTGATAACCAAACCGACCAACTGGTATTACTTGACCGGCTTCAGCGGGGAGTCCGGGGCCCTGGTGGTGTCACGGAAAGGTTCTACCCTCGTTACCGATGGCCGGTTTATAGCGCAGGGCCGTGTCGAGACGAGTGGAGTCCGCATTCACGAGCAGAAAGGCGCCCTGTTTGAATCCGTCGGCCAGTTCTTGAAGGTTTCACACTCCAGGCGCGTGGGATTCGACCCCTCCCAGGTTACCGTGGGGCAGTTGCAGAGTCTCGAGAAAGAGGCTGGTACCCGGGTGCGCTGGATCCCGGCGGCGGGCAAGGTGGAGAGCCTCCGAATGCGTAAGGATCGAGGAGAGCTGGCGCAAATGCGACGGGCGGCCATCCTGGCGGGTGAGGTGGTCGAACAGGCGATTGGTTTGCTGAAACCAGGAATTCGGGAATTTGAGGTGGGAGCAGAGATCGAATATCAGATGCGAAAAAAAGGCGCGTCGGGACCGGCCTTTGAAACGATTGTTGCATTTGGAGAACGAGCCGCCCTGCCGCACGCGCGCCCCACGGCCAAACGACTGAGGAAAAATGAGTTGGTCGTGCTGGACCTGGGTGCTATACTCGGCCACTATTGCAGCGACATTACCCGCACGGTGTACCTGGGGCGGGCCCCAAAGCGCATCCGGAGCTGGTACCAGGCGGTTTTGGAGGCCCAGGCGGCGGCGATCGCGGCGGCCAAGAATGGCGCGGCCTGCGGGGATGTCGATAGGGCAGCGAGGCAAGTCCTGACGGGGTACCACTTCGACCATCTTTTTGTTCACAGCACGGGCCATGGACTCGGGCTGGAAGTGCACGAGGATCCCAGGGTGGCGCGGGGGCAGAAGAGGCCCCTGGAGCCTGGAAACGTAATCACAATTGAACCTGGCGTGTATTCGGAAGGTATCGGGGGGATTCGCATTGAAGATGATGTTGCCGTTCACGCCGACCGAACAGAAGTACTGACCCGCGCACCGCGGGATCTCATCGAGATCTAGAGTAGGCATGAAACGCAAAAAGTCCAGCAAGTCCAGTCTGTCGTTGGCCAACCCGGAAATTCAGCAGATCGAGCAGCTCCTCCAGTTCATGACGGAACACCATCTGGAAGAGTTTGAATACTCGAGAGGTGATCTGCGGATCCGGCTGCGCAAGCCCTCGGCCGGTGTGGTGGTTGAGGCTCCACGGGTAGTGACCGCGCCAGAGATTATCGTTCCCGGTTCGGTCGAAGTTCCCCAGACTACCTCCAGCGGCGCTCCGGCTCCTGCTGAGGGGCGCACCACCGAAGATGTGCACTTGGTCAAGTCCCCTATCGTCGGGACGTTTTATGAGTCTCCCAGCCCCGGGACGGAGGCTTTTGTGAAAATAGGTACGTACGTGGAGACGGGAAAGATTCTTTGCATCGTGGAAGCGATGAAGCTGATGAACGAGATCGAATCAGACGTATCTGGCGAAGTCGTCCGGATCTTCGTGGAAAACGGACAGCCGGTCGAATACGGGCAGCCTCTCTTTGGCATCCGTCCGAGCCGGAAGAAGTAGCCGGCACGCCAGACCATGTTCCAGAAAATCCTAGTTGCCAATCGCGGGGAGATCGCCCTGCGGGTCATCTGCGCCTGCAAGGAATTGGGGATATCCACAGTTGCGGTGTATTCCGAAGCGGACCGTAACTCACTCCATGTGCGGTTTGCGGATGAGGCGGTTTGTATCGGGCCGCCCCGCAGCAGCGAGAGTTATCTGAACATCCCCCAGGTGATCAGCGCCGCCGAAATCACCAACGTAGATGCGATTCATCCCGGTTACGGGTTCCTCTCAGAAAATGCCAACTTCGCCAAGGTCTGCGAAGCATCGGAAATCGCCTTCATCGGCCCGCGACCGGAAATCATCGAAATGATGGGTGAAAAGGACCGCGCGCGGCGGGAAGTGAAAACCGCCGGTCTGCCCACCATCCCGGGAAGCGAGAGTGTCGTTGAAGGGGAGGAGCAACTCGCGAAGGAGGCTGCGCACATCGGGTATCCGCTGATTCTCAAAGCCTCTGCGGGCGGAGGTGGTCGCGGCATGCGTGTGGTCCGCAAGCAGGATGAGCTTCTCGCTGCCTACCAAACGGCCCGTAGCGAGGCGCAGCAAGCCTTTGGCACACCCGACGTATACGCTGAAAAATTCCTGGAGCATCCTCGGCACATCGAGTTTCAAGTGCTGGGCGACCAGCATGGAAAAGTGATCCATCTGGGCGAACGCGAATGCAGTGTGCAGCGGCGGCACCAGAAATTAGTGGAGGAATCGCCTTCGCCGGTACTGGATGCCAAGCGGCGGAAGGATCTTGGTGCAAAGGTGGTGAAGGCCTTAGAGAAAATCGGCTACACCAACGCGGGGACCGTCGAGTTCCTGATGGATGAAGACGGCGCGATGTACTTCATTGAGATGAATACGCGCATTCAGGTCGAGCATCCCGTGACCGAGCTCGTCACCGGAGTGGACTTGATCAAGGCGCAAATCCGGATTGCCGCCGGGGAACGAATGGAGGATGCCACGGGGGAGATTCACCACTCCGGGCATGCCATTGAATGCCGGATTAATGCCGAGGATCCGGTGACCTTTGTGCCGTCCGCGGGTCGCATTACGACCTTCCAGGCACCCGGGGGCACGGGAGTGCGCGTGGATTCCGCTGCTTATGCCGACGCCGTCATTCCTCCGTACTACGATTCGATGATAGCAAAGCTGATCGTCAAGGGACGCGACCGCACCGAAGCTATCGGCCGGATGAAGCGGGCGCTCGAGATGTTCGTCATCGAAGGCATCAAGACCTCGATCCCGCTGCACCGCAGAATTCTGGCTGATGCGGACTTTGTTGCGGGGAAGATCGATACCCACTTCATCGAAAGATTGCTCGGAACGAACGGAAAATGAGCGTGAAGCGCCTTGTTCTACCGCGGCTGTATGTGATATTAGACGCAGCATTGATTACCGTTCCCGAAACAGACTTCGCTGAGAAACTTGTCAATGCCGGTGTCCGTTTGCTCCAATACCGGAACAAACGGGCGTCAGCGCGTGAATTGTTCGAATGCTCGAAGCGTCTTTCTTCTTTGTTGGTTCCCCAAGATATTATCTTTATAGTGAATGACCGCGCGGATGTCGCGTCGGCCGCGGAGGCCAGTGGCGTTCACGTGGGACAAGAAGACTTGCGAGCAGAAGCAGCGCGCTCGGTGATCGGGGCGGGCAAGCTATTGGGTGTTTCGACGCACAACTTGGAGCAGTTCAGGGAAGCCGCCGCCACGTCCGCTGACGCCGTCGCCGTAGGGCCAGTGTTTTCCACGTCCACGAAGGCCAGCCCAGATCCAGTGGTGGGCATCGAATTGATTCGCCGGATGCGGCCGCTGACGGACAAGCCGATTGTGGCCATCGGGGGGATTAAGTTGGAATGCGCCGCACAAGTCATTCAGGCAGGCGCCGATTCCGTTGCGGTTGCGGGCGATATCCTCCTCGCGCCTGATCCCAGGCGCCGGGCCCGGCAATATATCGAACTTCTGGAAGCCGTGAACCATGCGGCGGACGTTTGAGGGGACCCTCAATGGCCGACACTACGCACGCCATGCCACAAAGCAATGCCAAGAAGGAGGCCGGCTTTGTGCGGGCCATTGGATTGTTTGATGGCACCATGATTGTCGTGGGCTCAATGATCGGATCGGGCATCTTCATTGTGGCTGCGGATATTTCACGGCAAACGGGTTCCGCCGGCGGTTTGCTTCTCACCTGGATTCTCACCGGGCTCTTGACGATTTCTGCCGCGCTTTCTTATGGAGAGCTAGCAGCCCTGTTCCCGCATGCGGGCGGTCAATACGTCTATTTGCGTGAAGCGTATTCGCCGCTTTGGGGATTTCTGTACGGCTGGACACTCTTCCTGGTGATTCAGACGGGAACGATTGCAGCCGTGGCTGTTGGTTTCGCGCGCTACGTCGGTGTTTTGGTACCGTCGATTTCTCCGAACGTATGGATCGTCCACCCCATTGCACTCGGTTCGAAGTACGCCATCAGCCTTTCGGTCCAGCAGTTGGTCGGTGTGCTGATGATCGTGTTCCTGACGTTCATCAATACGCTGGGCGTGCGGCTCGGGAAGCTGATCCAAAACATCTTCACCAGCGCAAAGACACTGTCTCTTCTGGGATTGATTTTCTTGGGTATTTTCGTGGGGAGAAATGCCGGGGCCATTACCGAAAATTTCAACCACTTGTGGTCGATTCGCAACGCACAGCCCATCGAGCCAGGTGCGAATTTCCTGAGAAGCTTTGTGCCCACCATCACTGCGGCGGGCGGTGCGTTTGGGTTGCTGGTAGCTTACGGAGTGGCGCAAGTCGGTTCGCTTTTTTCCGCAGACGCCTGGAACAATATCGGCTTCACGGCCGCAGAAGTGAAGAACCCGAAACGCGACGTGGCACTTTCCATGGCTTTCGGGACCATTATCGTAATCACGCTGTATTGCCTAGCGAATCTGGCGTACCTGTGCACCCTTCCGCTGGTGCAAATTCAGACCGCTCCCGACGATCGCGTGGCCAGCGCGGCCTTGAACGCTATCTTCGGTCCCACCGGCGCGATGATTATGGCCGTGGCGATTATTATTTCAACGTTTGGCTGCAATAACGGGTTGATTCTGGCCGGCGCGCGGGTGTCCTATGCCATGGCCAAGGACGGACTTTTCTTTAGATCCACCGGCACGCTGAATAGCAGGGGTGTTCCTGGCACCGCCTTGGTGTATCAGGGGATCTGGATCGCCGTATTGATATTGCTGCGCACACGGCACGTGGACGCGGCTGGCGCGGTCACCTATGGCAATCTTTACAGTGACCTGCTCGACTACGTAGTTTTTTCCGTCTTGATCTTCTATGTGCTCACGATTGCGGGTATCTTTGTCCTGCGCGCGAAGCGACCTACCGCAGAACGTCCTTATCGTGCGTTCGGCTATCCGTTTGTCCCCTCGTTGTACATCGTTGCGGCGCTGGCCATCATGTTTGTGCTGCTGCTGTATAGGACGCAGACCGCCTGGCCGGGTTTGGTGATCGTGCTTTTGGGCGTGCCGGTTTACCTCGTGTGGTCACGGCGGGCCAAACCAGTCGCAAACAGGGAATAACCTAATTTTCTTGTAGGGGCGCAGCACGCTGCCCCCTACAATACTTAAAGCCAAATTGGACGCAACCGGGAAAAGGGATAACCGGGGAAAATCCCCCAAAGGAGGAGTTGCATGGGCAACCCCTTGTTTGCAAGAAAACCGATGAGCATGTTGCTCGCGGAAACGCGGGAGGAAGGCGGGCACAGTCTGAAGCGCACGCTCGGCCCCTTTCAATTGACGGCATTGGGTGTCGGCGCGATCATCGGCGCGGGTATCTTTGTGCTTTCCGGTCTGGGTGCACACTATGCGGGGCCCGGCTTGATGCTCTCCTTTGTGCTCTCCGGGCTAGGGTGTGCGTTTGCGGGGCTCTGCTACGCCGAGTTTGCCGCGATGATCCCGCTAGCGGGCAGCGCTTACACCTATGCCTACGCTACCCTGGGTGAACTGTTCGCCTGGATCATCGGCTGGGATCTCACGCTGGAATACGCCATGGGCGCGAGCACGGTTTCCTCGGGCTGGTCCAACCACTTCATCGAGCTGCTCAATATTTTCAAGATCAAAATGCCGTTGTGGCTGGCCTATGACCATTGGACGGGGCTGAATACGGCTACGAAGATCGTCGCGCGCCAGATGGCACAGGCGGCGGATGCCACTTTGCAGCCAGGCACGCAGGCTTTTCTCGATAAGGTCGATGCCATCATCAAAGCGCAGACGCCGGAATTGGTTCAGCAGGCCCACGGGCTGCTCAATGCACCAACGATTTTTGGAGTGGAGATCGGCTTTAACCTGCCTGCCTTTTTGATCGCACTGGTCATCACCGCGATTCTGGTGATCGGCATCAAGGAGAGTGCGAGATTCAATGCGGCGATAGTGACGATCAAGGTGGCTGTGGTCCTGTTCGTTATCGGCCTGGGCATCCATTACGTTAACTTTGCGAATTGGGGTCACGACTGGTCCACGTTTGCGCCGATGGGCTTCTCAGGGGTTGGAGCAGGCGCCGCCTACATCTTTTTTGCCTATATAGGCTTTGACGCCGTTTCGACAACTGCTCAGGAAGCCAAGAACCCGCAACGCGATTTACCCATCGGCATTATCGTGTCGCTGTTGATTTGTACATTTCTCTACATCGCGGTAGCGGGTGTGCTGACGGGAATGGTTCACTGGCAGGACGTCAACATCGAAGCGCCCATCGCCCGGGCTTTCCTGGACCGCGGGCTTTCGACGGCGTCCCATGTCATCACCCTCGGTGCATTGGCGGGACTTACGAGCGTAATGCTGGTCATGCTGCTCGGGCAGACGCGCGTTCTCTACGCCATGGCGAATGATGGGTTATTGCCAAAGAAGTTCTTTGCCGCGGTGCATCCCAAGTTCCGCACTCCTTACAAGAACACCATGCTCGTGGGATTGCTTGCCGCCATCGTTGGCAGCGTGACGCCGATCGACGATATCGGCAAGATGGTGAACATTGGCACGCTACTGGCGTTCGTCATTGTTTGTATCGCGGTCATGATCCTGCGCAGCACGAATCCCGGTCAGGCGCGGCCGTTCCGTACCCCCTGGGTTCCGGTCGTCCCGATTCTCGGCATCCTGTTCAACGGGTACATGATGTACAAACTCGGCTGGATAAATTGGGCTCGCTTGATCGTCTGGCTGGTGATTGGATTGGTGATTTATTTCACTTACAGCCGTTACCACAGCCGCGTCAGCAACGGGCCACCGCAGTAGGACTTCCTTGCAGCAGGCCGGGCTGGAGTGGCGCTCGGCCTGTCTTCCGTCTTTGGCATCCTCCCCGCCATGCATGGCACGGATTCCTAGCAGAGTCCCCGTGGGTTTTGCGGGAATCTCTTCGGTGGGTTCCTCCCACAGCCGCCTTACTTCAGCGGAGGACAACGAGGAGGCTTAACTTTCGGGCTATCCGCCCGTAGGTCTTTTCGACGCGAAGAATATACACCATGCCGAAGAGAAACCAATCGCTTACCGGGCCCTGAACGCCGGGGCTTGCGCTCACCATGGGGGACCATGGGGGTCAAACGCTGCTTTCCTTAGGCCGATTCAGGTAGAGTATTTGTTTCCGTTGACGGCACGATGACATCCTTCCGATCCAGCCTAAAAGAAGTTTGGGACCGACTCTCCTGGCCCGATTTGGCTTCGACCGCAATTGCCGCCGTGGGATTGCTAACCGCCATCTTCGGGTTGGGCGGCGGCCTTTTCAGCTTCTTGAAATATCTCGCGGTTCTTGCTGGCGCTTATCTTTTGTTCCGGCTGATCGGCTGGTGGAGAAACAGGCTGCTGTGGAGTCTGCGCAACCGCCTGATCGTTGCGTATCTGTTTATCGCTGTCGTTCCGATTTTGCTGATTGTCACCCTCGTTCTTCTTGCTGGACGCATACTCTATTCGCAGCTCGGCGCCTATATTTTGCATGAAGATATCCAGAACCGCGTCGATATGATTGCGGATATCTCGGAACACATTGCCATCGCAGACGGAACGCTTCCGCGAGGTGTCACGCAAGACGAGTCGGAGCGTATCCTGGCGGCCCAATCCCACGCGATTCACGATCGTGAGCTCCTCGGATTGAGCATCAGCTTCGCGGACGATACCACTTTGTTGAGAAAGATAACTCCCTCCAACAAGACGTCGTATGCCGGCCTGTTGCAGCAGGGAGATTCGCTATCCCTGACAAGTCTCCGGGCCATCCCGGGGAGCAAGGGAGAGCGCATTGTGATGCTCCGAGTGCCGGTGACGCCGGACTTCTTAAACACTGTCGCGCCGGACCTCGGCGCCATTCAGTTGAATCTTATGGAGCGCTATACGGGCGGTGCCCCGCAAGCGGTCATCTATCCGTCTGGCGAGGAACAATACAAGGTGGCGAAGCCTATCGTCGCGCGCAACCGTGTACTCCAAGACGCCATGTTCTGGATCGACCCTGCTGTAAGCGTGGTGTCCAGCCTTGACTCCGTCTTCGTGGCGCATGATGGCAAGGTGGAGTTGCACCAACCAGTGCTGGCGGTATTCAACGCGCGGCCATCCCGCCTGAATGCCAGGATTTTTACTTCCCTCGGAGAACTGCGCGATTCCTATCTTGTCCTCCTCATTCTCGTGGGAATCGTTTTCCTGTTAATTGAAGCCGCCGCGCTGGCCACCGGGATTGTGCTTACACGGCGGATTACCAGGGCCGTCGCCGATCTATACCGTGGCACCCAGTATGTGCAGGCCATGGACTTCTCTCATCGCGTGCAGATCGAGCACCGCGATCAGCTCGGTGAGCTGGCCGAATCGTTTAACCAAATGACGGGTTCCATCAGCACACTCATCGAAGAACAGAATAAACGCCAGCGGTTGGAGAATGAAATTTCCATCGCTCGAGAGGTGCAAAACCAGCTTTTCCCGAGCACCTTGCCATCAGTGCCGGGAGTCGAGATTGAGGCCATTTGCAAGGCCGCGCGTTCCGTCAGCGGCGACTACTATGACTTCATTCAACTCAGCCCGACGCATATTGCTGTTGCCATCGCGGATATCTCGGGAAAGGGAATTTCGGCGGCCCTGCTGATGGCCAGTCTGCAGGCGGCGCTGCGTAGCCAGATGCTTTCAGAAGGCAGCGAGCGCTTGAACATGGCCGAACTGGTATCACGCCTGAACAAGCATCTGGTGCGCAACACTGGCGACGACCGGTTCGCGACCTTCTTCATCGCGATCTACGACAGCGCCACGCGAACGCTGCGCTATACGAATGCCGGGCACCTGCCCGCTTTTCTGATCTGCAATGGCAATTCGGAACAATTGGATAAAGGTGGCATGGTGCTGGGGGTCATGGAAGATTACGTCTATGAGGAAGGATCGCTAGAGGTACGGCCCGACGCGCTGCTGATCGGATATAGTGACGGCCTGATCGAGCCGGAGAACGTCTATGGCGAAGAATTTGGAATTCGCCGGTTGCAGGAAGCCGCAGTCCGCTTGCAGGGGGCCGCACCGCTCATGGTTGCGGAGTCACTGATGGCTGCGGCGGAGGAGTGGGCCGGTACTCCCGAACAGGCCGATGACATGACCGTGATCGTTGCGCGGCTTCGGTAGTACCTCCGTTGCGGCTAGGCTATACTGAAAATCCTTCCGAGAGATTTGCCGGGGAGAGGAATGTCGCTTCGCAATCGAGTGGCACTGGTAACTGGCGGGAGCAGAGGCATTGGCCGCGGGCTTGCTCTGCGGCTGGCGCAGGATGGAGCGCGAATGGCCATCGCCTATCGCTCCAATAAAGTTGCCGCACAGCAGGCGCTGCGTCAGTTGCAGGCACATGGGGCGGATTGCGTGGCCGTCGAGACGGACATCACCGATGCTGGGCGTTGCGACCAGCTGATCAAAACGGTGGTCGATCGGTTCGGGCGAATCGATGTCATCGTCAACAATGTGGGAGATTTTCGTTGGGGAACGCTGGCTGAATCGTCGCTGCAGGACTGGGAAGGCATCTTCACTTCGAACCTGCTCACGGTCTTGTATATGTGCCGCGCCGCGCTGCCGCATATGCGGAAGGCGCGCTGGGGCCGAATCATCAATTTGGGCGCCGTCGGCGCGGAACGGGCATTCGGGCAGGCGAAAATATCGGCGTATGCCGCTGCCAAGGCCGCGGTTGTGGCGCTGTCTCGTTCTTTGGCACTTGAGGAAGCCAAGAACGGAATCACGGTGAACGTTGTGAACCCTTCCAGCATCGATGAGAATGAGCTGACACTGGAAGAGGCTCGCAAGATTCACGACGCGCGTTTTCCGATCGGGCGTCCCCCGACGGTCGAAGATGTTGCTGCGACGGTAGCCTTTTTCGCCTCCGAAGAGGCCGAATATGTTACCGGCCAGGTTGTCAATGTCAGCGGCGGCTGGATGCTTTGATCGTGCCGTAAACCTCCTATGAAAGCTCTCACGGCTACCGAAATGCGCGAGGTGGACCGCCTCACAACCGAGCGCTACGGTATTCCCAGCCTGCAGATGATGGAGGCTGCCGGTAAAAACGTCGCGGATGCGATACTGCGTGACTTTTCTCCCGCAGTGCCGCGGCGTGTCACCGTTCTCTGCGGCAAGGGAAATAATGGCGGTGACGGCTTAGTCGCCGCCCGGCACCTAAGAGCCGCGGGGATTGGCCTGCGCGTGTGCCTCTTTGGTGCTCTGCAGGAGATGCGCGGCGACGCGGGTGCGAACCTTGCCCGTTATCTCGAAGCGGGAAATACAATCCTGACCATCGAGGATGAAACTGTTTGGGAGCGCGTTTGGCCTGGAGTTGCTGACTCGGAGGTCATCGTTGACGCCCTCTTGGGCACGGGGCTCCGCGGCGCGGCAACTGGATTGATTGCGCAAGCCATCGAAGACATCAATCGTTTGTCAGCTCATGCGACTGCGGCAAGTCCAACATTGATTCTCGCAGTGGATACACCTTCGGGGCTACCCTCAGACGGGCAGCATGCCGAAGGTCCGGTTCTCCGCGCACATCGCACTGTCACGTTCACCGCTCCCAAAGTCAGCCAGCTCCTTTCTCGAGATGCCGATGCTGTAGGTGCTTTGGACGTTTGCGCCATTGGCTCGCCTTTCGACCTGATAGAAGAAATTGGCCAGGGAAAGCTTCGCTGGGCTGGGCCGGATGAATTTGCGCAGTTGCCGCTGGTTCGCGCGGTCAGAGCGCACAAAGGAAATTTCGGGCATGTCCTCCTCGTCGCTGGTTCGTTAGGGAAGAGCGGCGCCGCGATTCTGTCAGGCCGTGGCGCGTTGCGGACTGGCGCCGGTCTGGTCACCATAGCTACACCCGACATTGTGCTGCCCCACGTTGCCGGAGGCCAGCCGGAATACATGTCGGAGAGTCTGGAGTCGACTGATGAAGGCACCGTTGCCTTCAGCAGCCTCGAGGGAAATAGTTTCGAAGAAATCTTGAAAGGCAAGACCGTTCTTGGCATCGGTCCGGGTCTCGGCACCCACACCGAAACGCAGAAATTCATTCGCACTGTCGTTCGCGACACACCCCTGCCCACGATTTTAGACGCAGATGGTTTGAACGCTTTTGCCGGCAGTGGTGATCTTTTTCGCGACCGCCAGTCGAGTTTTCTCGCTCTTACGCCCCACCCCGGTGAAATGGGTCGGCTTCTCGGAATCTCAACCCAGACCATTCAGGCCGACCGCCTCGCAATGGCGCTTGATGCCGCACGACGCTGGAACGCACACTTTGTTCTCAAGGGTCACCACTCGATCGTGGCTTCGCCGGACGGACAAGTCTTCGTCAGCACGGCTGGCAACGCTGGCTTGGCGAAAGGCGGCACGGGGGATGTCCTGACGGGGATCCTCGCGGCGCTCCTTGCGCAATTTGGCGCGAACGACGGGGCGCGAGTGCTGAGCCTCGGCGTCTACCTTCACGGTCTGGCCGCGGAGTTGGCCTCCCATGGAACGGATCTATCCGGTCTCCTGGCCGGTGAAGTTGCGGACGCTGTGCCCCGCGCCCGGCTGAAACTCCTGGAGGAATTACGGTCGAGTGTCTGAGGAAATTATCACCCATACCGCTGAGGAAACCATCCGCTGGGGCAGGGAATTCTCAAAGCGCCTCAAGGCTCCCGTGTTGGTGCTTCTCACCGGCGACCTGGGGACTGGAAAAACAACGTTGACCAAAGGCATCGTTTCCGGACTCGGCGTCGCCAACGAAGACGACGTCACCAGCCCAACCTTCACCCTCGTTCACGTGTATGGCAGGCCTGCCGAGGTCTATCACGCCGATTTATACCGCATTGAGAGTCTTCACGATTTTGAGACTTTGGGAATGGAGGACATGTTCACAACTTCCTCTGTAGCGATTCTGGAGTGGTCAGAGCGCTTCCCCTTACGGTCTCCCTGGCCGGAGATCCGAGTGCATCTTGAGCACCTGGGAGGCGACGTCCGCCGTATCACTGTCCTGTAAGCCCCCGGAAATCTGGGGCCCGCGAGCCTGCCCTTACTCTCTGGTGACGGACCCATCCGGATTTCTTGCCCGGCTCCCTTGCGGCTGCTAACGTGAAAATAGCTAAGTTTAGCTAAATAGATGTCTAACGAACTTCTAACTCTTATCGCCACCGAAGAGGCTTGCACCGAACTCACGAGCTATAACGTCACCATCCCCATGGCATCGCTGGCGATCGGTGTGGATAACATCCACCACGATGTATTCTTGAGTCCCAAGTTTGTCCAGGCCGCTCGCGATTATCTTTTCGACGTTATTCGCCAGAACACCAGCAGCACCTATCTTCCGGGGATCGAACTTCGCACCTCACGCGGACCGGATGGTGGGGGCTTCCGCAAGCTGCTCTCCGAGCTGCTGCAAAGTTCTCTGACGCAGGCCAAGTATCACAAAAACATTGAGATTGACCTGCTTTTCCGGCTGGGCCTGCTGAAATTTCTGACCTTCGAAATAGGCAATCAATTTGCCATCCTGGTCCTCGAAGGCAAGGAATGGATACGCAAGAGGGGCGAACATTTCGAGCGCAGCCAGCAGGCGCATGTCATCAAAGCACGGTTGTCGGAGCTGCAGTCCGCGCGGAGGGGGGTCATCAGGCGGGTGGGCCAGCAAGTGGCGCAGATTGTTGTCGACGTGGAAGACAACGTCATCGCAAAAGCCCGTCGCGCGCTGTTTGGCGAAGAATTCGCTTCTTATTATGAGCTTTGTAAGAATCGTCTGATTTTCCTCGACGGCGGGAAGGACGATGTTTTCTTTCTGGAACATTACATCCTCTTGGGCAATTATGCTCGTGATCCCGACCGCTTTGAGGCCATGGACACGCTTTTCCAGGAATTCCTCCGCGAAGCCGGAATTACGCCCGGTCATGATCCAGGGCACACAGAGGCTATCCAGACCCATACCGCGCTCTTGGAAGCAGTGCAGACGATTCGCACGGATATTGCAAACCTCGAGGAACAGCGCGAAAACACCCGCAAGCGACTTGACCGGGGCGATGGTTTCTTCACAAAGCTTCTAAGTTCGGGTGATCCTGCCGACCTGAAAGCA
>Ga0209267_1000290_pt1 | contig 37083 bp, 42 predicted proteins | sample GraSoiAngelo_137_FD_185894 | JGI IMG/M metagenome (GOLD analysis project Ga0209267, IMG submission 185894) | Grasslands soil microbial communities from the Angelo Coastal Reserve, California, USA - 14_0929_09_30cm (SPAdes) (version 2) | ecosystem: Environmental > Terrestrial > Soil > Grasslands ... | reverse complement strand
GCGCGACGTACTTGCCTACGTCCTGTATCTACGCGGAGTCGCCGTTGTCCCGCACTTCGCGTAGATACTGGACGTAGGCAAGTACGTCGCGCGCGGAGAGCTGATCCGGTTCGCGATCCTCCTTGATGCGTATCCAATCGCGGAACTGCTTCAGCGTGCTGTCATAGGCGGCGATGGTAAGCGGTCGCAATCCGCGGGCGACACAATGCGTACGAATATAAAGCTCAATCCAGTAGGACCATTTCATGAGCGACCTCCAAGAGGCAGCTTGCGGACAGCAGCTTGTGATCTGCCGGGAAGCACATGCAGGTAAACCCCGGTCTCCTGAGGACTGCGATGTCCCATCAGCGACGCGATGACCGCCAGATCGACGCCGCGATCCATGAGGTGAGTTGCGAAACTATGTCGCAGGGTTCGCGGCGTGACAGAGTCGGGAAGACCCGCGCGACGCGCGGCGGTGCGCACGATCTCGCAGATGTCGTTCACGCGCAACCGACTCTTGCGGATCGTGATCGAGGAGATAGGCGAGCAGCTCGGTATAAACGGCTTCCGGAATCGGCACCGCACGTGGTCGATCGCCCTTCGCCTTCAGCACCAGCAGCTCGTGGCGTTCGCGGTTGACGCTCGCAACGTCGAGCGCGCACAGCTCGTTGGTGCGCAGTCCGCAACCGTAGAGCAGCAGGATGACGAGGCGGTCGCGTCGCGCTGCAGGTCCCGGCAGTACGGTCGCTTCGACCAAACGCTCGGCTTCTTCCAAGGTGAGTGACTTCGGCGGGGTTCGCCGGATCGTGTGCTGCAGGCTGAAACCGTCGAGCACGTTCCGCTCGGTGCGGCCGCTGCGCCAGGCGTACTCGAGCAGACCTCGCACGTGGCTGAGATACTTCGCCAGCGTGGTCTCGGTCGAGCCCTTCTGGCGCTCGGCCTCCAGCCAGTGCAGATAGTCCTTGAGCTCCAGGTGCCACAAAGGAACCTCCGAACCGACTCCGGCGATGGCGCGACGCAGCGTGCATCGCACGTCGATGATCGTGCGCGGAGTCTTGCGCCCGACCTTCTCGAGGTAGCTCAGGTAGCCCTCGATCAACGGGTCCATGATGTCAGTGTTCGGTTTCGTCATGCGCTCACTCCCTGTGGCTGCAGCCAGTCGTTAATGGGGTGCAATGCAATGGCGGCACGGCGCTGCGGATCAGCAATGTGAACGTAACGCACCGTGGTCGAGATCACCGCGTGTCCAAGAATGCGCTGCACCTCGGCCAGGTGCACGCCCGCTTCCAGCAGGTCGGAAGCGCAGCTGTGCCGGAACTGGTGAAGACTGTGGATGGGAACCTGCGCCATCGTCGCGATCTCGTGAATGCCGTTGCTGATCGCACTGCCGCTCAGAGGCTGGCCGTATCGGCTGACCAGCAAGGCTGGTTCCTGAATCAGACCGACCAGCTCCAGTTGGTTGTGACGCAACGGCAGGTAAGCTTCCAGGCAGCGCAGCACCATCTCCGGTAGCGGTACGCAGCGCTCCTGCCCCGTCTTCCGTCCATCGATGCGTAGCGTGCCTTCGTTGCGATCGAAGGCATCGACGTTCAACCGCGCCAGTTCACCGCGTCGCAGGCCCGTTCCATACAACAGCGCCAGGATCGTCACCCACAGATGCGAGCTGTACTCTCCACCGCGATGCGCCGCCGCTCGCCACAACGCCTCCATGTGCGCTTGGTCGATCCGCTTCGGCAAGCGGCTATAGGGTGTGATCTTCGGACCCTTCATCCAGCGCAGCGGGCTGATCTTCCACAGACCCTGGCGTACCAGGTAATCGCCAAAGCCGCGCATCGTGCTCAACATCCCGTACACCGTCGACTTCGAACGGAAGCTGGTACATGCCTCCATGTAACGTGTGATCGTGTCCGCATCAATGCGTTCAATCGCGACTCGCGGCCGTCGCTTCTTCAGCCATCGCCCCCAGCGATCCAGACGAGACTCCGTGTAAGAAATCGTGACTGCACTTACCCCTCGCGCCCGGTACTCCTCCATGTATGAATCCTGCAAACGATCCCATCTCCTCATCGCGTTCTCCTTGCGTCCTATGCCGGCTCGCTTCGCTCGCCGGCATAAACGTTACAGAAACAAACAATATGGCCTCCGATATGACGTCCTCGGAGGCCGCGATGAGCCCTGAACTGAACTAAAAGTTAGTTAGGCATTGCCGGAACATGGGTTGAAGGGCGTCGCTCGAGGTCATCTTAACCCCTTCAGCCGTCAGAGGTCCTTTCAGCCCCTGCTGCGGCGGACGTTTCTTCGCCGTCGCCAAAAACGACGCTGCTGCCTATGATGGGACCCTTTCCGTCGGGGCGATAAAGAGGCGGACGACGAACCCAGCGCTAGATTACCGTAACTCTACGATACTGTTTCCACCGCGCCGGGTCTGCCCGTTAGAGCCACACCGCTCTGCCGCTCAGATGCCGAGAGAGGCACGATCGGCGTCGCTGGGATCCGTACCACTAGACAAACGTAACATCGCCTCTCACTTATCGACCCCGTTTTTGAGCGCAGAAAAGGCGCAAAGTTGTGACATCGCCTGGTTACAAGATCTACAATCCTTATCCCGTGCGGCCGGAGCTATGGCCTACCGATTCTCGTCCAATTCGAATGCAAGAAATCCCGACGGCTCTGGATCAGAGCAGCTTGGGAGATGAGAGATCCTCTTCCATCCGGTTGTGCGATGACTACTGCCACATGCCGACCGTACTGATAACTGCAACAGCCGACATACAACGGCAACCGTCAGCCGGTGGCGCGTATTGCAAGTAGATTGGCGCAATCTGCTAGTGCCGTCCTGCGCCGAGGACATCTAAATCTTAAAGTGGTGAATCGGATACCGAGGTTCAAACAACTTATGAACTTATCTTTTGAGAACAAAGTGGCGCTAGTGACCGGAGCAGCGGCAGGTATGGGACTGGCGACCGCGAGAGCGTTTGCCCAGGCGGGCGCAGCAGTCGTACTGGCTGATTTCAAAGAGGAAGCGGTGCGAGCGGAAGCCCAGAAACTGACAGCCGCCGGCTACAAGGCAATGGCGATCCGCTGCGATGTGAGTGACGACGCCCAAGTGGCAGCGATGGTGGACCGCACAGTTACCGAGTTCGGTCGACTCGACGTCGCGTTCAACAATGCAGGGGTTATGGCCCACATCGCGCCCACCGCCAACAGTTCTCCCGAAGATTGGGATCGCGTGATCGGAATCAACTTGCGCGGCGTATGGAGTTGTATATGAAGTACGAACTGCGGCAAATGGAACGCCAGGGCAGCGGCGCGATCGTCAACAACGCATCCGTCGGCGCGTTAACCGGCAACCCTGGTATCGGGTCTTACATCGCCTCCAAGCACGGCGTCGTCGGCCTGACGCGGACGGCCGCTTTGGAATACGTCAAGAACGGAATCCGAGTGAATGCGGTCAATCCCGGATTGATCGATACGCAGATAGCCCGCGATGTGGTGAGCGGAAACGAGCAAGCCTACGGCGAAATAGCGAAGAGTGTTCCCATCGGTCGCGCGGTCCGGCCTGAAGAGATCGCCTCTGCTGTGCTGTGGCTTTGCAGTCCCGGTGCGAGCTATGTCGTGGGTCAGGCACTTACCGTGGATGGTGGAATGACGATTGCGCCCTGACGCTGAGCAGAGAAATCGTGAAAGAAAGAACAACCTGGAATAGGGAGATTGAAGATGAAAGGAACTGTTTTATACGGAGAGCGTGACATTCGGTTCGAAGATCGGCCGGAGCCCACAATCGCCAAACCGACAGACGCGATTATCCGACTGTCGGCGACATGTATCTGCGGTTCGGACTTGTGGCCGTATCGCGGCATTCAAGCGATCGCTCAACCGACCCCGATGGGTCACGAGTACTGCGGCATCGTGGAAGAAGTTGGTAAAGAAATAAGAAACATCAAGCCCGGCCAGTTTGTGGTCGGCTCATTCGCAACATCTGACAACACCTGCTCCATTTGCCGGCACGGTTATCAGTCCTCGTGCGTGCAGCGCGAGTTCATGAGCACGGCGCAGGCTCCATATTTACGCGTTCCGCTCGCCGATGGCACGTTAGTCGCGACCAGCGATCTTCCTCCCAAAGCCTTGATCCCGAGTCTGCTGGCAACCTCCGATGTTTTGGGTACGGGTTGGTTTGCGGCGGATGCGGCTAACGTAAAGCCGGGATCGACAGCTCTGGTGGTCGGTGATGGCGCGGTCGGGCTTCTGGCAGTTCTTTCCGCAAAACAAATGGGTGCGGAGCGGATCATCGCGATGAGCCGTCATCCATCGCGCCAGAAGCTCGCACGAGAGTTTGGTGCTACAGATATCGTGACCGAGCGGGGCGACGAAGGTATCGCCCGCATCAAGGAGCTCACAAAGGGACTCGGTGCGGATTCGGCGCTTGAATGTGTTGGGACACAGGAGTCGATGATGCAAGCAATCAAGTCGACGCGTCCCGGTGGTTATATAGGCTACGTCGGCGTGCCACACGGTGTTTCGCTCGACGGTGAGCAATTGTTCTTCGCTCACGTGCACCTGCACGGCGGGCCCGCTCCGGTGCGGCGTTACCTGCCTGAACTCATCAATCTTGTGCAGGACGGGAAGATCAACCCCGGCAAGGTTTTCGACCTGACGCTGCCCCTGGATCAGGTGGCAGAGGGCTACCGTGCAATGGACGAACGCCGCGCAATCAAGACGCTGCTGGAACCAAATGGCAAGAGCCAATAATTAGGATCGTCTTGGACGGAGAGAATAATGCCTCATGTCATTGTGAAATTATGGCCTGGCAAATCAGAACAGCAGAAGACTCGCCTAGCTGAAGCCATTACGAAGAACGTCATGGACATTCTTCATTACAGCGACGAGTCTGTTTCCGTCGCTATGGAGGAAGTCAAGTCTGGCGACTGGGTAGAAAAGGTCTACAAACCTGATATCCAGAACAAGTGGCAAACTCTCTACAAGAAGCCCGGATACGATGTGACTGATCTGTAAAGGAATCGCAAAATGGAAATCAAAAGAGTGGGTTCGCAATCTTCGGTCAAGGGACCTGCAGATTGGTTCACAGGAATGGTACGCATCGATCCGTTGTTTCAGGCGCCCGAGCCTGCCCTCGTCCAAGGCGCCAGTGTCACGTTCGAGCCGGGTGCACGAACTGCGTGGCACACTCATCCACTCGGCCAAACGCTCGTTGTTACGGCTGGTTGCGGCTGGGTGCAGCGCGAAGGTGGGCCCATTGAGGAGATTCACCCTGGTGACGTAGTCTGGTTTTCGCCCGGCGAAAAGCACTGGCACGGTGCGACGCCGACCACGGCCATGACGCACATAGCAATTCAGGAGAAGAAAGACGGGAAGGTGGTCGATTGGATGGAGCACGTCAGCGACGAGCAATACCGAAAATGATGTGGCCGGCAAGATTGGGAAGCAGAGTTATCCTGTTCACTGAGCTATGACAAAGCAATTCCGAGTTTCGACTACGCTACCGCAAAAGCTAAAGGAACTGGGTCTTTCGCCTGACGCAGTCCTTCGCCGAGCGGGCCTTCCAATGGGCTTGTTCAAAATGGACAAAATCCTGGTGAGCACGGAAGAGTTTTTTGCGTTGCACCGCGGAATTGCGGAAGCCAGCAATGATCCCTGCTTTGGCCTGAAATTGGGGAGCGAGGAGCGCGTCGAGCGATACGACCCCGTGAAGATCGCCGCGATCTCGGCTCGATCATTTCGAGATGCGATCGAGCGCATTTCCCGCTACAAGCAGCTCACTTGTCCGGAGGAGATCCGAGTCGTCGAACGTGGGAAGGAATCCGCTGTCCAGTTTCTCTGGCTTCTCGCGCTTGAGAAGGAACCGCCTTTGTTGGTAGATGTATGTTTTGCTTGGATCGTCTCTATGGCGCATCGTGGCATCGGACGACGCTTGAGTCCCAAGCGGGTAGAGCTTCAACGGCCTCCAGCCCACCGAGAGATCTACGAAACGCATTTCGGATGTCCAGTTAGGTTCAAGGCCGACCGGGACGCATTGGTATTCAGCATGGCGGACATGGAACTACCGTTCGTCACGCATAACGCCGATTTGCTCGGGATTGTGGCGCCGCAATTGGAGTCGGAATTGGCTCAGCAGCTTGCGCAGAAAACGTTCATTGAACAAGCAAAAGGGGATTCTGAAACACCTCGTCGCCGGCCAGCGTCCTGGAATACAGGACTTGGCCAGAGAACTCCATCTGAGCACCCGGACATTACAACGCCGCTTGGGCGAACACGGCATAACATTTCAGCGTTTGCTCGATGAAGCCCGGCATGAACTGGCCCGTCATTATCTGCTCCACTCATCGCGGGAGGTGAGTGAAACTGCCTATCTTTTAGGCTACGAAGATGCCAATTCCTTTTATCGGGCTTTCCATCAGTGGGAAGGGACGACACCGGGACAGTGGCGGCTGCTCCAAAAGTCCTCGGCAACAGAAGCGCAAATAGGCGCAGCGTGAAGCTTTCGAATCTCTGCCTCAAAGAATGCCGACACATGGCATTGCAATAACTTTTTGGCTGGTGGCACATCCGCGTGGTTTAGGGCCGCAAATAGTCATTTCCGGGGTATTTTCACAATTTGTCCAAATCGAAAATAGCGTCCCGCAAAATGCTTTTGAGGGGTCGTGTGCCATCCATGAAAAATGCCAAGAAACCGACACATTTACTTACACACTTTCACATCTCATGCATTAGGCTACAATGGGACAGGCAAGTACAATGCGCGTGTAATCAGTAACTTACAGGCAGAGCCCGGGTGGCGAAACTGGCAGACGCACGGGACTTAAAATCCCGGGTCCCGAAAGGGACGTATCGGTTCGATTCCGATCCCGGGCACCAGCAGATCCCTCGACGCGGTTCGGGATTTCGGCTGCGGCCCTTCGACTACGCTCAGGGCCTCGGCTGAGTCCCGCTTCGCTCACGCCCGCACAACGCCTCAACCTGTCCGACCGCCCAACCGCCGGCAGCTTCGTCCGCAATTACCAAAGTAATTCTTTGGCGACCATTTTCGGCTGGCATTAAAAATGACATGATGACTTTCTTTCTCTTATGCACTGAATTGCACACTCGCCGTGAATTGCCTTCCGGCTAGGTTGCACTCCGTTGAGTAGTCGTCTTGCTCGAAAGCCTCGAGTGGCAGCAAAAGTGCTCGGTACGGTCTAGCCCAAATTGTCCAGCCTTGGCTGAGATAGCCCCCAAAAAGCTTGCAAAACGAGGCTCAGAAATGTACCTGGTAATGTTGTTGATGCTCATGCAACGGCCGGTGACGCGATCGGAGCATCCGATCAAATCCGCGGCGGTGATCGAAGTTCCGAACTTAACGGTCTGGCGCCAAGATGTCCATGGCCGCTGTTTCGAGGTCAGTTTCGACAACCAGAAGACTCTTGACCAGACGATTGCTTGTGACCCGAGCAGAGCGAAAAAATAAATTGATTCAGACGCTCTCGGGCAGGTACACTAGCCGTACGGAAGTGGAAGTTATCTGGATTCCCTCACAGTTCTGTCTCCCCGGTTTTGCCTCTCCCAAGTTCTTGCCTCTCCCAGTCGAATCTGCGCGGGTAGCTAACGACGCGGAATGAACTGTCTCTGCCTTTAAGACCTGTCCGCCACTGACGCGGGCCAGGAGATCTTTATGCAGCCCGAGGGCTGCATTTACAGGAGGAACGATGAAGTTTTTGTCAGCTGGGAAAATTGGTTCGTCATTCGTACTCATGATGGGCCTGGTATTGATGGTCGGGCAGCCCGCACAGGGCCAAAGGCTGTCCTTGAAGGAGGGTCGGCCTGTCGGAGACTTACCGCCTCACCACGTCGGACAGCCCGCACAGGGCCAAAGCCTGTTCTTGAAGGAGGGTGGCTCGATCACCGTAACTAAGACTTCCAGTGGAGATCTCACGGCACGTGAAGACTCTTACTTCAGTACCATATCGCATGCGTTCTCGCAGCAAAAAGGCTGTTCGACGGTAAAGTTGCAAGGTGATAACGCTAACTTCACGGTCCAATTCTACGTCGCCCACTTGCTCGAGCAGTACACTATCAGTTATGTGGTAGTCGACAAGTCAGGCTCGGTCATTAACACGACCACCATAAACTCGATCCCGGAAGCTGCGGGAAAAATCTGTGAGCTGATTTCAGCGGCCAGAAAAGAGCCTCCTCAGCCCAAATGTTCGCCTGCTGGCAAAGGCAAGAAGGGAGCCTGTGAGACGGACGACGCCAAAAGGCTGCCCAGAAAGATGTCGTACTACTGACCTTTTGACGCGTGGGACAGAGGTCGATGAGGTGGAAGTCGATCTCTTAAAGCGCGCCCAGTTATCGGGGCCATAATGCAGGGCCAGAGGGATAGCACCACAGATGCATATCCCTCGCTCGCTGCTCGCAGGATGGCTTGTCAGCTACCTCCGGCCAGCTTGGCGCTAGTCGGGCGAGAGGGAGTGCTGCGTGGATTCCGGCTGCCGGTCCCCGGCAGAGCAATTTGCAGACCGTCAGGTGGGCACACCCAGCTTGGGTAGAAGCCACTGGGTCACGAATAGGTATGCGGCGAAGATACCGAGAAACCAGAATAGATCACTCACACTGGAATTATAAATACCGCTGAGGTCAAACCGGCAGGATAGTTTCTGGCTCGTCGACCGATTCTGAGCGGCGTTGCTTGCGGAGTTCATTCAGGAAATCGGCCGTGGGCAGGTTCGCCTTGTGCTCAAAGAGTTCCAGCAGGGGATCGTCAGCGCTTTCTGCTTTCAGCCCTTCTGCCACTTCCTGAAGTGCTGTTGGACTAATTGGCTCCAGGCCCTCCGGTTCGACGAGCAATTCGGGGATCGCGCCATTACTCTCCATCAGTGTGTGTATAAACTTCTCCACTTCCTGGCGTTGCTCGGGAGTCCTCTGAATGAAAGCGACACCCATGCCCACATCCGGGTGCATCACGCGCACCAAGCCCGTGGCATGAACCTGCAACTCACCTACACGCATTGACAATGCCACGCGGGCCTGCGCCGGAAAAGGCGAGGCGGTTTCGAGGTAGCACCCACCGAGGCTGAGGTCCGTCAGTTTGCAGCGCGCCGGCGGATCGTCTTCCTCGGGTTCGGGCGAATTTGCCTTCAGCCAGCTCTTCAATTCCTGCCGCGGTGCAGCCGGCAAATCAAGAAAACGGATTCCCGCCTGACCGTTGGGATTTTCCCACGCCAGCTCAGCTTCGGCTTCAATCAGAGCTTTCGTGCCAGGGAGTTTGAATTGCAGGTGCATCGGCCCACGATCACGATGGCGCCGGTTCAGGCGAACTCCGATTCCGTCCTCGCTCAAATCAGAGCTGACCGTGCGCTCCAGTCCGGTGCCATCGCTGCTCTTGAACTTGTACATGATCGGCATCTCGACCGGAATGCGTGCCGCGCGGCGACGTTCGCACTTCATCAACGCCCGGGCTGCGCGAAAACTGGACTTGGCCCGTTCCGCGGAAATCGGCTTGTAGAGAACAAAGTGCGCCCCCAGTTCGAAGGCGCTACGGACATCGCTTTGGCTGTCAATCAGGGCTACGGCTACGGCATTCTTGTTGGAGGGTGCGTTGCGGGCAGCTTTAAGAATCTGTCCGGCCATTTGAGGATTTTGGCAATCGACGATCACGGCTTCGAATCTCCGGCGGCTCAGCTTGAGGCCAGCCACTTCCGGATCGGAGCAATGCTCCATGCTAATTTCCAGGTCGTTGAGCACACGACGCAGCACGCGCACGATCCTCTCGTCGGAGCACAACACCAGCGATTGCAGATTCATAGCCGATTCACATCGTAGGACGGCAGCGGTTACCGGCCAAGTTACTGCAGTAATCACATACCACCGGTACAAAGGGGAGGAAAGCTACTGGAGCGATTGCCGGACCATTCAGACTAGCGCCCGGCCGGATGACCCTGTTCGTTCTCGTCGTCCTGCAGGAGGTGGGCGATGGAGCGCAGGTTCTCAGCCGCTTCCTGCAACTGAGTGATCTGCTTGCCCAGGGCTTCCAGTTGGGTCTTCTTGCGGCGCAGCACTTCGTTAATATCTTTCACGGTGCCTCCTCGCACGCACTGTACGGGGTGTCTAGCAGCGCGTCAACGACCGAAAGTACCCTTCCATTACGGGGGTAACTTGCTCCTTTGGGGAGGTAGATTACTATCGATTATTGGGGAGAGCAGGTCGAGTTCTGTTCCTGGATCGCCCTTCTGCTTGATGCGACTGGAGTAAAAGTATGGGGTCGATGGATGTTGGTACGGTGGAGCAAGGTGAGGCAAGCGCGAAGATGCCTTCCCCCGTTTCCCCAGTGAGGCGTTTCACCGCTGCTAGTGTGAGGCGTTTCGCCGATGTAAACCGCGAGCTGTGGCTCCTGCTTTCGCTCTTCTTGTTGGCTGCCCTGCTGAACTCTATGCTCGACTCGCATCGCATGTTGCTAGGGCTGTATACCCTGCCCACATTGTTTTCGGCTTACGTTTACGGGCGGCGTCATGCGACCCTAACCGCCCTGGGCAGCGTTCTCGTCGTTGTGCTGATCACGTACTTCAATCCAGTGCTCTTCGCCCGGCGTGCGAGCGATCTGCCTGTCGCCGAAAAGTGGTTCGATATTGCGCTCTGGGGCGGCATCCTGATGGTGAACGCCTACGCGATGGGCACGCTGTATGAGCACAAGCAAAAGCACTTTACGGAACTGCGCAACACATACCACGGCATTCTGATTATCCTGAGCCAGTTCATTTCCAAGGATAAGTACACGCAAAACCACTCCTACCGGGTCTCGGTGTATGCCGGTGCCCTTGGTTCGCAGCTGGGCTTGTCGGCCGAGCGGATAGAGGATATCCGGGCCGCCGCGCTGCTGCACGACCTAGGCAAGCTCGACGTCAGCCGCGAAATTCTTTATAAGGCCGCGCGCCTAACTTCCGACGAATATCAAGATGTACAGAAACACGTCGAGCTTGGCGTCCAGATGTTGCGACCGGTGGGCGGGCCGCTGGGGCGGGTTATACCCATCATTCTGGCGCACCATGACAAGTTTGACGGCACAGGCTACCACTCTGCGCAGGGCCAGGAGATTCCCCTGGAAGCCCGCATTCTGTCGGTGGCCGATGTCTACGACTCTCTGACCAGCGACCGGCCCTACCGGAAGGCGATGTCACCGTTTGAAGCCAAAGAAGCTATCGTGAAGAGCGCCGGCTCCGACTTCGATCCTAAGGTCGTGGAAGCATTCGCGGCCTGTTTCCGCCAAGGCAACATGGAAGTTCCCGAAGTTCTGGTGTAAGGCAAGCTAATTTTTTCAATCAGTTGCGTTAATTCTGCAGGTATTGTCTTGGCGGCGCCTTGGGTAAGCTGAAATCCCGGTGCGGCCGCTGCTTTCAGTTGCAAGCGGGGTCGGAAGCGGAAGGTGTTCCAAAAGGGGACCTTAACTCTTTTGGTACCTTTGAGTTAGGACCTATCAAATTCACCAAGTTTGGGCTTGATTCTGTTTGACTTAGGTCGAAAATTGACCTAGAATCTTATGTTTCCTTTTCCCACCAAGGTTCCGAGTAGTAGGGCCTCCGGTTTAGTTCTGGAAGCGCAAGTAGTTGCGTGAATCCGAGACGTGGTCACGCGAATCTAACTTCAAGAGCTAGTGCGGGAAGAAGTCGAATTCATTTCAAGTAAGAGGGACATAATCTTCATGGCAAAGCGACGTGGAAATCCGAACTGGGGCAAGCCTGAGCCGATCGGGCCAATTACCCCTACCATTACTGAATTCGAACAGGTGGTGCGCGAGTACAAGCTTGCCCCCGATCAGTACCTCCGATCTACCCGCCTACGCGAGTGGGCTCGCCGCAACAAGAACTCCAAGTACATTCCGGAGCCGCTGTTGGAAGCTTGGGGATTTGAGATCGAATCGACGCTCTAACTTCTAACTAGGAGTGTTGTGGGCTTTGAGGGTCGCCGATGAGGCGGCCTTTTTTACTTGGGGCTTCTCTGGGCCGCGATTCGGATGCCTATGCCGGTGAACCTGCCACCCGAGGAACTAGCCGGGGTGCTGGCTGCTACCTGCTTCGCTGCCGGGCTCAATGTTTACGCGACGGTGGCGACTCTGGAGCTGCTATCGCGGACCGGCCTGGTATCGCTTCCCCCGCCCTTCACATTCTCACGAGTTGGTACGTTATCGGCATCTGTAGACTGCTATTCGTCGTGGAGTTCTTCGCCGACAAGATTCCTGCCTTCCACCTGATCTGGGATGCCCTACATACCGACAAATCAGCTGCCGGCGGCGCTCGCCCGGGCGGCCTCATCGCATCCGCGGCACATGGCGGAAAGACCCAGTTCGCGCCGCTGTCACTCCTTCTCCCGGACCCCTATCCAAATATCTCACTCAGCCTGGGTGAAGACGCCTTCGCGATTTTTCTGACCTGGTTTGCAACCCAGCATCATTACCTGGCGTCGGCCATTGTAAGGTGGTTGCTGATCGTCATCGTGGTGGTGATCCGGTGGGTAGGACGCGCGTTGGGCGCCTTGTTCCGCGGGGCTCACAAGTGAATCGCTACGTGAATTGGGCGTGTTGCGGGAGCCGTGATTCTCACGGGTTAGACTTCAACGTACCCTGCTCAGCAGCCCCGGAAATATGTGCCTCGAAAACATTCCCAGAGCTTGCCCGCATCTAAGGGTTTCGTGTGGATGGCTAAGGTAAGACGAGCACTGGTTCGAACATACAGCGATATGCTGCGGAACCACACTCTGCAAATGGCTGCAGCTTTGTCCTACTACTTTGTATTGTCGCTATTCCCAGCCTTGATCTTCCTCTCCGCCGTCGTGGCGTATTTGCCCGTGCCGGACCTTTTCAATCAGGCTTTGGCACTGATGTCGCGTTTTTTGCCTGCCGACAGCATGGGCCTGGTCCGCAGAGTGCTGGGACGTGATCACGCCTAACCGTGGAACCTTTCTATCGTTTGGAATTCTGGGCGCCCTGTGGGCGGCTTCGGGTGGTTTTGCCGCGGCGATCGAAGCTCTGGATCTGGCTTATGAAGTCGAGGGTGAACGTCCGTTCTGGAAGACGCGACCTTTGGCGATCGGTTTGGCGTTTCTCACCGGAGCTCTGTTGCTGATTGCGCTCTCGGTGATGGTCGTGGGTCCACGTTTTGGCGCATGGCTTGCAGCCCGGGTTCACCTTTCCGATCTTTTTGTTTTTCTGTGGCCCTACATTCACTGGACTGTCGCCGTGGGATTCACCGTTCTTGCCGTTGAGGCGCTTTATTTTCTTGCCCCCAACGTGAAACAACGCTTTGGCGCAACGCTACCAGGCGCAGCGCTGGCGGTCGGGTCCTGGATTGGCTTGTCGTATTTGTTGGGAATCTACTTTCGCCACTTTGCGAATTTCAATAAGACGTATGGCACGCTGGGCGCCGCCATTGCGTTGATGATGTGGCTGTACTGGACGGGCTTTGCCATGCTGGTGGGCGCCGAACTAAACTCTGAACTGGCCAAAATGAGCAACGAGGGCAAGCTGGAAGAGAAACACGAACCACATGACATCACCAAGATTGACCTCGCCGCGTAACTTATGCACTGCGTTTTGGCCGCTCTTCCGTTTCCGAATCATCGAGGGGAGCAAACAGGGTTCGCAGGTTCAACAACTGCTCGACAACCTTCAACAGATGGCGAGGGGGGGCGCTTTTGGAGATGAAAGCGTCCACCGATTGCAGCAAGCTTTCAGAAAGTTCTTCGTCGGCCGACAGCATGGCGATTGGAACATCACCTTTGCTGGCCTTCATTTGTTGCGCGACAACATCTCCGTTCATTTCCGGCATATGAAAATCTAACAGGACCAGGTCCACTGGATTCGTGCCAAATAGCTGCAAAGCTTCTTGTGGGCTGGTGGTGACCAGCACCTCGCATCCATACCCCTCCAACAATTCCTTGCGTCCGTCCAGTGCGTTTGGTTCATCATCGAGGCAGAGGATTAAAGATCTTTGGGCCATGGCACGCTCCTTTTCCTCCGAGTCAAGCCTCCGAGCAGACAAAAATCAATCACTTACGGCTGCGCCATGCCGAGGGAACTTTTTTGCATATCCAGAACAATGGGCACGATCCGTGCCAAAAGCTAGAGGCCGCCGACTAAGGCATTTAGAGGGAAAGTCAGACAGGGAGGCAATCCTTACATAGTTGGGAGGAACTGCACAGTGTAAAAAGGTGGAGGACAGGGTTAGGACGTGCGGTTCACTTGAGAACGCTGCTAGCGCGCTACCTGGACCGGAGAGACGTTGGTTCCGGTTCTCTGAAAGCTGAAGCGTAAAACCCAGTCTCGCGGTTCCGGCGCCGGTGCGAATTTCCACTTCTGCGCCGCCTGCATGGCCAGATGTGCGAAGTAACGGCTCGGCCCAGGGGAGTCGAACTCCGCGCCTCCGACGTTCCCAGAAGGATTGACATGCACTCTGACGCCGACGCGCACCGTTCCTTCAATTGTGTGTCTGGCACTCTCGGGAACCCTAGGCAAGACGCGCTCGATGATGCCGGACGACGGCGGGGTGTTAACGGTTTCAGCAACTTTCGCGCCGCCAGTCTGCGGCCGAGCAGGGCTAGGCTTGGCTGGCGGAGCGGTCCCCGCGAACTGCCCCGCTGAGTTCGGAGTCAGGCTCGGTTCTGCTTTCGGCTGAGCTTTCGGTTGAGACGTCGCTGTCGGAGCAGTCTTCGCAGGCTCCGGAGTTCGATGCGAGAATCGCGGACGCGCTACCAACACCGCAATGATCACGAAGGCCGCTACGATTGGAAGAATCAGGCGGTGTTTCGGCCGAGCCTCGCGAGATTTCGAATTGGTCTCTGTGCGCCCGGGCGATATCTGTTTGAGCTTTGCCCTGATTGCTGCAACCGTGGCCCGCTGCTGAGGATCACGGCGCAAACATTCATTCACAATTTCGCGAAAAGGCTCCGGCAAACTCTGCGGCACCATCGGATCGCCCTTGGCATTGAAGGGAGGCCGACGTTGTGTCAATGCTTCGACCAGTGTGATACCTAGTGACCATAGGTCCCCGGCCGGCGAGACTGTTCCGGTTGCACGCTCCGGCGGATCGTAGGCACCGGTCTTCCCTGCTGCTTGATTCGGTTCGCCGGGGCGCAAGAGTTCATCGCGGGAGAGCTTTAGCTGTTCTTTGACCGCCAGGATGTTGGGTGGCTTGATGTGACCGTGTACGAGACCGTGCCCGTGAAGGTACGCCAGCGCCTCAAGGGTCGGCTCCAGTATGTCGCGTGTCTCGGCGGCAGTCAGTGCACGATTGGGGAGAATCTGCGCCAGGTTTTCTTCCGCGTACTCCATTACGGCAAAGATGAACTCGTTATTGCCGAGTCGGCAGCGGCCAACCTCAAACAGCCGGATTAGATGAGGATGCGAGAGTTGTGCGCCCAGGTGCCAGCGAGCCAGGTGGCGGTCCACGTTCGCCAAGTCGGCCGGAACCAGCTTTATCGTAGCCTTCTGGCCATCGCGCACCGTCGCAAAGGCAGCGCTATGGTCCGAGCCGCCCAAGCGCTGGCGTAGAGGGAATTTGCCGTTAACCGACTGACCTATCCAGCGGTCCCACACTTCGGCTGTCGCGGTTTGCCCAGACATAAGGATTGACATCATTTTACCTGCTCGTTTCGGTTTGCTCTGTGACTGCTGTCCGCTGGGGTTACGACCGCCACCTTGTTCACGCCGCTGCAAGCCAAGTAGACTCGTCCGTCCGAGGTGGCTGCCATATTGCGAACCACGCCTCCGCCGGAAGGAATTGCGCGCTCGGCAAATGTCTTCGTTTTCGGATCGAAGCGCACCAAGGTGTTGGGCTGCACACCAGACTCGCTATACCAGATCATACCGTCCGGCGTGGTCGTGATGCCGTAGGGCCGGGAACCAGAACCTCCAGGCGAAGCCCATTCTTGAACCTTTCCGGTTCGGGGATCAAAGTGTCCCAGGTATCCGCGGGCATAATCGGAGTAGTAAATAGTGTTGTCGGTGGCCAGAGTCAAACGGCGAGGCCGGGCGCCCTCGGGCAGCTGATATTCGCGGATGGCCATCGACTTAGGATCGACGCTGGCCAATTGATTGGTGCCGAATTCGCAGAAAAAGGGAGTGCCTTCGGAGGTCACGACAATGCCGTAGGGCACGGCCTGGGCCGTCGGAACTTCTTTGACCTTAATCTCACCCGTTTTCGGGTCCAGCCGCCCGATGAAGTTCGACTCTTCGAGGGTGAACCACAAAATTCCCGACTGATCGAACACAGGGGTGTGGGGATCTTTGGCCCGCGGATCAGGAATGCGATATTCGGTAACCGTGCCGGTTCTTGGATCGAGCTTGCCGATATATCCCTTAAAAATAGCCGCAAACCAGATGTTGCCGTCCTTGTCGGCGACCAGCCCATGGGGGCCGGAATCCGGGGTTTTCAGCGGATATTCGCGAAATTGCCCGGTCTTGAGATCCAGGCGCCCAAGCTTGTTGGCCATCTGTTCGGTCACCCACAGAGCATCGTCGGCACCGACGGCAGGATCATGGGGGCGAGCGTGCGGGGTAGGAATGTCGTACTCCTTAATTTCAATCTGCAACGGGCTGGTTGCAGCCAACAGGGCCATCGTGAACAGCAGGGCGGCAACGGCATAGCGATTTGGCATAACACCCTCGTGCGCACTGGATTGACGTTTGAAACAAAGAATTATAAGGCTGCAGCGAGCGCGCCATGATATCCCTACAGTATTGTCTGTATTTACGGTGTGTCTGCTTACGGACAACAATTGCCAAGCTGTTTTTCGTCCTGCTCGCATCGAGTCGCGCTATGAAAGAAGAATGCCCGCCCGCCACTTCAACCATGGAAGGCAAAAACCTCATGCCGGTGCGGATTCTACTCGCCGACGATCACGAAGTAGTTCGGGAAGGCTTCCGGGCCCTGTTGGAAGACCACGGGTTCCAGATCGTGGGTGAAGCCTCGGATGGCTACGAAGCGGTCCGGCTGGCCAACGACCTTAAGCCGGCGATCGCGGTACTGGATCTGTCCATGCCTCTGCTCAGCGGCATTCAGGCGTGCCGGGAGATCGCGAAGGTTTCCCCGTTCACGCGCACCATCATTCTCACGATGTATCGTGACGACCAGTATGTGCTGGACGCGCTGCGGGCAGGTGTTTCCGGCTACATTCTAAAATCGCGTGCGGGAAAAGACCTGATCGAGGCGATTCGAGAGGTCTCCGCCGGCTCTACCTATCTTGGGCCCGAAGTCTCTCAGGTCGTGGTGAAAGCCTACCAAGCCGGAGGCCATGAGCCGGCTCATTCCAGCCTCAGTTCCCGCGAGACGCAGGTCCTCCAACTGGTAGCCCAGGGAAAGAGCACCAAGGAAGTTGCTACTACGCTGGGAATTAGCGTCAAGACCGCCTCTGCACACCGCGCCAGCCTGATGAGGAAACTGGATATTCATGAGACTGCGGGACTTGTGCGCTACGCCATTCGCGCCGGGTTGATTGCCGCTTAGCTGTTCGTCTCTGAGCTTTTCCACAGCCCATTAGGGCACTTTACCTATCCTGCATTGGTTATCTTTCCCTGCAAAGGCCATTACATGGCTAATTGTCGTTCCCTGCTTCCATCCCTAAGATTTGGAGTATGCGGAACCCGTCATGTTCCCCCCGGGTGCGGGAAGCGGATGTTCCGGGCGCGATTGCAGAATCCTGGGGGTCGAAGATCCGCCTCTGGCCGCAAGTTTGCCTCGATGCGAAGGAGGAAGTGAATGCCTAAGCTCCGCATTCTAATTGCTGATGACCACGAAGTTGTGCGGCACGGGTTACGTGTGCTGCTGGAGTCGCGACCAGGATGGGAAGTCTGCGGGGAAGCCGCGGATGGATGGGAAGCGGTGAGTAAGGTGTCCGAGTTGAAGCCGGATATCGTCGCTCTCGACATCGGAATGCCGAACCTGAACGGTCTCGATGCAGCGCGGCAGATCTTGCGCCGCGCGCCTCACCAGAAAATCCTCTTCATGACGATCTACGAGTCCGAACAAGTCATACGGGCTGTGCGGGAAACGGGCGCCAAAGGGCTGATTCTGAAGTCCGATGCCGCACGGGAGCTGATCAGCGCTGTCGAAGCGCTGCAACACAACTCCACGTTCTTCTCCACCCGGGTGGCGCAGACGTGCTTGGGGAGCACCATGAGAGGCCGCCATCGTGGGCGTGGCAAAGACGTCCTGACTCGGCGCGAGCGCCAAGTCGTGCAGCTATTGGCGGAAGGAAAAAGCACCAAGGAAGTTGCATTGATTCTTAGTTTGAGCGTGAAGACGGCAGAGACTCACCGCAGCAATATCATGGGAAAACTGGGGCTGCACTCGATTAGCGAGGTCGTTCTATATGCCGTGCGCAACAATATTGTTCAAGCTCTTAGCCCTGCAGCACCCATCCTGAACCTTGAAGAGCCCCGCTCAGACGACGATGATGAGGAGTTCCCCGTGTCGACCGCGGCGCCTTCGGGAGGTTCACTCGCGGAGTAGCGCGCAAGGGGTCGTTTCAGGTAGCTGGAGGGACCTGTCGGAAAGCGCTCACAGAGAGGAAATCATGGTACTGGACGAACAGGATTGGAACGAACTCCGGCCCGAAAGGATCAACAAGAAAGATCCGGAGGAGCTGGCCAGGCTAATCAACAAGGTGGAACTAGCGGCGCGCCGAGAACAAGAACAAGTGAAGCGACAACTGAGCCGCCGCATTGAGACTTATCGTCGGCTCCGGGAACATAAGCGCGGGATGGCGTAGGTTGAGTGTAATCCTGCAATTAACGATGTCATCCAGGCGCTTCGACTAATCTCTGATTTTCCCGCCATCAGCAAAATACCCCCCAACTTCAGTGTCGCTCGATCGGGCCCGTCAGCCTACCTCTCGCCGGGGCACCGGCATCTGAAAATTATTCGCATAGAGTGGTTCAGCTTGTGGGCTGGATAAAAAACAATTCGAGCGTCGCGTGCAGTCCCACAATCGCGACCAAAATGATCGGGGCGCTGACGAGGTCCGGTCTGAGCTGCTCGCCGATCGCAAATGGGCTGAGTTCCTGAACGGGGTTGCAGTGAGATGTGGAGGAGTACCGCGAGCTGGGCGGTGAAGCAGAAATCAGTCAGCAACAAAACGAGTGCCGGATTTCCAACCCTCCTGCGGGAGTCGCCGCCACGATTACGGTTGATCCAGAGGCCCATACCATCCAGTACACTTATGAAGCCGAACAGAGAACATAGCCGTGCCGGAAGGAGGCTTCTTCGCCATGCGAAAATCGCACCCGGCGGGCGCCGATTTGTATTCCTCCGATGAGCGCATCACACTCGAGCGGGCTCGCCGGATGGTGCTGGAACCTTTGCTGTTCCCCAATCCGCCCCGCGTGATGTAAATGCGCTTGCTGGAAATCGGATTTGGGATTCCCGAAAGCCCCTTCGCGTCCCGCCTCAGAAACAGGAATACACGCCTCCGAGATTTGACGCTCTCCGACCTGCATGGGAGGGCGGCATAGGTCTGCACTGTTTTTGCTACAATCGGTTTCAGAATGACGCTGCAGTCGCCCTTCACGGATGTTCCCACCGCGATTGAAGAAATTCGCACCGGCCGCATGATTGTGGTCGTGGATGACGAAGACCGCGAGAATGAAGGCGACCTTACTCTCGCCGCCGAGAAGGTCACTCCCGAAGCAATCAACTTCATGGCCAAATATGGGCGAGGCCTGATCTGCCTGGCGATGACCGAGGAGCGGCTGGAGCACCTGCGCATCGGCCCCATGACCGCCGAGAACACCTCGCAGTACGGCACAGCCTTCTGCGAGGCGATTGATGCACGCGAAGGCGTCACTACCGGCATCTCGGCCTACGATCGTGCGCGCACCATCCGAGTCGCTATCGATCCTGCAACCCGTCCAGCAGACTTGGCTCGGCCGGGGCATGTCTTCCCGTTGCGCGCCCGCAAGGGCGGCGTTCTGGTACGCGCCGGGCAGACGGAAGCCTCGGTCGACCTCGCTCGTCTTGCCGGCCTCGTCCCCGCAGGAATTATCTGCGAAATCATGAAGGACGATGGCTCGATGGCTCGTGTTCCCGACCTGATCGAGTTCTGCCGCATGCATGAGATGAGAATGCTCACAGTAGCCGAGCTCATTCGCTACCGCATGGCGCACGAGCGTTACGTGCACCGGGTTGGCGAGGCGCTGGTGGACACCCTTTATGGTGAGTTCCGCCTGGTTGCGTACGAGAGCGAGGTGGATGGCGGTGAGTCCCATGTTGCGCTGGTCCGAGGAGAGATCGAAAACAGCTCGGCGCCAGTCCTAGTCCGAATGCATGCACACTGCCTGATGGGCGACGTCTTCGGCGCTACCAGTTGCGATTGCCATCCCACCATCGAAGGTTCGATGCGAGCGATCGCTCAGGAAGGGCGTGGTGCACTTATCTACCTGCATCAGACCTCAAAGGGATTTTCCGTCGAGTGGATCGGCGAGAAAACGTTGCTTGCGTTCCATCGCGACAAACGGCTGCCATCTCTTCCTGAAAGCGAGCGTAAGACACAACGCGAAATCGGTATTGGGGCGCAGATCCTCTCTGATCTGAACCTGCGGCGTATTCGGTTGCTGACCAACCATCCCCGAAGAGTGGCCGCGCTGGAAGGTTTCGGAATAGAAATTGTGGAGCAGGTGCCGATACCGCTGGACAAGGTTAAAGCAGGAAGAAGTTAGAGAAAGTGCTGAGATCCTTCTCTTCGCTCAGCATGACAAAGTGTGGGTAGTGATAAGCGCGGCGGCGGAGCTTCGCCCCGCCGGACGGGCGGGGCGCCCGTCCCCACACGAGCTTTCTCGTCCTTGTCATTCCGAGCTCCTTGCTCTCTTGTCATCCAGCGAAGCGAGGAATCTGCTTTTGTGGTTCCTACGAAAAGCAGATCCCTCACCGGCTGAAGCCGGTTTGATTGGAATGACAAGCGTTGGTCGTCAACGGCGAAAGGCTGAGATCCTTCGCTAGCTCAGGATGACAACGATTCGGTTTAGAACGCCTTTCTAGGCACGATATCGCTGTCGTTGATAAAGAACTGGGCGGAGCATTGGCCCGACCCGCAAATGACCGGCAACAAACCTGCGATCTGCTTGCGCGTGATCAGGCCCAATGTGCCGCAGTCGGGGCAGGACAGGACAGCCCAGTAGGGATCTTCCTTTTCACCCACCTCGCCGGCATTCTCCAGCACGAAAATCGTGCCCGGCTCCATATATTCGGGGATCCATTCACTCAGGACATTCAGTTCTCCGACCATGTCGCCTCCAGTGGATCCAAATTTCCTGCTATGAAGCCGTTTTCCTTCTGCGTCCAGCCGAAACGGAACCGCTCCGCTTCTTGGCACCTCGGACCTCTGCTTGTACCTGGCGAACCGTGTCACTGAGGCAGATGGCCAGCATCGGTTGCCGGGCATTTTCTAGAATGTCGACGATTTGACGTGCCGACGTTTCCAGATAAATGGCCTTTCCATCCGTGAGCAGGTGATACTCGGAGGCGCCGCTCACGGTTTCCGCCAGTCTTCTGCCGAACTCCCGCTGCAAGAAACGCATCACCTTGCGCACACGTTGCAGAGGGAAGCTTCGACCCCGCAATTCACAGATGACCGCTACTTCCGCCACATCGCCCATGGAATAGAGGCGGCGATGCCCTTCCCGAGCCGGAACCACAATTCCGCGCTCGTCCCACCACTGCAGCTGCCGGGGTGTGATGCCCGTGAGTGCTACTACTTCATTGGATGTGAACTGCTTGTCCATTCAGCTCTCGAAATGTTTTAAACAAGAATTGTAAATAATGTTTAAAACATTTTAGGGTTGGAATGTCCCCTGTCAAGAATAGATTTGTGGATTTTGGAGGTGACTAGGGGAGTTCCTGCGGGCGAAGATGGCGCTTGGCCGCGAAGCGTCTGGCGCGCGCAAGGAGAGTCTTGATGCTGCACGCAAGATCCTTCACCGACTTACGGCGGTTCAGGATGACGACATAGTGCAGCGACTAGGATGCGAGCTGCCGCCGCCGACAAAATGCACGATTTCCAGCCGGTCGCCCTCAGAAAGATTGATTTGCGGCCACTGGTCGCGAGGCACGATCTCCCGGTTCAACTCTATGGCGACACGGTCCGGCTTCATGCCCATTTGTTCGATCAACGCGACCAGCGTCAGCGGGCACTCGATGCTCTTCTCTTCCCCGTTGATCTGCAGTTTCATTTCGTATTGATTGTCGCAAGCGAACTAGATTGGAGCAAGGTAGGACGAGGACAGCTGGTGGGCAGCTGCAATATCCACAGCCTCGCTTTAGCATCCGGGTTTATGGCATGGTAATTAGTTCAGCGTTGCGGGGTATTTGATGATAGACCAAGAAAAGCTTCAAAAGGGACGGGCTTGGGGGTATGTGGCCGGGATCGTCCTGGTTGTGATGGTTGTTGCGTGGAAATTTGTCACGCGCTAAGAGCGAAACCCCTATGACCATCGGTAAAGGAAAGCGGCCCCGATGGTTCGCTATGACTGGCTTGAGACCGGCGCTACCCAGCTTTCTTTAGCCGGAACTTGCGGGTGGTGGTGCGGCCCTTGTAATCGGCCTGCACCAGGACAGAAGAATCGGCGAGCGCGGATTCTTCCAGCTCCAGCTTGATCTCGGCAGTGCCGCTCGCGTCGCTAACCGCTTGGGAATATAAGGGCTCTCGTTCCGGCCGTCCGAAACGCGAAACCAGATTGGCGCCTTCGACGACCGCTCCGCCTTCGGTGACGCGCAGCTTTATGACCAGACCTCCGTTCGCGTGCACCGAGTCAGCATTAACCCATTCCAGATCCAGTTCCTTGACGGCTGCTAATGCTTCGGGACTCTCGCGCTTGTCAAGGACGCTCTCCAGTTTCCCTTCCCGGATGGCATCCAGGACATAACGGTGCTGGTCGCGGAGCATGGCTTCTTTCTGCTTGTCGGTAAAGAACGGATCGATGGCGCGGTCGGCGTAAGAAGTTGCCCGTTTGCCGATGCAGCGGCCGCGCACAAACACCTGGGTCTGAAACAAGAACTCGCTCTGGCGGGCTTCGCTTTGCACGTGGTAGACAGTATCGCCGTGCTTCACGTCGGTGTTGAACCCGAAAATCATGGGATCTTTCTTGCTGATTGCGCCAATCATCCGGCGGAAACTCCCCATAGCAACCTCATGCCCAGCGACTCCGCCCGCTCGCTTGACACTGAACGGATGCGAACTCTAATCTAGATTGTTTAGCGTCGTGTCTGTGCCGGAATTATATACAGCTCCTCTATGCCGGACAATTACTTCGCCCGCTATTTGCCGTTACTGATTCACTTCCTCGTGGCATGCTTGCTGGCGACGGCAATCGTAGTTCTGTCGGCGATTCTCGGCTACCGCAAACCTACTCGCGCCAAACTCTCTCCCTACGAATGCGGCATGACCCCTGTGGGTGACGCCCGGGAACGCTTCTCGGTCAAATTCTATCTAGTGGGCATGATGTTCATTCTGTTCGACGTGGAGGCAGTTTTCCTCTATCCCTGGGCGGTCATCCTGCGCGACCTCAAGATGTTCGGGTTCTGGGAGATGCTCGTGTACATCGGCATTGTGCTGGTCGGATTCTTCTACATCTGGAAAAAAGGAGTTCTGGACTGGGGCGGGTCTCGAGTGCGAGGGGGAAGTTAGATGCCTCTCCAGCCCGCCATCACTGATGTCGAGCAACTCAAGAGCCATCCGGCGCTGGCACGCATTCTGGCCTGGAATCCTGCTGCCGTCGAAGCGGCCAAGTGCGATCGCGACGAACTCACGATTTACATCGAACGCTCTTTCATTCGCGAGCTCTGCGCCCTGCTACGCGATCAGGCAGAATGCCCGTTTAACTTCCTTTCTGACGTGACGTGCGTGGACTGGTATCCCTCGGAACCTCGGTTCGAGGTCGTCTACCAGCTACTCTCGATCCCCAACAAAGAGCGGGTACGGTTGAAAGTTCGGCTGAATGGCAGCAGCCCGGTCGTCGAATCCGTAACTTCCGTCTGGCCGGCCGCCAATTTCTTTGAACGTGAGGTCTTTGACCTTTTCGGGATCCGCTTCTCCGGACACCCTTACCTGCGCCGAATCCAAATGCCGGAAGACTGGGAAGGCCATCCTTTGCGCAAGGACTACCCCGTGGAGGGCTACCGCTAGTCATGGCCCACATGGTGCCAACCCCGGTCATCGAACCCGGTCAGGATCGCACCATGATCCTGAACATGGGCCCGCAGCACCCCTCGACTCACGGCGTGCTGAGATTGTTGCTGGAGATCGACGGCGAGAATGTGGTCCGCATCATGCCGGACCTCGGATTTCTGCACACGGGGATTGAGAAGACCTGCGAAGCCAAGTTCTACCAGCAAGTCGTGCCGCTCACGGACCGCATCGACTATCTCTGCCCCATGACCAACAATCTCTGCTATGTGCTCGCGGTAGAGAAGTTGTTGGGACTGGAGATCCCACCACGCGCACAGTGGCTGCGCGTGATGCTCAACGAGTTGACGCGTATTAATTCGCATCTGGTCTGGCTGGGCACGCATGCCATGGATATCGGCGCGCTGACCGTATTCCTGTATTGTTTCCGCGAGCGCGAAGACGTATTGCGGCTGTTCGAGATGGTCAGCGGACAACGCATGATGACCTCTTATTTTCGGATCGGCGGCCTGGCTCTGGAACCGCCGCTGGGGTTCTTCGCGAAAGTGAAGGAATTCGCCGACCGCTTCCCTGCCCGGGTGGACGAGTACGAAGACCTGCTGACCAACAATCCGATCTGGACCATGCGTACCAAGGGCGTGGCATGTATTACGGCGGAAGATGCCCTCGCGCTGGGGGCTTCCGGTCCTACGCTGCGCGCCAGTGGCGTGGATTTCGACTTGCGGCGCGATATGCCGTACTCGAGTTACAAGAAGTTCCGTTTCGAGGTGCCGATTGCAAATGAAGGCGACGTCTACGCTCGCTACATCATTCGCGTGCAGGAGTTGCGAGAATCGATTGGGATCGTTAGGCAGGCACTGGAAGGCATGCCGGAGGGCCCGATCAAGGCGGATGCGCCCAAAGTTGTGCTGCCCGACCGCGAGAAGATGAAGACGGAAATGGAGGCGATGATCTATCACTTCAAGATCATTACGGAAGGCTTCACGGTGCCGGCGGGCGAGGTTTATCAGGCGGTGGAATCACCGCGCGGCGAAATGGGCTACTACGTGGTGAGTGATGGGACGGCCAAGCCCTATCGAGTTCACATGAGATCGGCATGTCTCGCGAACCTCCAGACACTACCGAAGATGTGCGAAGGCCGCCTGATCGCCGATGTTGTGGCCGCGATTGGAAGCATCGACATCGTGCTGGGAGAGATCGATCGCTAAGATTGGGTAATTGAGAAATTGATAAATTGAGCAATCAGGAACACCAGTGGTTACGCAACCTGAGCAGTTGCGAGATCGAACCAAGGCATTTGCGCTGCGGATCACTATGCTATTTCGATCTTTACCAACTAAGACGGATGCTCAGGTACTCGGGAAACAACTGCTCCGATGCGGGACTTCCGTCGCCGCGAATTATCGGGCCGTGTGCGCGGTCGAAAGCAGAGTTCATTGCGAAAATGGCATCGTGGTCGAAGAATCAGACGAGGCTGTGCTTTGGCTCGAGTTTGTTGTCGGCACCAGGAGTTATATCCGGAGAGAAGACAGCGGATTTGCTAGGTGAGGCCAGATAGCTCACAGCAATCTTTACTGCTTCGCTCCAACCCGCGAAAGGTGTGGTGGCTGGGTCTTGAAATACACAATTACCCGATTTCTCAATTACCCAATGTCGAACACGAAATTCGCGTGAGACTCTCAGACCAATTCGAACAACGTTTCGCGGAGATGATCCACCATTACCCGACCAAGCGTTCCGTGCTGGTCCCCAGCCTGCTTTATGCGCAGGATGAACTGGGTTACCTGACCGACGAGCTTATCGCCGAAATGGCCGAGCGACTCGATCTCACGGATCTCGAGGTCCGCAACGTGATCAGCTACTACTCTATGCTTACGACCAAGCCCCGCGGAAAATTCAACGTGCAGGTCTGCACCAACATTGCCTGCATGCTGCGCGGCGGCGAGGAGATCCTGGATCATTGCAAGAGAAAACTAGGCATTGGCCATAAAGGCACAACCCGCGATGGGTTGTTCTCCTTGGAGGAAGTGGAATGCATTGGCGCTTGCAGTTGGGCCCCCGCGGCACAGGTGAACTACGACTTCTACGAGAATCTGACGCCGGAGAAGATGAACAGGGTTTTGGAGGAGTACAGGAAGAACGGAGCACAGTAAGGGAATTTTTGATTGTTGATTTTTGATTGAGAAACCGGCTCACGCAAATCGACAATCGAAAACCAACAATGTTCATGGCTGATCTTGTTCCCCATCCCGACGAAGTAAGAATCGTTTCCAAGCGCTTCGGCCAGGGTGCAATCGATATCGATCGCTACCTGGAGCTGGACGGCTACAAGGCCGTGCAAACGGCGCTGGGCATGCAGCCTGACGCTATCATCAACGAAGTTAAGGTCTCGGGTCTGCGTGGACGAGGCGGTGCGGGATTCAACACCGGCATGAAGTGGTCGTTTGTGCCGAAGCAATCGCCCAAGCCGAAATACGTGTTGTGCAATGGCGACGAGAGCGAACCCGGTACCTGCAAAGACCGTCTGCTTTTCGAGCACGACCCGCACTCGGTCATCGAAGGAGTTGTGATAGCTGGCCTCTCGGTCCAGTCCCACGTCGGTTACATCTACATTCGGGGCGAATACCGCTACCTATCGAACATCATGCAGAAGGCAATCAAGGATGCCTATGCACGCGGGTTTTTGGGCCAGAACATTTTCGGGAGCGGCTACGATTTTGACGTTTATTGGCACGGCGGCGCCGGCGCCTACGAAGTGGGCGAAGAATCAGCCCTGATGGAGTCATTGGAAGGAAGACGCGGAATCCCGCGCATTCGACCTCCCTTCCCTGCCGTCGTGGGCCTCTGGGGCGGACCCACCATCATTAATAATGCCGAGACTTTGGCCAGCGTCCCACACATCATTCTGGGTGGCGCGGAGTGGTATGCCAGTTTGGGGCCGCCGAAAAATGGCGGCACGCGTCTGTTTTGCCTGAGTGGTCACGTCGCGCGCCCGGGTGTTTACGAGCTGCCTATGGGCTACAACCTGAAGAAGATGGTTTATGACGTGGCAGGCGGAATTGCCAACGGCCGCCGACTGAAGGCGGTTGTCCCAGGCGGATCGTCGACTCCGTGTCTTACGGCTGAGGAAGTCGATGTGCCTATGGATTTCGATTCGCTGATGAAGGCGGGCTCGATGCTGGGCTCCGGCGGGGTGGTCGTGCTCGATGACAGCACGTGCATGGTGAAATTTGCACTGCGCACCATGAAGTTTTACCAGCACGAGAGCTGTGGGTGGTGCATTCCCTGCCGGGAAGGGACCGATTGGCTGAAGAAAACACTTGCCCGCTTACATGCCGGAGGTGGGGTTAGGAAGGACATCGACAACATCCAGTACCTGGCGGAAAACATGCTGGGCAGAACCTTCTGCCCGCTGGGCGACGCGGCTGCAATGCCGACGATCGCATTCATTAAGAAGTTCCGGAAAGAATTCGAAGATCATCTTGACGGCAGGCCGTGCCCGTTTGAGGAACAAGGCACGGTGGAACAGTTGCCAGTATTCGCGTAGCGGCGGCATTTTGCCGCCCAACACACGGGCGGGACGCCCCGGTAACAGCCGCCGAGACGGCGGCGCTACACCAGAGACTTATGCCAGATGTGAACATCACGGTTGACGGCAAGAAGGTCACGGCACCTGCGGGTACGCTGCTGATTGAAGCGTGTAAGAATGTAGGCATTGAGGTGCCCTCCTTCTGTTATTACCCTGGCTTGTCGCTGCAGGGCGCCTGCCGCATGTGCCTGGTCAAGATCGAGAAGGTGCCCAAGTTGCAGACTGCCTGCACCACGGTGATCGGTGAGGGCATGATCGTCACCACCGATTCGCCGGAGATCCACCAAGCGCGCAAGTCGATGGTTGAACTGCTGCTTGGGAACCATCCGCTCGATTGCCCGGTCTGCGATGCCGGCGGCGAATGCGAATTGCAGGACATGACTTTTTCCTATGGTGCGGCCGAGTCCAAATACATCGACATCAAGAATCACCGGGACGAGCAGCAGTGGTCTCCGGTTGTCTACTTCGATCGGCCGCGGTGCATTCTGTGCTACCGGTGTGTCCGCGTGTGCGGGGAAGGCATGGACGTCTGGGCGTTGGGCATACAGAATCGCGGCGTCGTTTCCGTGATTGCACCCAATAAAGAAGATCACCTGGAATGCGAAGAGTGCGGAATGTGTATCGACATTTGCCCGGTGGGCGCTCTCACTTCGGGCGCGTATCGCTACAAGACGCGTCCCTGGGAGATGAAGCACGTTGACACAACCTGTACCTTCTGCGCCGATGGATGTAAGACCACTCTGGGTGTGCGACGCGCCGATACCGGGATGCAGATTGTTCGCGGGGACAATCGCGACAAGAGCGGCATCAATGGGGATTTCCTGTGCATCAAAGGCCGCTACGGGTTCGACTTTGCCGATAATGATCAGCGCATAAAGCAGCCTCTGATCCGCAAAGATGGCCGACTGACGCCTGCCTCTTGGGAAGAAGCTTTTGAGCTGACGGGAAGACGGTTCGCAGAAATCTGCAATCGAGAGGGCGGCCGGGCTATCGGAGTGATCGGCTCCAGCAAGACCAGCAACGAAGAAAATTACCTGCTGCAGAAGTTTGCCAGAGTGGTGCTGGGTAGTAACAACATCGATCACCACCGCACCGGGGACTTCCCGGCTTTCGCAGCGGCTCTCGCCCGTAAGCCCGACGCCACGGCCACCATGCGCGATATCTTCAATGCGCCGGCCATGTTGCTAATTGGCAGCGATCCAACAAACCAGCATCCGCTGCTCGCCTGGCAGATTCGCAACAATGTCCGGCTGCATCGCTCGCGACTCTATGTCGTCAACTCGCAGCCGATTAAATTGCGCCGGCAGGCAACACTCTTCGCGCAGATTCCCGGCAATTCAGAAGCAAAACTGGCCGCATTTCTTGCAGGAGATGATTCTGTGCTCGACGCTCTCCTCGGTGAGCACACCCAGCGGGAGACGTTGATTTCTTTGCGCGAGAAACTGCGCGGCGAGCAGAGTTTGGTCATCATCTTTGGCGCGGAACTGCGCGGCAAGGATATTGCCCCGCTGGTGAAGTTCGGCTCCGGTATTTCCGGAGCAAAGTTCGTCTGCCTCGGCGACTATGCCAACTCGCGCGGTGCGGCCGACATGGGTCTCTATCCCGACCTTCTGCCCGGCTACTTGCCAATAACTCAAGGGAAGACATTCCGAGAGGAGTGGGGCGCGGTGCCCGATGCACCCGGTCTCACGATTCCTCAGATGGTAGAAGCTGCCAAGGCTGGCCAACTCAAGGCGCTTTATGTTGTCGGCGCTAATCCGGTAGCGCGTTTCAACATCGACCCGTTCGCATTCTCGAAGAGTTTTGTGGTCATGCAGGACATGTTCCTGACCGAAACCGCCCTGATCGCCGACGTCGTGTTGCCGGCAGCCAATGCTTACGAGAAGTCGGGCACGTTTACCAACACCTGCGGCGGCCTCCAGCTGCTGCGGAAAGCCGGTGAGATAACGGGCACCAAACCTGACTTTGAAATCATCGTTCGCATCGCCGATGCCATTGGATTTGACGTCCGGAAACTAGTTCCTTTCGGCGGCGGCACACATGCCGACATGGGGCAATCGCGGGGTGCGCAGTCGGGCGAAGCTGACCGTCACAGCGTCTGGCTGGAAGCCCACGGCCTGGAAACAAAGCTGAGTCCGTTTGATCCCATGGCGATTCTCGATGAAATCCAGCGGCTGGTGCCCGGATACGATGTCTCGCGCAGGAACCTGCTTTCCGGCATAGACCAGCACACAACCATTGGCGGGCCCGGCATTCTGCAGAATCCCGAATTGATTGTGCCCGCAGACGACGATTTATTCACTTCGGGCACGCTGGGACGCTATTCGCAAGCTTTGAACGCGGTTCTCGAAAACCAGCGGCGCAAACCGGTGGAGACGGAAGTCGCTGCCGACTAAACGACGCTGTCTCAACTCAGGTCAACTTAGGAACGCATTTTGAGCATCACCACCTTCGTGACCGTGTCCGTTATCAAGATTGTGATCGCGTTCGCCGTGTTGCTCAGCGCAGTCGCCTACAGCGTCTGGCTGGAGCGCAAGGTCGTCGGACACATCCAGAATCGCTGGGGACCTTCATATGTCGGCCCATTTGGACTACTGCAACCCCTGGCGGACGGGCTTAAGTTCATCTTTAAAGAGGACCTGACGCCACCACATGTTTACAAGCCGCTCTACATCGCGGCGCCGATGCTTTCGTTGATTTGCGCTGTGACTTCGATTGCGGTGATCCCGGTGGGCAATTGGGTGGATGTGGCGGGCTTGCACATTCCGCTGCAAATCACTGACCTCAATATTGGCCTGCTCGTCATTTTGGGTATCACTTCGATGGGGGTGTATGGGGTCGCGCTGGCCGGTTGGTCTTCGAACAATAAGTACTCGTTACTTGGTGGACTTCGCGCCAGCGCGCAGATGGTGAGCTACGAAATTTCGCTGGGGCTGTCGCTGATCGGAGTGCTAATCGTCTCGGGCAGCTTCAGCCTGCGCCAGATTGTGGACGCGCAAGCCGGGCACTTTTGGGGATTCATTCCGCGCTGGAATATTTTTCACGGCCAGGAAGTCGCCTTCTTTATTTATCTGATGTCGGCCTATGCGGAAACGAATCGTGTGCCCTTCGATTTGCCCGAGGCAGAAACGGAACTAGTGGCCGGCTATCACACCGAGTACAGCGCGATGAAGTTTGCCATGTTCTTCATGGCGGAGTACGCCAACATGATTACGGTGGGGTGCGTGGCGACGCTGCTCTTTCTCGGGGGCTGGCATGGACCGATTTTCGGTCCGCCCCTGCTGCAGGTGATTCTGCCGGTGTTCTGGTTCGTGCTGAAGGTTTTCTGTTTCATGCTTCTGTACATCTGGGTGCGCGGGACATTGCCGCGTTTCCGCTACGACCAGTTGATGGCCTTCGGCTGGAAGTTTCTGTTCCCGCTGGCGGTGGCGAACCTGGTAGTTACGGCATTTATTGTGGCGGTTAGAGCGTAGGGGTTCTCGGTTCCCAGTTCTCGATTCTCAGCAAGGAGTGAAGAGGAACTGAGACCTGACAACTATTTCATGCTTCATCTTGCACTATTTTCGATTTTTGGCGCGATCTGCGTGGCCGGGGCGGTGAATCTGCTGATTCAGCGCCACCCGATCAACAGCGCGCTTTCGCTGATCGCCGTTCTGGCGTCGTTGGCAGTCGAGTACCTGCTGCTGGGCGCCGAGTTTGTCGCTGCGGTTCAGGTCATTGTCTACGCGGGTGCCATCATGGTTCTCTTTGTCTTCACCATCATGCTTCTGAACGCGGGAGAGGAAGAGCGAACGCCTGGCAGCCGGGTGGCAATCCTCCTTGGCATACCCGGCATGTTGGTAGGCAGTATTCTGGTAGCTTGGGCGCTGCTGCGTTATTCCGGAACCGGCTCGGTCTCGGTGGGAGCACTTCCTGGTCCACCCAATACGATCGCGCAGCTGCTCTTCCACGAATTCCTGCTGCCCTTCGAAGTCACCTCAGTGCTCATCCTGATTGCGATTATGGGCGCGGTCGTCCTGGCCAGCCGTGAAGAGACAGCCCGCCCGGCACGGAAGGAGCAAGGCTGATGGTCCCACTTCCTTATTACCTGGTGCTGAGCGGCATCCTGTTTGCCTGCGGCGTTACCGGATTTCTGATCAAGCGCAACATCATTACGATCTTCATGTCGATTGAGCTGATGCTTAATGGCGTGAACCTATCGTTCGTTGCTTTCGCAGCCCATTGGCACGCGTTGAGCGGACAAGTATTTGTCTTCTTTGTCATGGTGGTGGCCGCTGCCGAGGCGGCGGTGGGACTAGCCATCATCATTGCCGTCTATCGCACGCGTGAAACGTTGAACGTGGATCAGGTGAATCTGCTCAAACTATGACGCCGAACCTACAACTTTGGGTCATCCCGGTACTGCCGCTGATCGGCGCCGCCATCAATGGCTTGCTTGGTCGACGTTCTTCCCATCAGGCAGTCTCGCTCGTCGCGCTAGCGTTTTGCGGGGGCGCCTTCGCCTGGGCGCTTTACGTTGCATCTCGTTTTTCGTCCTTCACGATTCCACATTCGGAATTCCTGGCTCCTTGGATCCGCATTGGCGGATTCAGTGCTGACTTCGCCTTCTATCTTGACCCGCTCTCGCTGGTGATGTTGCTGGTTGTGACCGGTGTCGGCTTTCTCATCCACATCTATTCGGTCGGCTACATGTGGGAAGAAGGTGGCTACTACCGTTTTTTCTCCTACCTGAATCTGTTCATGTTTTTCATGCTGACTCTGGTGTTGGCGAATAACTACCTGCTGATGTTCATCGGCTGGGAAGGGGTTGGCCTGGCGTCGTACCTGCTCATCGGATTCTGGTTTACGAAAGATTCGGCAGCGTCCGCCGGGAAGAAAGCATTCATCGTTAACCGTATCGGCGACTTCGGCTTCTTGATCGGCCTCTTCCTTTTAATAAAGCACTTCGGCTCACTGAACTTTGATCACGTGTTCGCTGCAGTTGCGCAGCTGAACGCAGAAACGGCGGGAGCCGGACTGTTAACTGCGATCGGTCTGCTGCTCATGGTGGGGGCAGCGGGAAAATCAGCGCAGTTTCCACTCTATGTCTGGTTGCCCGACGCGATGGAAGGACCAACTCCCGTATCAGCCTTGATCCACGCTGCCACCATGGTCACTGCGGGTGTGTACATGGTGGCACGCTCCCATGTGATCTACGAGCGTGCCCCGGAAGCACTGGCGGTGGTTGCGATTGTCGGCGTCCTGACGGCTCTGTTCGCAGCGACCATTGGTGTTGCCCAGACGGATATCAAGAAAGTCCTCGCTTATTCCACGATTTCGCAACTCGGTTATATGTTCCTGGGCTGCGGCGTGGCCGCCTTCTCGGCCGGCATCTTTCATCTGATGACGCATGCTTTCTTCAAGGGTCTGCTATTCCTGGCGGCAGGCTCGGTGATCCATGCCCTTGGCGGCGAGCAGGACATGCGGCGAATGGGCGGCCTGCGGCAACACATCCCATGGACGTTTTGGACGATGACCATTGCCACTCTAGCGATCGCGGGAATCCCGCCATTTGCGGGCTTCTTCAGCAAAGACGAAATTCTGTGGCGCGCCTACCAAGCCAGCTGGGTCTATTGGCTGATTGGGGTCTTCACGGCGTTTCTGACATCGTTTTACATGTTCCGACTGCTCTTCCTGACTTTCTTTGGCGAATATCGCGGTTCGGCCGGGGCAGGCCTGGAATACAGTGCAGATCGTGGGTCACACGGTGCTCCTGGTCATGGCGATCACGGCCACATCCATGAGAGTCCCACGGTCATGCTTCTGCCTCTGGTGGTTCTGGCAATTCTGTCGGTGGTTGGAGGGTGGGTTGGGATCCCGGAGTCGTTGGGAGGCGGCAATCACTTTGACAAGTTCCTCGCACCGGTGTTCCACGCGACCACCCCGGCTGTCAATGCAGGAGGCGCGGCTCCGGCAGAGCAAGCACCTCCTGAGAAGCAAACCCAGGGCCCCGAACCGCAGACAGGACCTGGTACCGAGCTGATGTTTACCGGGATTTCGGTCGCCGCAGCGGCGCTTGGGCTTCTCCTCGCCTGGTTGCTGTATCTGCGGAACCCAGAGTTACCCCAAAAGATTGCCGACGCGCTGGATGGATTTTACGAGGCCGTCCTCAACAAGTACTACGTAGATGAGCTATATGCGGCGCTCTTCGTGAAGCCGCTAGTCGATGGCTCGGCAAGAATTCTGTGGCAAGGAATGGACCAGGGCGTGATCGATCGGACAATTAATGACAGCGCCGATGGTGCGCGCCATCTCTCGGACAGTGTCCGCCATATGCAGTCCGGGAACCTGCGCTCCTATGCGGGTTGGGTCGCGGCAGGGGGCGCGGTGGTTATCGCTTACATGGTCTGGGTGGGGACGAGATGAATATCGAGACGCTCAGCCCGTTCATTCTGACTCTGGTCACGTTCGTTCCCGCGGGGGGCGCGCTGCTGCTGGTTTTCTTTCCCCGCCGCAACCGCGACGTCCGGCTCTTCGTTCTTGCCGTATCGCTCCTTGCTTTCATCGTCTCGCTTCATCTTCCTGCACACCTGGTTCGGAGCCAGCCTGGATTTCAATTCGAAGTCAATGAGCAATGGATCTCAAGCCCCAATATTCACTACCACATGGGGGTTGACGGCTTCTCTATGTGGCTGGTGCTGCTGACTACATTTTTGACGCCGCTTTGCGTCCTGATTTCCTGGGGTATTCACGACCGGGTCAAGGAATTCTTCATCCTGCTGCTCGTGCTGGAGACGGCTCTAATCGGCGTGTTCACCTCGCTTGACCTGTTCCTCTTCTATTTCTTCTGGGAGGGTACGTTGATTCCGATGGCGCTGCTCATCGGTATCTTCGGGCACGGACGACGAGTGTACGCCGCAGTCAAATTCTTCCTATTTACGATGATCGCCTCGGTATTCATGCTGGTGGCCATTCTGTGGCTCTACGCCAAAGTCGGCAGCTTCGATTTTGTTACCGTCCAGGACGCGATCCGAACCGGCCAGGTGTCGAACTTCGGCGCTGCTTCGCTGTGGCTTTTCCTTGGATTTTTCGTGGCCTTCGCGGTTAAAGTGCCGCTATTCCCTCTACACACGTGGTTACCTGACGCGCACGTGGAGGCGCCGACCGCCGGTTCGGTGCTGCTCGCAGGCGTCCTGCTGAAGATGGGTACTTACGGCATGCTGCGTTTTAACCTCGGCTTGTTCCCCGAGCAGGCTCAGCGTAACGCGCCCTGGATTATGGCACTGGCCTTGATCGGCATCATCTACGGCGCGCTGGTTGCCATGGTGCAGCCCAACATGAAGAAGCTGATTGCCTACTCCTCGATCAGCCATCTCGGCTTCGTCGTGCTTGGCATCTTCAGCTTCACCCTTGCGGGGTTGAACGGCGCGATGTTCGTGATGCTGGCTCACGGCATCTCGACTGGCGCCCTCTTCATGCTGGCCGGGATTCTTCACGAGCGCCGCCATACCTACGAAATTCGCGAGTTCGGCGGCCTGGCTACTCCCATGCCGATCTACGCCGCGCTATTCTTGTTTATAGTTCTCTCCTCGGTTGGGTTACCGCTGCTCAATGGTTTTGTTGGCGAATTCTTAGTCCTCAGCGGGGCGTTTCGTGCCCGCCCGGTTTACGGAATTCTGGGCGCCACCGGCGTTATCTGGAGCGCCTGTTACCTGCTGTGGATGTACCAGCGCGTCTTCTTCGGCAAAGTCACCCATGAAGTGAACAACACTCTCCCCGACCTCAACGTGTTCGAGCGAGCAGCCCTGTGGCCAACGGCGGTGATTGCGTTGGTGATGGGAGTTGCGCCCTTGCTCTGGCTGGGTACGATCGATCCCGCCGTACACAATGAGCTAGTACCGTTTGCACAAGTTGCCAGCAAGATGGTGGGCCGATGAACGGCATCCCTCAAACTGCCGATTACATTCGCATCTTGCCGGAACTGGTCTTGTCCATCTTCGGCATCATTGTCATGCTGCTGGAGCCGCTCTTCGATGAGCGTCGCAGTCAAAGGACGCTGGGCAGCATCGCGCTGGTTGGTTCTCTGGCTGGCATCGTGGCGTCTGTGTTTCAGGCGCGGTATCCCGGGTTCGCCTTCTGGAGGATGGTGCGGGTTGACGGGTTCAGTGTGTTTTTCCACGTGCTGGTCACGACTATTGTCGCCGTCGTGATTCTCACCTCGTACGAGTACATGTCGGTGCAGCGCATTCGTGCGGGGGAGTACTACGGGCTGATTCTGTTTGGCGCCGTCGGCATGTGCCTGATGTCTTCGGCCGTAGAACTGGTGCTGATTTTCATCGCGTTGGAAATCTCCTCGATCTCGACCTATATTCTGGCTGGGTTTCGCCGCCGCGAGGCCGCCAGCAGTGAAGCTTCCCTGAAGTATTTCCTGCTTGGATCTTTTGCCACCGCCTTCTTCCTGTACGGGGTTGCGCTGATGTTCGGGGCCACAGGGTCAACCAACATCGACAAGATCAGTCAGGCATTGCAGGAGAAAAATATCCCGACGCTTGCCTACCTGGCCGAGGCGCTGATGTTCGTGGGATTAGGTTTCAAAGTTGCGTCAGCGCCTTTCCACATCTGGACTCCCGATGTCTACGAAGGCGCGCCGGCTCCCATCGTAGGCTTCATGTCTACAGCGCCGAAGGCGGCGGCATTCGCCGTCCTGCTGCGCATCTTGTTTGAGGCTAACGCTCCCGGACGTTTTTGGCTGATCTGGTTTTCGGCGGCGCTCTCGATGTGCCTCGGCAATATCGGAGCGCTGGTGCAGAGCAACGTCAAGCGACTGCTTGCCTACTCATCGATTGCCCACGCCGGGTACTTGCTGGTGGCCTTTGCAGCCGCGCCCCAGATCGGCGTGTCCGCTGCGATGTTCTATACGGCTGCGTACGCCGCCATGAACGTGGGCGCGTTTGCAGTCGTCAGCCACTTTGCCAATGCAGGAGAGAAGTACGTCACCCTCGATGACTACGCCGGGTTGGGGCGCCGCTCTCCTTTACTCGCGGCCACGCTGACCATCTTCTTGCTATCGTTGATCGGAATTCCGGCGACCGGCGGATTCTTCGCTAAGTTTTACGTGTTTAGTGCGGCGTTGAAGGCGGACGTGGTCGGATTAACGATGATTGGCCTGATCAACAGTGCGGTCGCCGCCTACTACTATCTTCGGATTATCGTGGTTATGTACATGCGCGAAGGACGCGAAGAAGTTCCCATAACCAGGATTCCATTAGGACTCGGAACGGCTTTGGTCGTGAGCCTCGCCGCAACGATCTATCTGGGAGTGCTTCCCGATAGATCGTTGCGGCGAGGCTCACGACCAAAGCCGTTCCGAGTCCTAATGA
>Ga0209267_1000289_pt1 | contig 37212 bp, 36 predicted proteins | sample GraSoiAngelo_137_FD_185894 | JGI IMG/M metagenome (GOLD analysis project Ga0209267, IMG submission 185894) | Grasslands soil microbial communities from the Angelo Coastal Reserve, California, USA - 14_0929_09_30cm (SPAdes) (version 2) | ecosystem: Environmental > Terrestrial > Soil > Grasslands ... | reverse complement strand
CCAGCGAAAATGGCCTCGGACTGCACCAAGCGGCGACAACCAACGACGCAGTCCAAGTCCGTCACCCGCACACACTCATCAGCCAGGTCGGCGCGGTAGAGCTCGGGGCGCCTAGCCGACCCGTGTCCTGGAATGAGCCGCTTGGCCGGCTTGCCGCCGAAAATCACGCTGCCGTGAGCATCGACCGCGAAGATCCTGGTGCTCAGGTGGTGATCCCGAATGTACTCGGCGCAGCCTCTGAGCGTGCCGCACGACCCGGTGGCGACGAAGAGGCAGTCGATCCTTCCGTCCAGTTCCGTCGCGATCTCGTCCATCGTGGTGCGATAGTGCGCCTCGGCATTGGACAGGTTGGCATACTGGTTGGTCCAGACGCTATCCTCGATGGTCTGCAGGAGGGTCTGGACGCGACTGATCCTTGCGTGAAGGAACTCTCCCGTCACCGGATCGGGTTTTGAGACCAGATCGATCTCCGCCCCGTACGCTTTGAGGATGCGAATGTTCTGTGCGGTGGCTTTCGGGTCCACCACGCAGATGAAGCGCAATCCCAGGTAGCGGCAGGCTTGCGCCAAGCCGATCCCCAGGTTCCCGGAGCTGGACTCGATCACCACGGTCGAAGGCTTGATTGCCCCGGTGCGCATCGCCTCCTGGAGAATGTGTAACGCCGGCCTGTCTTTGGCGCTCCCGCCCGGATTGAATCCTTCCAGCTTGGCGAAGAGAGAAAATGGGCTGTCTGGCAACACCCGCGTCAATCTGACGAGCGGTGTGTGGCCGATCGTGGACAAGATGCTCTCTTCCATGATTGCGCTCTCGCCTCCAGCTTCAGGGTGCCCGGAATTTCCTTTGCCTCGACGGCAGAGACTGTCCCCGAGATGTCCTGAGATACAGTTGAGCCTGAGATACAGTCAACGTCGATCGCCAGACCGATGCACGTCCCAGTGACCTGCCTCGGGCTCTGGTTAAAGCCGGCGAAGGAACGAGATCGAGCCGCCAAACGCGCGTGCTGTACTCTGACAGCGGAAACGTCGGCAGGATCGCGTGTCAACTCCAGGCGACATGGATGGCTTAGCTCGGGTTAACTGAGACCTAACAGTCGAGACTCGACTTCCTGAGAATACTTAGTAAATCCACAGTGCCGCGCAATCAGGTGAACACCGTAATGGGCGCGCGCGAACGTGAACGCAGAATAAACGGCACGTCAACTCGATTACACGGACTCAATTACAGCAAGGCTTGCGGCGTAACCTCGACGCCTTGCGACCGAGAAGCCGCTGTCGATAGCGAACGAAGAGTCTCCATATCCCAACACACCCGTTTCGCCCGCGGGACAAAAGCTGCCCAGAATTTCCCGTTCGTGGCGAGCGTTGGATCCTGGCGCGGCCGCGTCACCAGCGGTTCTTCGGTCTCGTAGAGTTGAGTGCCGCGATCCGGCAGCGCGACGGCCACCACGAGCCGGGAGGGAGGGAATTGCCCCATGACGCAGGCGCAACATGGTGGGGAAGGGCGCCGGAACAGTGCATGGCGGCGGCAGCGGGATGCCAAGCTGGTGGCGCAATGCGAGCTGCCGTAGCATCGAGCGCGCCACGCTTTTACCGTGAGCGACCTGAACCTCCGCCCTGCGCTGGTGACGAAACGGATCGGGGTTGAGCCATGAGAGTATCTGGCGCGCACTACCGCACGATCTGGATTGCGGAATCCGGAACCGTTCGGGCGATCGATCAGTCTCGTCTCCCCTTTGAGCTCGCCACCATCGACCTCGAGACTCTCGCCGATGCGGCGCAGGCGATCAAAACCATGGCGGTGCGCGGTGCGCCGCTGATCGGAGCAACGGCGGCATACGGCATGGCGCTCGCCGCGCGCTCGAGCCCGTCGGACTCGCACCTCGCCGAAGCGGCTCGGACACTGCAGGCGACGCGTCCAACGGCGATCAATCTGCTCTGGGCATTGACGAGAATGCGCACAGTGCTCGCGGAAGTGCAGCCGAAGGAGCGAGTTGATGTGGCGTTTCGGGAAGCTGCCGCAATCTGTGAGGCCGACGTCGAGCAATGCCGCTTGATTGGTGTACACGGGCTGGAGCTCATCCGCGGACTTGCCAAAACCGCCGGCCGAAGGCTCAACATTCTCACCCACTGTAACGCGGGTTGGCTTGCCTGCGTTGATTGGGGCACTGCACTTGCGCCTGTCTACATGGCGCATGACGCGGGGATACCCGTGCACATATGGGTCGATGAAACCCGGCCGCGCAACCAGGGCGCGGCGCTAACGGCCTTCGAGCTCGGAGCGCACGGCGTACCTCACACGGTCATTGCGGATAATCTGGGCGGGCATTTGATGCAACGCGGCCAGGTGGATTTGGTGATTGTTGGAAGCGACCGCACGACAGCGGGGGCAGACGTGTGCAACAAGGTGGGCACGTACCTCAAAGCGCTTGCGGCCCGGGATAATGGCGTGCCTTTTTATGCGGCACTGCCAGCCAGCACAATCGATTGGTCGCTGCAGGTGGGATCTGCTGTTCCAATCGAGGAGCGATCGCCGGATGAGGTCACGCACATCACCGGCCGCAGCTCCTCGGGCCGGATTGAAACCGTCAGGCTGGTCCCGGAAGGGAGCACCGCACTGAACCTCGCCTTCGACGTGACACCCGCACGGCTGGTGACCGGACTGATCACGGAGCGCGGCATTTGCTCCGCGAGTCGTGCAGGATTGCAACGACTGTATCCTGAGCTGCGAGCAGCGCAATGACGGAACCCAGTGCCGGCGCCGGCGGCGCGGACTTGCGCGCGATGGTGATTGCGGCCTGTCGTGAGCTGACGCGTCGAGGTCTGACGCATGGCACCTCGGGCAATGTCAGCGTGCGCTGCGATGAGCGGCGGTTCTTCGTGAGCCCGACCGGGATGGATTACGAGGTGCTGCAAGCCGCGGATGTTCCGCTCATGGACCTCGATGGACGTTGGTTCGGCCGCCGCCGCCCCTCGAGCGAATGGCGGTTCCACCGCGACATATTCAACTCGCGGCACGATGTGAGCGCGATCGTCCACACGCATTCTCCACGAGCGACCGCGCTCGCCTGCACCGGCCGGGGCATTCCAGCATTCCATTACATGGTGGCGGTTGCGGGCGGGAGCGACATCCGTTGCGCCCCATATTACGCATTCGGTACGCAGGAGCTTTCGGATGCCGCGCTGGCCGCCTTGAAGGGTCGGAAGGCGTGTCTGCTGGCCAATCACGGGGTCATTGCCACTGGCGCGGACCTCCCTGGCGCCATCTTGCTTGCCGGCGAGGTCGAAAACCTCGCGCTCCAATACACTGTGGCGCTGTCCCTGGGAGAAGTCCGTATTCTCGATGACACGGAGATGAGCCGCGTCATCGAGAAGTTCCGCACGTACGGGCAACAGAATGCAGCCGACCCCGACCTGATCTTCGGCGGAGCTCAGCCTGATGCGGTCGAGTGAAGGTAGTTCACGCTGCGATTTCCGTACAGACGAGTGACGCCGGACTCCGCCCAGGCGCCTTGTCGACTTCGGAGCGGTGGGTGAAACATCAACGATTTCGTCAGGCCGTTCTTGGCGGGTTCATTTTCCTGGCCACCTGCAAATCCCAGGCGGCCCTGGAAGCAACGCCTGCACCGACCGATGAGGCGGCAAGCGAAGTCACCGTCACGGCGACCCGAGTTCCCGAGCCTGTCGATCAGATTCCGGTATCCATCTCCGTGGTTTCGGGCAGAGAACTGCGGGCGCGGGACGCGTGGGAGATGGCCTCCGCCTTGAGCGGGGTGTCCGGCGTCGAAGCGCCAGCCGGGGGAGACGCTGGACCGTCGAGCGCCGTCCCGTCTTTCTGGGGATTACACGAATTCGACGCTTTCCTCCTGGTGATGGACGATATTCCCTGGGGAGGTGCCTTCAACCCTGCGATACCGACGTTGAACCTGAACGACGTCCAGCGGATCGAGGTACTCAAGGGCGCCGCCCCCGTCATGTACGGTGCGACGTCGTTCGTCGGCGTGGTGCACGTTCTTCACTACCCGGCAGGGAAAGCGGCCGATACGGCCGATCTGGCGCTTGGTAACTATGACTCAGTACGCGGCTCGGCTGCCTTTGCGCTGCCCCGGTGGGGCAACTACCGCCAATCGTTTGCCGCCAGCGGGGAGAGCCATGGGTTTGCCGACAAGCGAGAGAAGGTCTCCGATGGGCGCCTGCTGTATCGCGGCGCGCTGGATGTGGGGAGAGGCCAACTGCAGATGGATGTGAGCGCAAGCCTTGTTCGCGACGTGCCACTCAGCCCGGTCATTCGAGAGGATACGGCGCTCACGAGGCGCACGCCGCTAGACGCCAATTTCAATCCGGCGGATGCCGGGATCGACGAGAACAGACTTCAGCTGACCATTGGCTATTCACATCCGACTCCCTGGGGAACCTGGGCGACGCTGGCCTCCTTTTCCCGCTCGCACGTCGACGATGTCCGTGCCTTTCTGCATCCGGACCTCAGCGGCGCCGCCGACACTCAAAATCAGAATCGCACGATCTTGGACGATTACCTCGATACGCACCTGGCCAGTCACTTTGGCCGCGCCACGCTGCTCGTTGGGGCGGATCTGTTGTATGGGTACGGGCGGCAGACAACGCTGAACGGAAACAACGCCTATACGGTGCCGCTTGACGGCTCGGTCGTGCCGCCTCCGACCACGCAGTTACCGGTCAACGAAATCGGCTACGTCAGCGATAAACGCCTCTTTGCCGGGCAGTATGCGCAACTCGACTGGAAGCCCGATAGGCGCTGGGACTTGGTCGCGGGCGTACGTCTCAACGAGATCCGCGATGGCAAGTTCGCCACCGATCTCACCCTGCCGCCGTTTACACCGACACGGCAGTACGCGGCACGACAGGCGAGCCGGGACAACATTCGCCCGACGGAGACGCTTGGGGTCAGCGATCGCGTTTGGGTAGATGGCAAGGATGAAGCGGTGCTCTACACCGATTATCGGAATGCCTTCAAACCGGCAGCGCTCGATTTCGGCCCGGACTACCAACCCGACGTATTGCACCCGGAGACGGCCAAGAGCTACGAAGCCGGTCTCAAGGGTGCTGCCGCGGACGGCCGCCTGTCCTACCAGGCGGAAGTCTTTCACATGGACTTCAACAACCTGGTGGTCCGCACGGAATCCGGGTTCCTGACCAACGCGGCGGCCGAGCGGCTGAAGGGCGCGGAGCTCGAGGCGCGATACCGTATCAGGGACGATCTCATCGTTGCCGCAAATTACGCGTACCACGACGCGCGCTTCGCGCAGTACCGGCTCTTCGACGGCGATGCCAATGCCTATGTCGACGTCGCGGGCAAGCAATTGCCGCTGTCACTCCGGCATCTTGCGTCCGCCGGGATTGTGTATGCACCTCCGCATGGCTTCAATGCCACTCTCGTGCTGACCTACGCTGGTCGACGCTTCCTCGATGAGGAGAATGTGGCGCCGGTCGGCGGCTACGCGAAGTGCGATGCGACACTCGGCTATTCCGTCGGCCATTACCAGCTTTCGCTTGAAGGGAGCAATGTGACGAATCAGCGTCCCCCCGTGAGCGCCAGTGAATTCGGCAGTGAGTCGTTCTATCGGCTGAACGCGCGCACTCTGTGGGTGCGATTTGCCTATCAGGAACTCTGACTCGATGGCCGCTCGGGCGACTCATCCCTAGTCGTCCTCCTCAAGGCCCGTGCGCTTTGGCTCAATTGGAAGCGGCGGGGCTGGCGCATTGACCGCACCAGCCGCGACCGCGCTACCCGCGGCGGCGCGCCGGCCTCGGGCGCGGGGTCGATGCAGAATTGGGTAGGCGAAACTCGCAAGGTGCGAGTGAATGCGCCTGAGGTCGCGCACCGTGCGCAGGAAGAGGCCGCTCTCCTCGACGATCGGTTCGACCGAGTCGCTGTCGGCGAGGCGGTTGGCGGAGGCGGCACTGCGCAGGAGGCGCACGCTCAGTGCCGTGGCGGACGCTTCAAACTCACGAAACTGCCCCTTACGTGCGGCCAGTCGCTTCGCGTCCCGGGGCTCCGCCTGCAGGAAGACGGCCAATGCCAGCCGCAGGCTCTCGAGGAGCTCGCCGTGCATGGCGGCAACTGTGTCGAGCTCCTCAACCGCGAGCGCTCTGCCGCGCTTGACACTCCGCATTGCAAACTCGACCAGACTGTTGGCGACGATGTCGGCGACATGCTCGAGGTTGATCACGGCCGACAGAATATCCTGTCCCCGCGCGCCCTCCCGCTGGTGGTCGAGGGTCTGCTCGTCGCCGACGTCGGCGAGATAGCGGCGAATCGCGCCGCCCAGCTTGTCGACGCAACGATTCTGAGCGGCGATCGCGCCGGTGCGTGTCTGATCACCGTGCCGCAGCACCTCGAGCGCATCGCGGAGCATCGTCTCGACCATGTCGGCCATGCGCAGGGTTTCGCGGGCGGCGTTCGCGAGGGCAACGGTTGCGGAATCGAGTGCCGCAACGTCGAGATACACGGGCCGCCCCGGGTCCACGGGAGCTGGCGGGTCCGGGAGCCATCTCGTGAGAAGCTGTGCGAGGCCGCTGACAAACGCGAGGAACAGCACTGCAAGTGCCAGATTGAAGGCCAGGTGAAAGTTGACGACCAGACGCCCGGGAGAGGGCTCGACGAGCTCCAGCGCATCAGTGATGGCTGGCAGGACCGGCAGTGCGAGCAACACTCCCACGGTGCGCACCAGCAGGTTTCCGAGGGGCAGGCGCCGAGCGGCGGCGGTCGAGGCGCCGACGAGCGCGGGGAGTGCGCCGCCGATGTTCGCGCCGAGCACCAGGGCGAGAGCGCCGGTAGGCGCGATGACGTGTGTGGCGGCGAACGTCGCTACGAGCAGCACGATGGCTATGCTGGAGTGGCACGCCCAGGTGAGTGCTGCCGCGACCAACGCCGCGAGAACAGGGTCGCTGGCCAGCGCGCCCATGACCGAGCGCAGCAGCGGAGTGTTCGCAAGGGGTCCCAACGTGTGCACCAGGCCCGAGAGCGCCATGAGCATGAGCCCGAGGCCGATGCCGATGCGGCCGATATTCTTCGCCCGGCTGTCGTCGGCCCAGCGAAAAACGAGCACCCCGACGAGCACCAGGGGTGGTCCCAGCAGCGCCACGTTGAAGAAGAGCACCTGCGTCAGAAGGGCGGTCCCAACGTTTGCGCCGAGCATCACCGCGAGCGCGGGGGCTAGCGCCATAACCCCCGTCGCCGTGAACGAGGTCGCGAGCAGACCGGTCGCGGTGCTGCTCTGGAGAAGTGCGGTCACGCCAAGTCCGGTGAGGAACGCGCGAAAGCGGTGACCAAGGTTGCGGCCGAGCCAACGTCGGAGCACCGTGCCGAAGCCGCGCTGCACCCCGGTTCCGACCATGTGCGTGCCCCAGAGGAGCAGGCCGACGTGGCCTGCAAGCTCAACCAGTGAGAGCGTGCCGCTCATCGGTCCCCGCCGTCGCGCCTTTCCATCCCACACGTCTCCCAAAGGGCCCGCAAACCTTACGTTGAGGTGTCCGCTGAACCGCGTCAACTCGAGACGCCAGAGGCCGCCTTTGCACGCCCGTGAATCAGGCTGTACGCGGATGGAATTACAAGCATCGAGAGCAGCAGTGCCGTGATCATTCCGCCGACCATTGGAGCGGCGATCCTCCGCATGACCTCCGATCCCGTGCCGCTCCCCCACATGATGGGCAGGAGTCCCGCGATGATCACGGCAACCGTCATGGCCACCGGGCGTATGCGAAGGGCGGCGCCCTCGACAATCGCCTGATCAAGCTCGCTCCGATCATTCAGTCGTCCGCCTGCGCTGCGAGCCGCTACCGCCTGGTTCAAGTACACCAGCATGACAATGCCAATCTCTGCCGCAACGCCGCCGAGAGCAATGAATCCCACCGCCGAAGCGACCGACATGTTGTAGCCGAGAAGGAACATCAGCCAGTAGCCCCCGACAAGGGCAAAGGGGAGGGTCGCCATAATGAGCGCCGCGTCGCTGAAACGACGAAACGTCAGGTACAACAGCACGAAGATAATGCCGAGCGTGGCCGGCACGACGAGTTTGAGTCGTTCGGTGGCCCGCGCCAGATACTCGAACTGACCGGACCAGGAGATGGAGTAGCCGGACGGTAGGCGAACTCCTCTTGCCACCGCTTGCTGCATTTCCCGGACCGCGGTGCTCATGGGCCTTCCGTGCAGGTCGACGTACACCCAGCCCGAAAGGCGCGCATTTTCGCTCTTGATCATCGAGGGACCATCGGCGACGCGGATCTCCGCCACGTCGCCTAATCGGATCTGAGCGCCGCGATCGGTAAGAATCGGCAAGTCGCGAAGGCCCTGCAGGGAATCGCGTAGCTCGCGCGGATAGCGCACGCTGATCGGGAAGCGCTGCAATCCCTCCACCGTCTCGCCGATCTCCTCGCCACCGATCGGGGCAGCCACAATGCTCTGCACGTCGGAGATGTTGAGCCCGTAGCGCGCGGCGCGCTCCCGATCGATGTTCACTTCGACATAGCGGCCACCGGTAAGTCGTTCCGCGAATGCCGAGGTAACGCCGGGAACATTCCTGACCGCGGCCTCGACTTGCCTTGCCAGGCCGTCGATGACCTGGAGATCCGCGCCGGCGATCTTGACTCCAATCGGGCTCTTGATTCCGGTGGCGAGCATGTCGATACGGTTGCGTATAGGCGGAACCCAGATGTTAGTAAGACCCGGGACCTGTACGACCTGGTCGAGCTCCTGGACGAGCTTCTCCGGGGTCATGCCGGCTCGCCATTCGCTGCGCGGCTTGAACTGAATGGTCGTCTCAAACATCTCGAGCGGTGCGGGGTCGGTCGCGGTCTCGGCGCGACCGACCTTGCCGAACACGCTTGCCACCTCGGGCACAGTCTTGATCAAGCGATCGGTCTGCTGCAGCAACTGCGTGACCTTGCCGGGTGAGATGCCTGGCAGAGCAGAGGGCATGTAGAGAACGTCGCCTTCGTCGAGGGGTGGCATGAATTCGGCGCCGATATGGGTCGCCGGGTATGCCGTCGCGAGAAGAACCAAGAGCGCAACGGCGAGAACGGCCCTGGGATGAGCGAGTGCGGTACGCAGGAGAGGCCGATAGACGCCGGCCAGGGCCCGGTTGATCGGGTTGCCGTGCTCTTGCGGGATTTGGCCGCGGATCAGGTAACCCATGAGGACTGGAATGAGCGTCACGGCGAGTCCCGCAGCGGCTGCCATGGAGTACGTCTTAGTGAACGCGAGCGGTGCGAACAGCCGTCCTTCCTGGGCCTGCAGCGTGAAGACGGGTACGAATGAGAATGTTATGACCAGGAGCGACGTGAAGAGCGCAGGGCCTACCTGAACGGCGGCGTGGCTGATCACCTGCCAGCGTTCGGAACCCCGGAGCTCCGCCCCCGGATGCGTCTCGTGCCAGGCTTCGATGTGCTTGTGTGCGTTCTCGATCATGACGATCGCCGCATCGACCATCGCTCCGATCGCGATCGCGATCCCACCGAGTGACATGATGTTGGCGTTGATTCCCTGGTAATGCATCACGATAAACGCGACGAGTATGCCCAGTGGGAGGGATACGATCGCCACCAGGGCGGATCGCAGGTGAGACAGGAACACGGCGCACACCAACGCCACAATCACTAACTCCTCGATGAGCTTTCCACGGAGGTTCTCGATGGCACGCTTGATGAGCTCGGAGCGGTCATAGGTGGACACGATCTCGACTCCGGGCGGGAGACTCGCCTTGAGCTGCGCGAGCTTGGCTTTTACGGCGTCAATGGTCTCCAAGGCATTCTTGCCGGAGCGCATGATGATGACGCCGCCGGCGACCTCTCCGTCACCGTTCAGGTCCGTGATCCCGCGCCGCACCTCGGGACCGATCTGCACGGTGGCCACGTCGCCCACCCGAACAGGGATACCGGCGTCAGTAGTCGCGAGCGGGATGCTGCGGAAATCCTCCAGCGTCTTCAGGTAACCCGAGGCGCGAACCATGTACTCCGCTTCGGCGAGCTCGAGCACCGAGCCTCCGGTCTCCTGGTTTGCGTTGCGGATTGCGCTGACCACCTTCTCGTGGGTGATGTTGAAGGCGCGCAGTTTCTGTGGATCCACCACGACCTGGTACTGGCGAACCATGCCGCCGAGGGACGCGACCTCCGCGACATTGGGGACCGACTTGAGCTCGTATTTCAGGAACCAATCCTGGAGCGCCCGCAGCTGCGAGAGATCGTGGGTATGGCTCTTGTCGATGAGCGCGTACTCATAGATCCAGCCAACGCCCGTCGCGTCGGGACCGAGAGCAGTCCTGGCCTCCTTCGGCAGCCGCGCTTGCACCTGGTTCAGGTATTCGAGCACGCGGGAGCGGGCCCAGTAGAGATCGGTGCCGTCTTCGAACAACACGTAGACGAACGAATCCCCGAACATTGAATAGCCGCGGACGGTGCGAGCCCCTGGCACCGACAGCATCGTCGTTGCGAGCGGGTAGGTTACCTGGGTCTCTACAATCTCCGGGGCCTGTCCCGGATACGTCGTGCGAATGATCACCTGGACATCGGAGAGATCGGGGATTGCATCGAGGGGCGTCCGCAGCATCGCCCAGATGCCCCAGGCCGCGATCGCAGCCACCCCGAGGAGCACTGGAACGCGGTTGGCAATACAGGCGCGGATGAGCCGGGCGATCATTGCAGCCGCGCCTCCGTCGCTTTGAGGCTGGCCTCGGAATCAATCAGGAACTGCCCGGACACGACGACCTTCTGGCCTACGGTGAGGCCCGAGCGAATCTCGGTCTGCCCGCCGCCTTGCGCCCCCGTCTCGACGTTCACGCGCCGAAACCGAGCGTCGCCTTCCGCGAGCATGACGACGCGACGGGTCCCGGTCTCGATGACGGCTTCACTCGGCACCAGCAGCACGTCCGCCGTGGCGGCAGGCGCGAACTGCACGGTCACGAACATGCCCGGGAGCAGCTCCATCCTTGGGTTGGCCAACTCCACGCGCGCGGTGAGCGTGCGGGTCGCCACATTCACACTCGGGAGAATCGCACCCACTCTCCCGTCAAAGGCGACTCCAGGGAGCGCCGCCGTTCGCGCGTGAACGGCATCCCCTCGGTGCACTCGCTCCCCGAGCGTCTCGGCCACTTCAGCGTTGACCCACACCTTTCGAAGTCCGTTGATGCGAAAGAGCGAGGACCCGACCGTGACCGTCATGCCCTCGCGCGCCATGAGCTCGGTGATCACACCACTGATCGGCGCGAGCAACGTGAATCGCGACTGGGGTCGGCCGCGCTTTTCCAGGGCTCTGATCAGATCCTCCGGCATGCCTGCAAGCCGCATGCGCTGTCGCGCGCCATCTACGAGGTCCGCGGCTCCGGGGCTGTTGAGATCCTTGACGGCGAGGTATTCCACCTGAGCCGCGACCCAGTCCGGGACGTAAAGATCCGCGAGCGGCTCGCCTTCCCGCACCGCATCGAGCGTTGCGCGCACGCGCAAGCGCTCCACGAACCCGTTGGCCCGCGCCTGAACGAGTGCCACGTCGCGCTCGTCGTAGGCGACGCTGGCGCTCGCCGTGATTTCAGGATGCAGTTGGCCTCGTGCGACCAGGGCGGTGCGCACGCCCAGGTTTTGCTGCAAACGTGGACTGATTTCTATGGCGCCGGTATCGGCGCCTCCCTCAACGACAGGCACCAGCTGCATGTCCATAAAGGGTGACTTGCCCGGGTGATCGAAGCGCTGCGCGGGCACCATCGGATCGTGCCAGTAGAGGATCTTCTTTCCCGTGCGCGGATCGATATCGCCGGGCTTCTGCGGCGCATGCGTCGCAGCCGTCGGTGCAGGCTGGTCCACCATTGCCTGGGTGCGTCCTGCACTCACGCCGGTCCGGTAGAGCGCGTATCCGAGCACGGAGAGAGCAACCGCGCCCGTCAGCCCTGCGATCAGGTAGCGGTTCATGGCAGGGCTCCCTGATCCGCATCGACGGATACCGGGATCGCCGCCAGCTTTTCGGGCGGGGCCTCGAGAAATGCCAGTTGCGCCCAAAGCCTCGCGGCGATTGCCTCGAGCTGCAGGGCTTTCAGGCGCGCATCGATCTCCGCGCGGTGAGACGTCAGCAGGTCGGTCAAGGTCGCCTTGCCACCGCGGTACGCTGCGCGTGCCGCAACGACGCGATCGGTGGCCAGGGGAACGATGGAGGTGCGATAGCGCTCGAGCCGCTCGCGGGCGCTGTCCCACGCGTCGATCATCGTGGCGATCTCCGCGGCGTGCTCGCGCAGCATGTCCTCGCGCTCGGCCTTTGCTTGGGAGGCTTCCGCTAGTTTGGCTGCGAGTCGTTGGTCCTGGCGGCTCGCGCGCCGGATTTCCAGCGGCACCGTCAGTTCCAGAGTCACCATGTTCGAGTAGCCGATGCCGCGTTGGCTGTACACGAGCTCCACGGACCAGTCCGGCCGACGATCAGCGCGAGCCGCTTCAGCTCCCGCTCGCGCCAGCTCTTCGCGTCGTTCAAGCGCGAGAATTTCGGGGTGACGGGCGAGCTGCGCGTCAAGGCCGTGCTTGTGAAGGGGGATCGTGTCAATGGCCGGGTTGCCGACGAGCGCGTGATCGGAGGCACCGGGAACCCAGCGATCCAGGGCGAGCTTCGCGGCACTGACTTCGCGAGAGGACTCCGAGGCCAGATCTTCGAACTCGGCAAACGCCTGGCGGGCCGTGAGGACGTCTGCGGCGGTGCCGTGACCTCCGCGATAAGCGGCGTCCGCAGCTGTGACTTCGAGGCGCACTGCTTCGAGCTGTTGGAGCACGGTGCGGTCCGCGGCTTCGGCGTAGTAACGATTGAGCCACGCGAGCGCGCTGTCGCGCCGGAGCTCGACCAGGGTCTGTACCTTCTTCGCTTCCGCGAGACGGACCGCCTCCCCGGACTCGGCGGCGCGGGCGCGCAGCTTCGACGGGCGGGTGATCTCCTGCATGATCCCGACGCTGCGCATCGTCATGAAGTCCCGTTGCACACTGAAGCGCTCGGGACCGTTGATGGGCAGATTCTCGAGCCCGATCTTCGCGACCGGATCAGGCCGTTCGCCTGCGGCGATGCCTAAGGCTTTGGAGGCGCTGACGCCGAGCTGGCTTGCCTCGAGCTGCTTGGAGCGCAAGAGCGCGAGGCGCTGCGCCTCGGCCAGAGTGAAAGGCGGCTCGTCGGCCGAGACCGGGCTCGAGACCAGGAGTGCGAGCGTCGCCGCAGCGCACGCCCTGCCGACGTAACAGAGCACCGCACGGATGGGCACGGCACCCGAGCGCCGCGACGCCCTGAGCGGAGAGAGAACGGATCGATTCATGCGACTCACCGAGTTCGGACTGGACAGCACGTCAAGTCAGAGAACCCACGGCGTGTGACGGGTACGCCGCCCGAGGGGCTGCGGCTCAGCGCGTCGTGAGAGCTACCGGCGCGTGGCCGGATTCGGCGAGGTGAGAGTTAAAGGCGCAGGCGCGCCGTGTGCAGGTACGTGAGGGAGAAGTCGGCGCGGTAGTCCGTGAGCACGAAGGGCGCAATCTGCAGGACCGGTCGCGCGACCGGCACAGCGGCGGGTGCACTTAACAGGCTGGGGAAGCCAGCGGCCCGATCAAGGGATTTGCGCGGTTGCGCAACAACCCATGGAGCCGATGCGAGGGTCGGTTGTGCGGCACAGCAGCCGTCGGCTGCAACCGCCGGCACAGTTGACGGCTCGATGCAGCTGGAAGCGGATCCCTTCGGACAGCAATCGGTGCCCGGCCCACAGCCCAGCGTCGGCTGGATCATGCCGAGCAGGCATCCCCAGAGCATCAGCGTTGTGATGAGTCGACGAACCACCAGGGCACCCTCAGGGTAGGCTTAGACTGACTACCCCCTAGAGGCTAAGTTCCGCGATCGTAACCATGGAGTCAACCGTTTCTCGAGGACGCGTTCACATTTTCATCGCTTTAGGTCGCTCTCCGTGACCTCGGATGGCGGGGCGGGCGGGGGACGCCCAGACTCCGTCCGGCGGGTCGTCATGCTCGTGGCGGCCCTGAACCTGGCCTACTTCGGGGTGGAGTTCACGGTCGCCCTGGCGATCGGATCGGTTTCCCTATTCGCCGATGGCGTCGATTTTCTCGAGGACGCCTCCGTCAGTTTCCTGATCGCTGTGGCACTCGGTTGGAGCGCTGCCCGGCGAGCTCGCGTCGGAATGGCTCTCGCGGGAGTCCTTCTGGTGCCGGCTCTGGCGGCCCTGTGGGCGGCGGTGACGAAACTGGTCTCGCCGGCACCCCCAGCTCCCGTTCCCCTAACCCTGACTGGCGCGGGTGCCCTCGTGGTCAACCTGTCGTGCGCGTTGATGTTGGCGCGGGTTCGAGCGCACGCCGGGAGCCTGACCCGTGCCGCGTTCCTTTCGGCGCGCAATGATGTGGCGGCAAACCTGGCTATTATCGGGGCGGGTTTTGTCACCGCTTCGACGCAGTCCATCTGGCCTGACCTGGTCGTCGGGCTCGGCATCGTAGGGATGAACGCTGGTGCCGCGCGTGAGGTTTGGCTCGCCGCACGTGATGAGCATAGGGACGCGGTTTCTGACCTGGCGGATAGCCGCAGGGATTGAAACGGTCCTGCTCTCAAGGATCGCGGCCGTACGGATGCGATTTCGGATGAGCCGGATTGATTCCGAGCTTGAGGCGGCGAGCTAAAGCGTGAGTGTCGCCATGGCTGCGATCGCCTGCTGGATGTTCTCGCGGGCGGCGCCCTCGTTCGCGAGACGCAGCCGCTTCACCGCGGCGAATGCCTCCCCGGTCTTTGCCGTGTATTGACTCGCGATGTCCTTGGTCCACAGCGTCGTACCCGACTGCGTATCGACGAGCGTGTAGCTCACTTCCATTTTCACGGTGAGCGAAAAGCCTAAGAGGGGCTGATCCACCTTGCCGATGAAGCCGGTGAGTTTGTAGCGAGCGCCGGACGGCGAGACCTTGGCGAAGAGGCCCGACTTCTCGATCGAGTCGCGCAGTGCCTGCGCGAAAGCCTGATCGGAAATTTGCGATGCACCCGTCGAGGAGGTCTCCTTGCCGCCGGACACGGCAACCGAAACGTCACTGCCGATCTGGTGGACCGCTGTCGCGGAGGTGGCAGTCATCGCGACCGAGGTGGCTGGGGTCGCGCAACCCGCGGTAAGCGTTACCCCCGCGATCAGGGAGGCGAGCGCCAGGCATCGATTGGCTGTTCTCACTTGAATATCACTCCCAACGTTTCTTCGACCATACCTTCGGGCGACTTGCGCTGCAGAGAGGGCCGCATCACCTCCCCCTTGGCCAGAATCGCACCGGAGGTCCCGTCGCGGATCTGAATATCGAGCTTGATCATGTACATCGTAAGATCCCACATCCAGCGGTCCTGGTAAGTGACGATGCCGTCAACCGGCGCGGCAGGCTTGGTCGCGTCGCCGGAAGCGCTCTGGTAGCCCAGCGCCGTAAGGCGGGCGGCGATGAGTTTCTCGATGCCGCGCCCGTCCTCGGGAAGCCGCACGACGTAGAAGGTCTTGAGCTTGCTGAGATTGGCGTCGGGAGCCCTGGTGGCATTGTTCGTGGCGCAGGCACTCAGCATGACGATCGGCAACAACATGCCGATCCGCAACACGCGCTTCATCTTTGCCTCCCCTCAACCCGCCGCGGTGCAGCTTAGTTTACTGCGGATCCCAGCGAATCGTGAACTACGGGGGCAAGAGTGGGATAGGCGTCGAGAGTTGCAGGCTGTGCATGCGGGCGGCCCTTGACATCACATGCATATACATATACCTTGGCGTCCAAGGTAAATTTATGAAGTTGCAATCGCTGCCTTGTTATTGCGCGACAGTACGCCAAGTGGCCAGAGCCGTGACCGTCCTCTATGAGGAACGGCTCGCCGACAGCGGGCTGCACGCCACCCAGTACACAGCGTTGCAGGTGCTCGACTCGGTTCCCAATCTGACCACGACCGAGCTGGCCGCGGCGATCGGCATTGATCAGACCACGGGCACGCGAACCCTGGCATTGATTCGAAAGAGTGGTCTTGCAATCGATACCGTCGGCGATGACCGGCGGCAGCGGCGCTGGGCCTTGACCGCGGAAGGGCAGGCGCGGCTGCGCAAGTTGAGACCGACCTGGGAAGCCGCTCAGGAAGCATTCGAGAAGCGCCTCGGGCGGGCGCAAGCCATGGCTCTGAAGAAGGCGTCGTATCTTGCCGCCAGCAGACTGGCGTCGAGTTAGGCGCGCTAGATCGGCACGCAGAGAGGAAGGAAGAGTGTAGTCGCGAAGTTTTGTTGCTTATGCACATGTATATACATGTACCACCCTTCACCGTTACATCAGTAAGGAACCATCATGTCACTGCACCTCGTGAAGTCTTTTAGCCGTCCGTTGTCGCTCATTTCCGCGGCACTTCTCCTTCATATCGGCGGCGCCGTGGCGGCGGATGCCGCGGGCGACGTGCAGCAGCACATGCGGGAGGTGCTCGCTGGGGGAGCCGTAATCCGCTCGGCGCCGTCAAGCGAACGGCGCGATGACACCGCAGGGAGGCCCACCCCTGATGCGCAGGAGCTCGCAAAGCGACTGTTGCTGGGTATCACCGACTCGCGCATCCAAGGCACTCGGGCAATGACACAGTCCGAGAGCGTGGTGAAGGGAGGCGCGTCCAGCCTCCGAAAAGGGCCGCTTGCCCATGACGACGCCCAGGCAATGGCGCGGCGGTTGCTTCTGGGTCAGCGAAATGCCGTTGCGTCGGAGTCGTGACGTTGGTCGGGCCCGCAACGGTGCCGGTGTCTCAGGGCACTGGACGAAGTTGAGCCATTTGCGCATTTAGTGAGTTTACAGGAGTGTCATCATGTTGGATCTCGTTGGATCGACCGTGGGAATGATGGCGGTCGCCATAAACCTTGTGGCGATCACGAATATCCTGCCAGGCTCGCTTGCTCGCCGCCTGAGCCTGGCCGCAATTGCCGGCGCCTGGGTCGGTTTAGCGACAGGACTCGGAGCGGCCGGAGCGTTGGTGTTCTCTCCAAACCATCCCGTACCGCTGGTGGGCGTGCTGTTCGCCGCCCCATTGCTTATCGTCGGTACGCTCGCGTTCAAGTATCCAAGCGTGCGCTCCACCCTGATGGCCATTCCCATGCCGCTATTGATTGGCCTTAATGCGCTGCGCGTTCTCGGCGTTCTGTTTCTACTGCTGGCTGCGGCCGGGCGGCTCAGCGGACCCTTCCCGTATTCCGCTGGCCTGGGAGACATCATCACAGGTGCCGTCGCAATTCCACTCGCACTGAGCCTGGCTCGGTCTCGGAAGCCGCCCGTGGCTGCCGTCATGCGCTGGAATATTTTTGGGACACTCGATCTTTTTGCTGCGATTGCGCTTGGCCTTACCTCAGCAGCGGGAAGCCCACTGCAGTTGATTCATGCCGGCGTAGGGTCGGAGGCGGTGCAGTACTTACCGTTCTGCCTGATACCTACTGTATTGGTGCCGTTCTATTTGATCACCCACGCGATCGTTGCGGCCCAACTTCGTGCGCAGCGAACGGCGCGTTTGGATGATCGGTTCGCGACTGCGCGGCTGACTTCTTGAGCGCCGGCGCGCACGGGGCTAGACCTGGACAACGCGTCCGGTTTCGGAACCGGGTTGCATAAAGGCGCCCCTCGCACATAGTTCGTCTCCCCTCGAATGCATCCACGCACCACAACGCTCGGGCATTCCAGCAGTTGACGACGCATCGAACTAGTCGAAAACATAGCAGGTCCTATCGCTTCCCGCAGACATGAGCCACGGTGGCGCAATGCCTCGACGGTGCGCAAAGGTACAGTCAGGCGCGAATCAGTAACAAAGCAGCGCTCACCGAACGAGACCCCGCGCAAGTTAGAGATCGCCCACTCCCCCGCGGCGGCATGACCGTGTCGATCTAAAGCCGGGAAATCACGGCAGGCAGACTAACACGAGGTCGCGCGTGCCGACTCGGGGCGGCACCACGGTTCGCGGTGCCGCCCCCACAATTCCAGGATCAGTTATGGCCGATCTGCCCAACGCTGGGAGTGGCTACCCCGTCGGGAATATTGGACGCGAGAGAGAGCACGTCCTCGTCGTGGGGCATTGCGGAGGAGCAGCTGGTAGCAGTCGAAGCGGGAGCTCGGCGTGTAACTGGACCAGAGCCGTGGCGCGTGCGGCCTTCGCACCGACTCTAAGCGGGCTTCACTCGCACCGGCAACGAGCGGATCCGCGTGCCGGTGGCAGCGAAGATCGCATTGGTCAACGCTGGAATGACCGGAGGCAATGCCGGCTCACCCAGCCCGGTCGGCGGCTTGTCGGATTTGACCCAAGCGATCTCTATCTCGGGTGTCATGGGAATTCGCGCGAGCGGGAAGTCATCAAAATTACTCTGCTGCACCGCCCCGTCGATGAATTCGATTGCCTGACCAGTCAGTGCCTGCGCCAGACCGTCGATCATTGCTCCGCGGACCTGATTCTCCGCGCCCATGGGATTTACGATCTGGCTGCCGACGTCTCCCGCGACCCATACCTTGTGGACGGTGACATCGCCGCCTGCGACGCTGGCCTCGACGACCTCGGCAAAATAACCCCGATGCGAGAAATAAAAAGCGAACCCCTTGGCCCTGCCGCGCTCGGTTGGCTTCTGCGTCCACGTCGAGGTTTGCACGACTTTCTCGACCACATCCCGCGCGCGTCCGGTGTCAAACGATGGTGAACGGTTGTCAGGCGCCGCAATCTCGCGGCGCTCGCCGAGCAGACTCAACATGAGCTTCGGAAGATCCGTTCCCGCCGCAATGGCGACCTCATCGAGGAACGATTGCGATGCGAAGCACAGCGCGTTCGAGCCGGGCGCGCGCAACGCACCGGTGGTCACGACAGTCGGCAGCATCGATTGGGTGTAACGAAGGTGCTGGATGAGTCCGGCCGGAGGCATCGTAACGTTGAAGCCCGCCGCCCTGGCGGGAGTCGTGCCATCACCGAAGGTCACGAAGTGATCGCTGAATGCGACGAGGTCACCGTTCGCGTCGATGCCCGCCTCGAAACTGTGCCACCCTCCGGGACGGTAGTAGTCCCGACGGATATCGTCCTCGCGCGACCAGATGAGCTGAATCGCAACGCCCGGAATTGCCTTTGCAATCGCCGCAACCTGTACCATGTAGTCATTCATAAGCCTGCGGCCGAAGCCGCCCCCGGCACGTGTCAAATGCAGGGTGACAGCGTCGGGTGCGATGCCGAGGGCGGTGTGGAGCGTCCCCAGTCCCCGTTGCGGTGTTTGGCTGGGCGCCCAGATCTCGAGTCTGCCTTTTTTGTATCGCGCCGTGCAGTTTTGCGGTTCAATCGTCGCATGCGCAATGAACGGATAGTCGTAGCGCGCCGAGATTCGCTGTGCGGATGAGACGAGCCTCGCGGCCGGATCACCGTCGAGGCGCAGGTCAGTGCCCGCGCCGGCCGCTATAGCGGCATCAGCTTTCGCTCGATACACCGACGAGCTATGACCTTTGGCAGCGCTCAGATCCCAGTCGACTGCGAGCTTTGACCGGGCCTGATTGGCGAGCCACCAGTTGGAGGCCACAATCGCAACACCGTCGGCCAAGCCTGTGTCGGCATCACCATTGCCGATGATCGGCACGACATGTTTGACGCCGGGCGCGAGTTTCGCCGCCTTGATGTCGGCACTAAGCAGGCGGCCGCCGTGCGCCGGCGCGACCTCGTAGACCGCGTACAGCATGCCGGGCAATCGCGTGTCAACTCCGAAGATCGGTTGACCCTCCACGATCCTGGCGCTGTCGATGCCAACCAGCGACCTGCCGATGATGGTGAATTGTCCGGGTTCCTTGAGTGCTACGGTCTCCAGGTCCGGAGGAACCAATGTGGCCGCGACGGAAGCGACCTCGCCGTAGCCGACAGATCGTCCCGTGGCGCGATGGAAGATGCGTCCCTTGGCTGTGCTCAAATCGCCAGCGTCCACGCGCCACTTCATCGCAGCAGCCTGGATCAGCATGGCACGCGCCGCGGCGCCGGTTTGACGCATCGGCAGCCAGTTCTTGGGCGTTGCGGTGCTGCCGCCGGCCGACTGCTCCCCGTAACGCTTTTGATCGACGTCCGCCTGCGCGATGCGTACTTGGCTCCAGTCGCAGTCCAGTTCATCGGCCACCATCATCGGCAGCGAGGTCTTTATGCCTTGTCCGATTTCGGGATTCTTGGACACGATGGTGACAGTCCCATCGGGTGCGATGGAGACGAAGGCGGAAAGCTGCGCCGGTGCAGCGGTCTTTCCCTCCATCGCGTCCAGAACTCCAGCCGGGAGCGGGATCAGGGCGTCAAGCGCCAGGCCGCCGCCAGCCAGCAGTGACGCCTTGAGTACAGTCCGCCGACTGGGGCCAGCGGCCGTGTTTTCATGCGACACGACCAGTCTCCTCTTCCATACCCGCAGCAATGCGGATCGCACTTCGAATCCGGTTGTAGCAGCCGCAGCGGCAGATGTTGCCGGCCATTGCAGAGTCAATCTGATCGATATTAGGCTGGGGTGTCTGCCCGAGCAGCGCGCACGCGGACATGATCTGCCCGGCCTGACAGTAGCCGCACTGCATCACATCGATTTTCAGCCACGCTTGCTGCACTCGGGCGCCGATCTCTGTTCTGCCGATATGCTCGATCGTGTAGATCTTGGCGTGACCGACACTGCCGACCGGCAGTTGGCAGGAGCGTCGCGCTGCCCCATCCACATGGACGGTGCAGGCGCCGCAGAGTCCCTTTCCGCATCCATACTTGGTGCCGACCAGTCCCAACTCGTCGCGCAGCACCCACAGCAGCGGCATGTCCGGAGGAACGGCGACTCGCCGAATCGTGCCATTGATATTGAGTCGATACGGCATACGAGCACCCTGTGATCCCAGCGTGAGCCGCGAATATATCCCTTCCCCGCGAAGACCAAGAAGCGCGCCTTCGTTAACGAGGCTGCGCCGTGAGCGCGGCCTCAGCAACTGGCGCACCTTCGGCTGCAGCCCCGCCAGGTCCGGCGAGCGTGCCGCAGGCAGTCCCAGCCGATGCCGAGGCGTTTGTAGCGCGTAGAATCGCGGACCTGACGCAGCCGGTCGTGTTGTTCACGCTCGACTGGTGCGAGTTCTGCCGGTCGGTGCGCAGGATGTTCGCAAAGCAGGGAATTTCCTACCGTTCGGTCGATCTCGACTCGGTCGAATACCAGGCGGCCAACCGGAGTGGAGAGATCAGGGCAGCCTTGAGCGCGCGCACGTCGGTTAGCACGATTCCGCAGATCCTCGTCGGCGGGGAGTCCGCGGGTGGCTACACCCGCGCTGACACCGCGAGGAACTGTGCGACGGAAGTTGCAGGCGTCAGAGAGAAGTGAGGACAAACAATGAGTGAGGATGAGGACTTTATCCCATACCTGGTACTGGTCTGCTTCGACAGGGGGACCGATCTACGCGATCGCATCGAGGAGTCGCTGCCTCTGCTGCTGGAGGCTTTGAAGGAAATTGGAAACGTGCAGCCCGCGATGTCCTCTTACGACGGGTCAGCGGTCAGTTACCTGGTATCCACTTCAGCCGCCGTTCAACCTTGGCAGGTTCTGGAGCAGCTTAAGTCTCCGAAGTCGCGCCGCAGTTCGCCGCTCAAGACTCATGACAGGGTGCTGGTGATCTCCGTAGGACCTGGGCTCGCTCAGCGCATGGAGCGTGTCACCGATTGGCTCAGCGAACACGGCCTGCTCGCCTAATGGTTGTCAGTGCAATAAGCCGCGCGGACGCGACGCGGTTTCTTGCAGATTTTCAAATAGTTCAATATGATTGAAATCATGAAATCAAGGGATGCCATCATGGCCCTCAGCGCCCTGGCCTCGGACGCGCGACTCGCCGTGTACCGACTGCTCGTGAAGCGCGGCCCTGAGGGGTACACCCCTTCGGAACTCGCGGGGCGACTCGATCTGCCGGCGCCCACCTTGTCTTTTCACCTTAAAGGTCTGCTTCAAGCGGGTTTGGTGGTGAGTCGGCGCGAGGGTCGGAATCTCTTCTACAGCCCGAACTTCGACCGAATGAACGGCCTGGTCGGCTTCCTCACCGAGAACTGTTGCAGCCTCGCCGGCGAGGCCTGTGGCGCGGAGTGCCAACCGCAATCCCCTCCCGCTCAAGCGAGGAAACGAGCATGAAACGTCTCCACGTGCACGTGTCCGTCAGGGACCTCGATGCTTCCGTTCGCTTTTATTCGCAACTTTTTGCAGCGGCCCCCACTGTGCGCAAGCCCGACTACGCGAAATGGATGCTCGAGGACCCGCGCGTCAACTTCGCGATCAGCCAGCGCGACGGCAAACCCGGCGTCCAGCATTTGGGGATCCAGGTCGAAGATCGCACGGAACTGGCCGAGGTCTACGAGCGCCTACGGAGCGCCGAGGGACCCGTGTTCGAGGAGGGGGAGACGATCTGCTGCTACGCCCATAGTGAGAAGAGCTGGATTGATGACCCGCAGGGCGTTCAGTGGGAGACGTTTCTCACCACCGGCCAGAGCACGGTGTACGGAACGGACGAGATCCGGCCGAAGTCGGTGAAGCTGTCCGAGGCGCCTTGTTGCGCCCCGACCTGCTGTTCTTCACCACCGACGTAACCCGAGACCCGGTAGATGTCGGAATCGGAATCAGCCTCCGCGGCCGATCTGGTCCCCATCCGGGCGCTTCTTGAAGCCTCTGGGCTACCGACGAGTGATCTGGCATCGGCGCGGCCGGAATTCGCTGTGATCCGCGAGCGTGGCCAGGTGGTCGCCGCGGGCGCCCTGCAGCGCTACGGCTCATCGGCTCTGCTGCGGTCCGTCGTAGTGACCGCCGCTCGGCGGCGGAGTGGTCTCGGGCAGATCATCGTGGCCGAGCTGGAGCGTCTTGCGCGCGCGTCCCAGATCACACGGTTGATCCTATTGACGGAGACTGCGGCGGAGTTCTTCACCCGCCAGGGCTACCGAGTCATCGAACGAGGCGCCGCGCCGAAGGACATGCAGGAAAGCGCGGAGTTTCGCTCGCTGTGCCCGACCTCTGCGACGTGCATGGCGAAGAGCCTAACTGATTGACCTCGGGGATGTGCCGTGGCCGATCGGCCCTACAACGTCCTGTTCCTCTGCACCGGCAACTCCGCGCGCAGCATCCTCGCAGAAGCCTTGATCAACCAGTGGGGGCGGGGGCGCTTTCGCGGCTTCAGTGCCGGTAGTCACCCCAAGGGCGCGGTCCATCCGATCGCGCTCGGGCTGCTGGAACACATGAAGGTCCCCGCTGAAGGCCTACGGAGCAAGAGCTGGGATGAGTTCGCGGCTCCTGGAGCACCGCACTTGGATTTCGTCTTCACCGTCTGCGACAACGCCGCGGGGGAGGTGTGCCCGTATTGGCCTGGGCAGCCGATGACCGCACATTGGGGCGTGCCGGATCCGGCGGCTGTGGAGGGTTCGGAGACCGAGAAGTGGGTGGCGTTTCGGGACACGTTCAGGATGCTGGACAACCGCATCAAGATCTTCACCAGCCTTCCGCTCACATCATTCGATCGGATCAAGCTGCAGGAGCGCCTGGACGCGATCGGCAAGGCGCGGCCGCCCGAGGGGGCAGGGTGAGCCCTTCCCGGCGTCTCACAGCCGAGGGGATTGGCTCCGTGCTGCTCGCGGCAACGGTGATCGGGTCCGGGGTCATGGCTGAGCGCTTGTCCAGGCGCTGCGTGGCGCTCTCCCTTGGGGCGAGGCGGGCGCGTACGCACTGCTCCAGGTTCTCGGTTGCTGTCTCGGCGCAGCTCTCGCCCATGCCATGTTCGGGCTGCCGTTGCTGCAGAGCTCGGGCCACGTCCGAACCGGGGCCGCGCAGTGGCTCGCTGAAGCGGTCGCGACGTTCGGACTCCTGCTCGTGATCCTCGGACACCGCCGCGGGCAGGACGCGCCGTGGATGGTCGCAGCCTGGATCGGCGCGGCCTACTGGTTCACGGCGTCCACTTCGTTTGCCAATCCGGCGATCACGATTGCTCGGTCCCTGTCCGACACTTTCGCCGGCATCCGCCCGGTCGACGTCGGGGCCTTCATTGCCGCCCAGCTCGTGGGCGCGCTGCTTGCTCTCTGCGTCGCACGCTCGCTATTCGCATTGGAGCCCGTGAGCACTGGGACGCTGACTCAGAGCGACTCACAGGACGACGCCTCCAGTCCGTTACGCACCTAGCACGGGCGTCTTAGGCGGCGGGGCCGGGTCGCAAGCGAGCGCCTCGGACGACACCATAGAGTCCAATCCCCATCCAGATGAGATTGAGGAACGCGGACGGGTACGCTCCGTTCCATCCGCTGTTGATGATGAAGCCGGCGCCTGAGAGCACGTTGAGCCATTGGTAGTACGCAGAGCTCGAACTGAGTCGGCCAGTCGTCAGCAGCACGTACGCTGACAACATCATCGCTGCCGCCGCCCATCCGATGATCTCGATGAGGATTTTCAAGGCCGCTCTCCTGCTGCTTGGCGTATTAGTTTTTTGACCTAACACATCACACCGCGTATCAGCGCGCATCCTGACAGCACATAGACTCACAAAACAACAAAAACTTTCGTGAGTATTGGGGTGAAATCGGTCGAATGCAGGATTGGCAACGCTATTTTTCCGTTGCATCATCGCACTCATGACCGCGGACGCTTACATCACGTGTCGTGTGAGTTCGGAGGCCAAGGCGCGCGTGCGCGCGCTCGCGCGGCGCGAAGGGATCAATGAGTCTGCGCTGGTGAGGCAGCTGCTGGAAGTCGTGCTTCGCACATCCCTGGGAGACAACTGGCTCCGTAGAGGCTGAAGAAGCGGAGCTAAGTGCTTGTTTTAGTGGCTCCCCGGGTTGGAGCATCTCCGGGGGGCTAACGTGTTGATTACGCGACAGATTCCAAAGCGCTGTGACTGCTGAATACCCCTCCTGCGTCCCCGCTACACGCGCGCTGCGGTGTTATTGCGTGAGACACGCAGCGATGTGGTGTGGCAGTAGCTGGTGGCCTGGTTAGCTTGCACGCGCCGACGCCCCGAGATACTCGTTGGGTCAAGTTAGGTAATGGCCCACGGCGCGGCCGCGTCGATCTCACGCCACGCAGCAGGCGCCAAGCCGTGCACACTGACCGGCCCAATACCTGCCCGCACCAATCGCAACGTTGGGAAGCCAACGCGCGCCGTCATACGGCGAACCTGACGGTTCTTGCCTTCGCGCAGCGTGAGTTCGAGCCACGCCGTCGGAATCTTGGCGCGATAGCGGATCGGTGGATCGCGCGACCAAAGGTTACTAGGCTCATCGATGAGTCGTGCACCGACAGGTTCCGTCTTGAAATCCCCAAGGTCTACGCCGTTACGCAACTGGGTGAGTGCCGCCTCGGTCGGGGCGCCTTCGACTTGCGCCCAATAGATCTTCGCGAGCTTATGACGCGGATTCGCGATGCGTGCCTGCAACGCGCCATCGTCCGTCAACAGCAGCAATCCTTCGCTGTCGGTATCGAGGCGGCCCGCTGGGTACACGTTTGCGACGTTGATGTAATCGGCAAGCGTGCGGCGGCCGGGTTCAGGGCGAAACTTGCAGATGACACCGAACGGCTTGTTGAAAGCGATCAGCACGCGTGAACTAGCCGAGAAGGCGTTCGATTAAGTCCGGCGGCACGGTTGTGGCCGGCACGGAAAGAAGCGAACCGCGGCGACCGTGACGCCGGGCGCCGCGCCGACGGCCTTCCGGGCGCGGCTCGAACCACTCACGCACGTCGGCATCGAGGCCGAGGCCGAGCATGTAGTTGTAAAGAGCCTTGCGCAAGCCGCTGCCTAAGAAGTCATGATCCGTGCCTACGGGGTCGTCGAACTCAATGTCGTTATGTGCAAACGTAACGGTTCGTGGCGGTCGCAGTGTGATGCCGTATTCCTCGGGATGCAGACCTATTGGTGAGTGCGCCGTCGCCGCGAAGCGATGCCAGTACGCCGATTGGATGCAGCCGGCCGCGAAAAGCTGACGCACGCGCTCGAGCGCGTCGATCGTGTCCTGTGCGGTCTCCGTCGGGAAGCCATACATCAAATACGCGTGCACCATGATGCCCGCATCGCTGAACGCGCGAGTCACGCGCGCCACTTGTTCGACGGTGACGCCTTTCTGCATGAGCTCGAGCAATCGATCCGACGCCACTTCGAGCCCGCCGCTCACGGCGACGCAGCCGGCTGCGGCGAGCAGACGGCACAGCTCGGGCGTGAAGGCTTTCTCGAAACGAATATTGCCCCACCACGTGATGCTGAGTTTCTCGTCGATGAGGCGCTTTGCGAGTGCACGCATGCCTGCCGGCGGCGCGGCCTCGTCGACCAAGTGGAAGCCGGTCTCGTCCGTCTCCGCGATCAGCGCTCGAATGCGCTGCATGGCGATGTCCTCGCCCGGCCGATCGTAACGGCCGATGTAGTCGAGCGAGACGTCGCAGAACGCGCATTTCTTCCAATAGCAGCCGTGCGCCAGCGTAATCTTGTTCCAGCGGCCGTCCGACCAGAAGCGATGCATCGGGTTTAGCATTTCCATGACGGATACGTATTGACCGAGCGGCAAGCCGTCGTAGGTCGGAATGCCCGTATCGCGTTGTGGAATGTCATGCTGGGTTAGATCGTTGTCGAGCACGACCTCCGTGCCTTTGCGCACAAACGTGCGCACGAGCGCTGCGTGGCGGCCCCGCAGCCGGATCAGCAGATTCAGTAGAGGCCGCTCGCCGTCATCGAGGGTGATGTAGTCGAAGTAGTCGAATACGCGCGGATCGCGCAGCGAACGGAGCTCCGTGTTGACCCAGCCGCCCCCGAGAATCAGCGTTGCGTTCGGTGCAGCCGCGCGGATCGTGCGCGCCATGCGAAATGCGCCGTAGACATTGCCGGGAAACGGCGCGGTCACGGCGACGACGTCAGGCGACTGCGTAACTAACTCGCGCGTGAGCTCGTCGAGCGTTGTGTCGACGAGTGTGGGCTCGCCCGTCAGCGCCTCGTGCAGCGGTTCGAACGAGGTGGCGCTTGCGGCGAGTCGCTCGCCATAGCGCACGAGCTCGAAGCGTGGGTCGATGCCGACCCGCCAAACATCGGCGAGGTCGTCGATGTACAGGCTCGCGAGGTAGCGAGCCTGCTCCGTCGTGCCCAGGGTGCCGAACGCGGACAGCAGCTGCTCGTCGAACGCTGCGTGCTCGCCGATGGGGGGCGGGCTCAAATGCTCGAAGCGTGGCCCTTCGGGAAGAAACGCGCGCCCGACGATACGAAATGCCAAGCTCGGATCGCGACGTTGCAGGAACCGAATGGCCGGCCCCACAGTGTCGACGTAAAGCTTGGCATGCTTAAGAAAGTGAGCGATCGACGGCGGCACCGGGCGACGCTTTCCGGCGGTCCGCACGCGCTGGCCGAGAACATCGGCTGCGCGCGCGAGGAGCGGGCCTGAAAAGAGTCGCAAGAATAACGTGAGCGAGGCGTCGGCTTGTGTCAGCTCGAGCCCGAGGTCGGCTGCGTGCAGGCGCAGAAAGCCCATGAGATACGCCGTCGCGGGATACGGAGTATTCAGTTGGATCATCGGGGGTGTGACGAGCAGGAGGCGCATGGTACAGGCAGGGTAACGCATGCGATGCACGACGGCATAGGGAGTAGCCAGTGCCAGCGTCGTGGCTTGATTCAGCCCCAAGGCGACCTCTGGGCGGCCTGCGGGCCGCTCGCTCGGGCTGCGAATCATTCGGTGCGGAGCGCCAAGTCGTCACCGCGGGGCGAGGGACGAAAAATCCCCCGACATCTTGTGTTCCCGATCCGGCTTCGACGCAACTCGTTGAGGTAGTGCTCGCCGTATCTCGGGCGCTCTTCTCGGTGTGCCAGGGGACTGCGATTTCATGCAATTCCTAAGAGGCCGTCGGTGCGGATCCGCGGGCTCGTTTCACAAGCGGAGAGGGAGGGTCTCTACTGCCCAAGGGGAATTCGGTTGACGACGGCCGAAAGCGTCTCTTCACCGAGCGAGAGATACAAATGCCGTTCAGACACCGTCAGCGTGAAGTGCGTTCGGCGCTGCAGCCGTTGCGCGAGATCTGAGAGCCAATCGAAGTCCATTGCGTAGAGTTCGAGCGCCTCGATGCGATGGATCCGCTCCCCGCGAAGCCCTGCCGCAAAGTGCAAGGCATCTCTGTGTGCATAAACGGCTACGCGCGGCGCCGCCTTGCTCGCCCGATGCAGCCGCATCGCGTCCGGGGCGCCGACATCAATCCACGCTTTCAACACCCCCGTCAGGTCGCGCACCGCGATCGCCGGCTCGTGAGGCTCGGACAATCCGTTCGAAAGCGCGATCCCTTCGGTGTACTCGAGACAATAGGCGAGCACCCGCGTCAACATGTGCTCCGGCGTCTCTGACGGATGACGGGCCACGCGAACCCTCAACGACTCGTAGACGCTGCTGTCGGAGTTCGCAAGCTCGATGGCGAATACGTAGATAGTGTCGCCGAGTGCCATGAATTATTTGCCACCGGCCGGTACGCGGCAATACCGGCTTCCATTTATATAGAGCGTGAGCCAGATCCCCTTACCGCGGGCGTGGCTCAAGACCAGGAAGCTGGCCTCAGCAGCACTGGCATGGTGTGCATCCGGCGTGATGTATTGGACGGCACGTTGAAAGGAGGCGAGGGGGATGGCGGGATTATCGTGCGGCCACTTCCTGATTTCTGGGGACACACCGCCTCACCTTGCTCCGCACTACTGTACGCAGTCACGGTCATCGGCGAACGGCGCTCGTCTTGTGCATCGGCCTATGTCCGTGGGCCCACATCGGCAATCGCGACGCTATTTTGTTGGGGAATGATCGGTATGACCACGTGCTCCAGCTAGTCAACGAACACCTCGCGAAGAGCCTCAGGCCTGCGGGTGGCGATTGTCAGAAGGGCTCTCGCCGCGCCTGACGGCTGTCGGCGTCCCTGCTCCCATTCCTGGAGTGTGCGCGTAGACACGCCTAGCACCTGCGCAAACCGCGCTTGCGAAAGCCCCGAGCGCGTGCGCGCTTCGGTTATAGCGGACACAGGAATGCGATGGACCCGCGCCGCCTTGCCTGTCTTCATCTCCTGTACCGCGCGGAGCAACTCTGCGCCAATGTTGCGCTTAGCGTCGCGCCTTCGGAGATCCTTTTCGGTCATCTTTGACATCTATTGCCTCTCGAATTTTCTTCAAAACCTTGCCTGGTATTGTCTGTCGAACACTCTTTGCGTACATCGTGAGCAACCAGGTCTCACCGTTGGTCAAACGGTTGTAGTAGATCACGCGTACACCTGAGCTCTTGCCTTTGCCTTCACGCGACCATCGCACCTTGGGGCAACCACCGGAGCCTTGGATCACGTCGCCCGCATCGGGACGCACGGCGAGCCAGAAGGCAAAACTCCCCCAGCTCTTCTTCGCTCCATTAGTCCCGCCAGAGGCCTGAAAACGTCGGGGTTTCGGCGATGGTCAGCATGACGCATGTATACGTCAGTGCCGTATATACGTCAATGACGCATCATGGAAGCAGAGTGTCCCGCCGGCCTAACGGTGTAATCCGGCCGACCGCAGGTGTTGACCCTGGTCCGGGGACTGTCAGGCCTAGCCCTGCGAATTTCCGCTCCCGGCCAGGAGCTGTCCATACGAACATTGCGCTAACGTGCCGGATAGCGGACGTGGTCCCATTTGGACCCCCGGGGCGCGTTTCGTCTGAAAAATTGCCATGCCGCACAGTCCCGATTGACCGGATTTGCGATCCTCCTTCGGCTCTCGTAAGCGAGTACGGACCATGAATGGATTTTCGGTATCGAGCCGTTTAACCGTCAGCGACTGGAAAGCGTACCAGGCAGCCTACACCCGTCGAACTCAGACTCGCGACTGGCGCGGCGCCGCCTTGGTGCTCGGCGCTCTTGTCGTGATGGGGCCTCTCGTCTATTCACTGACACGGCTTCGCCTCACACCAGCTGAGGCGAACTGGCTCTTCATCGGAGTCCTCGTTGGATACGGGTCCCTGGTGCTGGTCGGTCGGGTCGTCCGCTTCTGGATGCGACCCCTTCAGGATGGGGCGTTCCTGGGTGAGTGGACCTTCGACTTCTCGCCCTTGGGCGTACGCACCCACCGACCTCAGGTCGATGCGACCACTTCATGGGGTGCGGTTCGGGAAATCACCTCCACCGCTGACCATCTCTTCATCTGGATCGACGTGATCGCCGCGTATGTCGTCCCCGTACGCGATTTGCCGGCGGCTATGACCAGGGAGGGCGCCCAATCGATCCTGCATGACTTGAAAGCGCAGGTGGTGGGCAGCCCTCGAGGCGCAGGCGCATCCATTCCATCTGCAGAGAGGTACGTGCCGCAACACGCGCCGCAGTTGCCGCGTTCGGTGACCCGATCGATACAGGCGCTGATGCGATGGCTGACGTGGCGGCCGTTCGACGCCCGGGCATTGGACGCCTCCGATTTCGCCATCGCGGTGCTCGCGCTGGCATCCGTCGGCCTGGTGATTGGTCTGGGGCGAATCGGTGTCGGCCCGAATGCCGAATTCAATTTCTTTACTGCGCAGGTTCTGGGCTGCAAGACTCTCGGCCTCCTTGCCATCGGATGGATCGTCTGGCGCACCACTGATCCACAGGCATCCTGGCGCTCGGTCCTGTTCGTGCTGGCGAGCCTGACGCTCCTCGCGGTCCCAGTGCGATGGGGAATCGACCAGCTGGGCTACGGCGCAGCTCGGACTGTGGCCTCGGTAGGCTTGCTCGGCGTTCAGCTCGTGTACCTGACTCAAGCGCTCAAGGTTGCGACGGGCTACAGGCAGTTACGTGCCGTCACTCTCTCCTTGATCGCATTGGTGATTGGGACTGCCCTCATTGCCCGATATCTGGAAGCAGGGCCGATCTGGTACATGCCCGAGAACGAGGGGCTAAACACTTATACACGGAGCGAACACGAAGCAGAGCGCCTGCTGATGGGTCAGCCCGCGCGCATCTATGCGGCCGTCGCCGCGATGGCGCCCCGGTCTGGGGACGGCAGCATATACATGGTCGGCTTTGCGGGCGTGGGTGAACAGAAGGTATTCGCCGGGGAGATCTCGCTTGCGGCCAAGGTGATCGGCGAACGCTATGGTACGCAGCAACGCACTCTGTTGCTGGTCAACGATCAGCATGACCTGGAGTCGCACCCGTTGGCTTCGGTAACCGGACTGAAGCTTGCGTTGGACGACATCGGTCGACGGATGGACCGAGAGCGTGACGTGCTGATCCTGGTCATTTCCTCCCATGGCTCCAAGGACCCGTCGATCAGCGTCTCCAACGGTGGTATCCCGCTCAACGACCTCACGGGTAAGGACCTCAAGGCGGCGCTCGATGACGCCGGGATACGCTGGCGGGTCTTGATCATCTCGGCCTGTCACGCTGGCGCATTCATCCCGTATCTCAGCGACGAGCGGTCGATAGTTATTGCCGCGGCGGCGCCCGACCGATCTTCCTTCGGGTGCAGCAACGACCGGGATCTCACTGATTTCGGAGAGGCGTTCATACGAGACGCGTTGCCCAATTCACCGTCGCTCCGAGTGGCATTCGAGAAGGCTCGCGCCAGTATCGACGCGCGGGAGCACAAAGAGCATCTGACACCGTCAATGCCAACGGCATACTTTGGCACTGCAATCGAGAGGAGACTCGGGGAGACGGAGGCCGCCGTGGCGACCCAGACCAGCTCTACCACGTCAACGCGATGATGCGCTACTGGCTCAAGGCGAGGGCCCCCCGGCGCTCCGTGTAACCCGCCGCCACTATCCGCAGTCCACTCCGAGAGGCCGGGTCCGGCAAAAGCGGTTAGTCGGCACAGGTAAGCGGATGTCCCGAAATCGGTCACTGTACCGGCGCACCGGCGCACCGGCGCAGGGCAAACCGTGCGCGACCCGCAGACGCTCACCACGGCTGAGTTGTAGAATCTGGCCAGCCAACAGCGAGGATCGCTGCATTTGGCTGTTGTGACCTGCAGCCGGGGGAGACCATGGGTTCATTCGGCATTCGGCGAGGGATCTCGGGCACGATTCTCGGCGCGGTCCTCGGCGGATGCGCGGTCACCGGGAGCTTCAGTCCGGTGCGTGGTCCTCTGGCTGAGCTGAAACCCGCTCCCAACTACCAGGCGCGATTTACCGGAGCACTGTCAGGCGAGATTACCGTGAACCTTCCTGGCGACAGATCCTGCACCGGTCCCTGGTCGCTGCGAGGCAGTCAGCAGCAGTCGTTCGACCTCTCGGCGGATTGGGATCAGATCTACGGAGCGGGCTATTACTCTGCGCATGTGCTCGGCGTCCGGGAGTTTGTGCGCACGACGCTCAAGTGCACAGGCGGGAGCGTTATCCGCACGGAGGTGAGCAACGAAAGCAACAGGCGGGGCAATACGCGGGGCGTTGCCGAAGATGACCATGGCAACGTATTCAAAGTCAGTGTCTACAACTGATTGCTCCGCTGGAGCCCAGTACTCCGGGACTGCCGCCGGTCCAAAGGGCTCACGCGTGTGATTTGCGTGTGAGCGCCCGGTGTCGGCCAAAAGCTGACCGTCATCAGGAAACAGACGCGTTTCCGCAAAGCCGCCATTGCCGCGACGCTGATTACCGGGGACATGTCGCGAATCTAGCTGGCGACCGGAGACGCTAGGTTGGCCCTTGCTCGCGGCCGGCATCGGCTGGCCCGTTGCGGACTGAATCGTCGCGTGAACGTGTTGTCAGTTACTTGCCAACACCGATCTGCTTCATAAGCGTGGCGTTATCCCAGAACAGATACTCCTCACCCATGACGCCCTGCTTGTTCCAATGTCCCAGGGTCGCCATCGGCAAATGGTAACCCTTCCCCGTCGGCTGAATGACGGTGCCATCCGCTAGAACCATGGGCTTAGTAAAAGTGCCGTCCAGAAAACCCATGACAGCGGTCCATTCGGCATCTGCGGTGCCAAAGCGCACCGGATGCTCGGTGATGCGGTTATCCGGAGCAAACGTCCACATGAACTTCAGCTCCTTGATGTGATCGGGAATTCCTTTGGTGGTGTGACCATCCGGGTAGTGCACGACGATGTCTTGCGCATGACTCTTGTGAAGGTTCTCCCACTGCTGCCCGGTGTAGACATGGAAGTCGAGGTCGTCGAAGTTGGCCAGGTTTTTTGCCAACGCTGCCGGCATACTCGCGACCTTCGGCGTGGGAGCGCTGACCTTACTGGCTGGCCAGCTGCCTTGATCGGAAGCCGCCATAGGTCCCGCGGCGAGCAGACATGCAGCCGTGAGACCGGCCCCTATCACGAGGGCCAGGACGTGCCTTTGTTTCCTCATGTTTTCCCCGTTTGTTAAGAGTGAACCGCCCCATGCAGAGAAATGTCGCCAGACACGGCGGGCAATGGATGTCCGGCGAATCAGCATCACAACCGAACCCAGCGCTAGTACTCGAGTAGACCGGTCTGGAATAGAAACAGCCAAAGCCCGTCAACCTTCGTGTACACCTTACAAGCGCGACCTTTCCAGTGGAGCGGCTCCTGCGTCCTTCGGCTGCGCCACAGGGTGTCAACGTCAACGACAGCGAATCCGCCATCGCCCTGTTCAGACACCACCACGCGCAGTGTCCGTCGCCAGTTATGAACCAGGTCGTGCGAGTCAAAGAGCTCCTGCCATGACCGAATCCAGCGCTGCCGATTGTATCTTCCCAATGGCATGACCCATTGCATCGGGTCGTGAGCTGTGGAGTTCGGTGGCCAGGGCCAAACAGTGTCGGGATGAAAGAGTGCCGCCAGAGCACCGGCGTCGCGAGTGTCCCAGGCAGCCGTCTCTGCATCGACGAGCGCTCTGATCTGCTCTTCGGCCGCGTCCATCACCGCCCCGCGGTGTTACTGAAAGTACTGGAAGGGTAATCGGCTATGGCCGCTCAGGGAAGCGTCGCTGCCGGCCATGACCGGCCGGTCGTCCCTGACCCTTGATCTTCCGCAAAGCCGCCACTCGCGGCTGCGGAGCCAACTCAGTCCGCAGTGGTAAGAGCTAGACTCGCTGCCAGGCTGAGGGCAGCAATACGACTGTATCCGTGCGACAGCAGCTCATCCGTAATGCAGCATGAAGCTCTTTCCCCTAGTTTGGGCGGGCTTGTGGCGAAGACCGTTCCGCTCACTCTTGACTGCGGCGTGCATCGCGATTGCAGCACCCCGGCGGCTGTCGTAGCCTTTGCCAATCACCTCAGGAAACCAGATCCATGAAGAGAGTCGCGGTCTTTGTCTTGGTCGGCTCAGCGCTGGCGCTGGCCTCATGGTCTGTATCCGCGGATGTCGTCCCCTCGGTTGAGGCGCCACTTTTCGGTATGTGGAATCGACTCAACGCCAATGTAGAGCACGAGGTCATGCACTTCTGGGTCGAAGGAAGCACCTGGGCCGGTCGCTACGACAAACATCCGGAACCGGGTCTCGGATTTCCCAATCCGCCAGAGGGCACATCTGGAGACTTCAGGGGGGCCGACGCTACAAACTTTGTGTGCGAGCCCACGTTCCCCTTCTACCCTTGTCAGAACGTGGTGAAGGTCGTCGAGGGTACGACGCAGTACAAGCCCCCCCGAGGATCGCCGTTCGAGGTTCTCGAGCGACACATCGTAGTGCGTGAAGCCAATGGACAGGAAGTAATGTGGCAGTATTGGGTTAGGCCGGGGAACCTCATTTGCCCGTGGTATCGGTCTTTCGATGAAGCGCTCGCGGCGAAACCCTTCCGCCCAAATGGTGACTGCATCGTCCCGGTGCAGCGGTCGCGATCAAACCCACAGCCTCCTCAACCGGCGGCATCGGCGGCCACCGTCGCTGCGCAGCACGGCGGGATCCCCGCGGGTAGTCCCAGTAAGTCGTCGTCGGCAGCGCGTTCACGGGACGAGCGGTTTCTCGCTCTCCTCGCAACCCCCGAAGGCCACGCGCAGTTGCTCAAAGAGGGAAAACTGCAGCTTCGCCGACACTATCCCGATCTGGCGAAGCAACTTCATCTCACCGCGGAGCAAGAAGACCAAGTCTTGAGCGTCGAAGCTGAACAAACGCTAAAGGATGAGGCCCGGCGTGCGCGTTGCAGGCTCGACCCTTCGTGCAACGTCCAGTCCCTGCCGATTGATCTGGAAAGCCAGCAGAAGGCAATAAAGGAGTTGCTGGGCGCGGAGAAATTCGACGAGTACGAGCGCTATCAGCAAACCCTTTACCAGCGATTGGAAGTCCACGAGCTCCGCTCGCGCCTGGACGTCGCGAATGTCTTAAGTGATGAGAAGGCTGAAGCTCTGATCGCCGCCCTATACGAGGAAGGCGAGCGGTACGCAGCCGAAGCGAAGGCGATGGGCCGCCAGAGCCTCTGGTTTAGTTCTGGGGGCCTGAGGGCGGCCTATGACGGAACGAGGGACCCGCCGTTAGATGCCGAGGTTTTGAGCTCCGCCCAAGAGTTTGCTCGGCGTGTTCGAGATCGGGCGGCCGAGGTGCTTACGGCAGAGCAGATGCGAAAATTCGAGGAGATCCAAGAGGAGCAACTGGCGCAAGTGTCGGCGGTGCTGCGCTCCCAGGCAGACTGGCGCGCCAGCGGCCAGTAAATCGGACGCAACAGCGCTCTATGAGGTTGGAGATTCACACTCCGCGGCACGCGCAACTTCGATATTGTGAAAGATGGTCAAGAGGTGTACCCGGTGAACCCCGGGGGTGTTCGGGCAATGTCCGCTTCCACCGCTCTGAGTGACTCCTCTGGAGCGCTCTCACCGGCGCCGAAGGGTCATTAAGGGCCCAGGAGTCTGCGCGTGAGCAATGACGACATGTCGCGACGGCCATCCACGACGACGTAGATGACAACCAGCGGCGCGTGCACCCTATAGATCAGCCGATAGGGCTTGAAGAAGAGCTGGCGATATTCCGAGATTCCAAGGGAGCGAAGCTCGTTCGGGCAAGAGCCCCGATCGGGCAGCGTTCTGAGAGCCTCGGTCGCCTGAAGCATCCGATCCAGGACATGGTCAGCTTTGACTGGCGAATCGTGCTTCGCGATGTAGCGATAGATGTCCTCTAGGTCACGTTCTGCGTCTTTCGTCAGTACAATCTCGTAGGTCATCAGGCAGCGGTCGCCTTGGAGCGCAGACGCTTCGCAACTTCGCTGAGGGGCGTTACCTCACCTCTTTCGACCTGCTGGCTGCCGAGTGCAAGAATCTTTAGCAGCGCAAGCGTCTCTTGAATCTCCTCATAAGAGGCCACGTCTTGAAGCACCGCCTTGGCTTCGCCATTCTGCGTGATGATCAGGGGCTTACGCTGATCTTCGAGCTCCCGGAGGACCTCGGCAGCATTTGCCTTCAAGTAACTGATGGGCTTGATTTGCCTCGAGTAGCGCATGGAAGGTCCTGATGATTTTTATCGGACTAAATATAGTCTTTTTATAGACTAGCCGCAATATCCCCCGGTGATCGAAAACCTTCACTGGGAGATCGTCATGGAACAGCCAAGTACCGAATGCAAAGGGCACCGGGAACCGTGGAACAAAGGCAAACTCGTCGGGCAGAAGGCACCATTGCGCCTCAAGGAGATTTGGGCGATCCGCATTCGCCTCCAGCTCGAGAAGCGAACGCGGGAGCTCGCTCTGTTCAATCTCGCTGTCGATAGCAAGCTCCGCTCGTGCGATCTTCTGAAGCTCCGGGTACGCGACGTCACGAACGGCGAGCACATCGCCGCCCGCGCGATCGTGAATGGAGCAGAAGACCCAGCGTCCGGTACAGTTCGAAGTAACCGAGCAAACACGCGAATCCTTTGCAGCATGGATCCGGTCTTCGGGCCGGCGCCCGGAGGACCACCTGTTTGCGAGCCGCCTGCATGCCTCTTTGCATCTGTCGACACGGCAGTACGCGCGGATCGTCCACGGGTGGGTGAGGAAGATCGGCCTCGACCCCGCCGCGTATGGAACCCATACACTGCGACGCACGAAAGCCGCGCTGATCTATCGCCGCACGAAGAATCTGCGCGCTGTACAGCTGCTCCTCGGCCATTCGAAGCTCGAAAGCACCGTTCGATACCTCGGCATCGAGGTCGATGACGCCCTCGAGATGGCCGAACAGACGGAAGTGTAAGAGCGAGCGCCGGTCGGCGGCCGGTTCACGGTCGCTGACCGGCCACTAGCGGCCCATCAGTGCAGCCGGAAAGATTTCCGGATTGCGGTCATTCAAGCCGGCGCGGTGAAACGCTACTGAGTCATAGGATGAGGCGGAACGCTTCGGCCATCTGTTCTGCTAAAGCGCGCGCCGCGGCTTTT
>Ga0209267_1000281_pt1 | contig 37477 bp, 34 predicted proteins | sample GraSoiAngelo_137_FD_185894 | JGI IMG/M metagenome (GOLD analysis project Ga0209267, IMG submission 185894) | Grasslands soil microbial communities from the Angelo Coastal Reserve, California, USA - 14_0929_09_30cm (SPAdes) (version 2) | ecosystem: Environmental > Terrestrial > Soil > Grasslands ... | reverse complement strand
GAGCGGGTCGGGGCGGGATCGGTCGGCGTCTATGCCGCGGACAAGCCCGACGCCAACATCAGCCTCGCCGCGCTGTCGCCGTCGGGCCAGGCGCTGCTGGCGCGAGCGAAGGCCGCTTACCAGGGTCCGATGGACATCCCGGCGGTGGCGGGGTTCGTCGGCGGCTGGACCCTTTTCCACTACGTACTGCCGAACGTCGGAAGCTCCGTCTCGGCGGACTCGATCCGCGCCGCCGCGGTCCAGGTCGACGTGCCAGTCGGCGACAGCATCAACGGCGGTGGTGTGAAGTTCGCCGGGCCGGGATCGCTCGACGAGGGTCAGAACACGCGAGCGGCGGCGGTCGTCGGGCAGTGGCAGGCGGTCGGAGTGATGCGGATTGTCTATCCCCAGGCGTATGCCACTGGATGAGATTGAGGGCGCAGTCGACGCGCTGATCGGCCGGCTGCGGCGAGACTATGGCGAATCGTCGATGGAAGTGAAAAAGCAGAAGATGCCAAACGACCTGGCCTGGGAATGGTCGATCGAGCCGACTATTTCACAAGCGAGTCCGGTTTGGATCATCGGTGCGGGGTGGAACGACGCGACGGTTGGGTTCGGCCGGTCTAGCTGCCGTATCGAGCTGTGGCAAATGGGCAAGACGACACCGGTGGAGGCAGAACTCAACCTGGAAAAAGTGTGTCGATCGGTGATCGAGGGGCGCCTTACCGAATGGCGGCAGAACGGCCGCAAGTGCCGATACGAGATCGTGTTGCCTGACGGCGAGGTCATGCACGGGATGGCGAATGCGTTCTTCCGGCGACGCTGGAAAATCACCGAGCGATTCGGTCCCTACAGCCCGCAGGTTAGTCCAGGGAGCGCTGAACCAGCGTGATGTCCATCCAGCGGTCGAACTTGTGGGCGGCGTTCTTGATCGTCCCCACCTCGGCAAAACCGTACTTGGTGTACAGCGCGAGGCCCGCTCGGTTGTCGGTCGCGATGCTGGCCACGATCGTGAGGTAGCCCAGGCCGCGCGCCTCTTTGATCAGCTCGTCGAGCAGGGCACCCCCGATCCCGGTTCCGTGGTGCACCGGGTCGACGTAGACCAGGCATTCCACAACGTCATAGCCGCGCTGCTTCCAGGGCAGGAGGCGGGCCCAACCGATCACTCCCGTCTCGTCGACCGAGACCAGCAGAAGCGAGCGCTTGCCGTGTGCCTCCCACCATGCCTGTGCCTCCTCCGCTTCGAGTGGCTCCGAGTCGATGGTCGCGAAGGTCTGGTTGACGGCCCAGTTGTAGATGCCGACGATCGCCTTCAGGTCGTCCTTGGTGGCGGCCCGGACCGAATATCCCTTGGCCGCTTTGGTCTTCGCCATCCCGACCATTATGCTTGCCGCCCGTGAGGCCCGAGATCAAGACCGCTTTGCCCGGACCGAAAGCGGCTGAGCTGATCGCCCGGGATGCCAAGGCGATGTCGCCGAGCTTCACCCGGTCATACCCGTTTGTCATGGAGCGCGGAAGCGGCTGCTGGGTCACCGACGTCGACGGCAACCGGTTTCTCGACTTCACCGCCGGGATCGCCGTGGTCACCACCGGCCACTCCCATCCGAGAGTCGTGGCCGCGATAAAGGAGCAGGCGGAGCGCTTCCTCCATATGTCCGGCACCGACTTCTACTACACGCCGGAAATCGAGCTCGCCGAGCGGCTGGAGAACAGGATTCTCCCTGGCACTCCGGCCAGGGTTTTCTTCACCAATTCGGGTGCGGAGGCCATCGAGGGCGCGATGAAGCTCGCCCGGTTCGCCACCGGGCGGCCGAGCTACATCGCTTTCCTGGGCGCGTTCCATGGCCGCACCTTCGGCGCGCTTTCGCTCACTGCATCGAAGGCGAGCCAGAGGCGCCGGTTTGCGCCGCTGTTGTCGTCGGTCTTCCACGCGCCGTTCCCGAGCGCCTCAAGGAACGTGACCACCGACCAGTCGCTCGACCGGATCGAGGAGCTCTTCACCACAGTCGCGCCGCCGGAGAGCGTGGCGGCGGTCTTCGTCGAGCCGATCCAGGGCGAGGGCGGTTACCTGGTCCCGCCCGACGACTTTCTCCCGCGCCTGCGCGAGCTGACCTCGAAGCACGGGATATTGCTCGTCGCGGACGAGGTCCAGTCGGGCATGGGCCGCACCGGCCACCTGCTGGCGGTCGAGCACTGGGGCGTCGAACCGGACATCGTCTGCCTCGCCAAAGGCATTGCATCAGGGCTTCCCCTCGGGGCCTTCATCGCACGTGCTGAGCAGATGAGCTGGCCGCCTGGCTCGCACGGCAGCACGTTCGGCGGCAATCCTGTGGCCTGCGCCGCGGGGCTGGCGACGCTCGATCTCCTCGAGAGCGGCCTGATGGAAAACGCGGCCACGGTCGGAGCTGTGATGCAGGACGGTTTGCGCGAGATCGCCTCCACCCACAAGGATGTGACCGATGTGCGCGGCCTCGGTCTGATGCTGGCCATCGAGCTCAGGACTCCGGAGCTGGCTGCGAAGCTGGTTCAGTCCGCATTCGAGCGGGGCCTTCTCCTGCTGACCGCGGGAACGCGCGCGGTCCGGATCTGCCCTCCGCTCGTGCTCAACCCAGAGGAAGCGGCGACAGGCCTGGAGATCATCGCCTCAGCCCTCGATTGAGTCCGCGATGGGCTGCATCGACGTCGCGGCCGCACGGTCATCGCCTGCGATCGTCTTGGCCGCCTTGGCGCGCTGATCGTCGATCACTTTGAGCGTGGCGTCGACCTGGCTCGCCACCTGCGACGTGCCAGCCTTGGCCATCGGAGCAAACGAGGCAACGAAAGTCTCGGTGAGGCTTTGCTTGGCGGCGGCGTCGCCGGACGCGTAACCGACAAGGGCGGCGTCGCGCGCTGTCCACACCTTGTCGAACTGCGTGCCGACGCTGTTGCCGAAGTTGGTCGCGAACACTGTGCCCAACATGTCGGCATTGGCCGCAAGGCCCGCCTGGGCCGCGGTCTTCTCAGCACCACGATTCGCGATAACTGAGTCGGTCGCCATCGTCGCCAGGTAAGAATGCTCCTGCAGCAGCTCGTTCAACGAAACTCGAACGTCGAGACGGTGAGCAGAGGGATCTCCAGGAAACTTGTCGGGAAAGTCCTGTGCGATCTGGGCAGCGAGCGCGTCGCCGAAACGTGACGTCTGGGCGTAGGCGCGGTGCAGGTCGGCGTAGTAGGTTGCGTAGTGGCCCGCGAAGAGGTCGTCGATGAACGCTTTGTCTTCGAGCACCTGCTGGCTCGTGAGCTGAGTCACCGGATCGAGCGGCATCCGGCTGGCAGCGCTGATGAGCTGCGCAAACTGAGGTACGAATCCGTTGGTCAGGCCCGACATGGCGCCGTTCGCCTTGGCGTCGTTGTGCGTTACAACACCGATCGCGTAATCGACCAGGTATCCGTTTTGGAGGTTCCATGTCTGCGCGAGCTGTGCGGAGGTGGTAGTCCCGAAGGCGCGGCCAAAGAGAGCTGCCAGGTCAGCGGAGTTCGTCGCGAGGAGCCCCGTGTAGCCCGCGTACTCGTCGGAGTGATTCACGGCCGCCGCGGATTCTTTGGCCACGATCATCACCTGCTCGCTGAGCAGGAGATCGAGCTGCGTGCGTAAGTTACCTGCCTGCGTGTGTGACTGTTGGGTCGCGGGCGGTGGTGGCGACGCAGGCAAGTCGGTCGAGCACCCGGACAGCACCGCACCGCAGCAACAGAGTCCTATCCAGGTCGCCCAGCGTCGGCGCTGGGCGACATCATTGGGACTTTTCCTGTGCAAACCGCCGCCATCCTAACCGCCGTACCATGTTTCGGCCTTGCCTGAATGGCTCCTGGTCGATGGCTCGAGCATGTTCTTTCGAGCCTTCTATGCGATCCCGCAGACGATGCGCGGGCCCGACGGCACCCTGGTCAACGCGGTCCGTGGCACGCTCGACACGCTCGCGCGTTACGTGACCGATCGGAAGCCGCGCCACATCGCTTTCACTACCGACGAGGACTGGCGGCCGGCGTGGCGTGTCGACTTGATCAAGGGTTACAAGGAGCAGCGCACCGCGGAACCGATCCCACCGGCATTGATCCCGCAAGTGCCGATCATCATGGCCTCGCTCGCAGCGGTCGGCATCGACGTCGTCGGACTCGAGGGATACGAAGCGGAGGACATCGTGGCGTCGCTCGCGGCCAAGGTGAAATCACCGATCGAGATCGCGAGTGGCGACCGCGACCTGTTCAGCCTCGTCCGCGATCGCGAGATCATCGTGCTCTACCCGCAGAAGGGCGGCCCGGTGGAGGTCGATGAAGCCGAGGTCAAACGGCGCTACTCGATCCCGGGTCGTTCCTACGCCGACTACGCGATGCTCCGCGGCGATCCATCCGACGGCCTGCCTGGAATCGCTGGCGTCGGCGACAAGAAGGCCGCCGAGCTCGTGAGCCGCTACGGATCGGTGGCGGCGATGCTCGAGGCCGGCGTATTTCGCGGCGCCAACGCCGACTACCTCCAGAAGGCGATGAAGGTGGTGCCCCCGGTCCGCGACCTGCCGATCGAGGTGCCGCGCGGGCGCCGCGACCACTATCCAGAGCATCCGCAGAAGGTCGAGCAACTTGGGACCAAGTACGGGATCGCCAACAACTTCGAGCGGTTGATCAAAGCGCTCAACTCGCTGCCATCCCTTACAAAGGCGTGATTCTTCGCTGCCACTGATCTGACAAAGCCCGGCCACCGTATCCCTTGTCATGACGCTGACCTGGATCAGGATGCGGCGCCGGCGCGCGAATAGCTACATGATCTGGAATGGTGGAAGTAGGGCTCTGCGCGTCATGCGTGCACTCCAGAACGGTGAAGGGCAAGCGCATGACATTCTGGATGTGCCAGCGGTCGGTGACCGACCCGACTTTTCCCCGCTATCCGCGCCTGCCGGTCCTCCAGTGCCGCGGCTACGAGCCTAGAGGACCTCTTAAGTCGAAGCCACCCGCATGAGGGCCAGGGGTTGGCCTTCGCCCGGGTCGAACCTCGCAGTGACCTCGCCTGAGCTCATCGCGATCTCGGCGATGGCGCCGCTGTCCCTGACTGCGTAGAGGGTCCGCCCGGCAGGGTTCAAGCCCAGGCTCGAGACGTGCCAGTCGGTCAGTGATCGCGTCCCGGCGGTCAGACGCGCTGTGTCCACCCAGACGATTCCCGAGCCGGTGGCCGTGACGAGCGTCCTTCCGTCGAGGCTTATCACGCTGCCGCCTGAAACCGCACCTGCCGACCCGACGGTCGCGATCTTGACCGTCCGCGTGACCTGCGGCTGGTATTGGTTCGAGATATCGATCTCCGCGATGGTTCCCGTCGCGCCGTTGACGGCGTAGACCCGCGTTCCGTTGCGGTTCATGACCAGTGACCATTGCTTTTCGGCGGCGTCGGAGAGGTATCCGTGGCCGGGCAGGTCGAGACAGAACGCAAATGGACCGTCCAGGCTGAGGGCATGGACAAAGGGTCCCCCGTCTTCGCGCACGTACATGCTGAACAGCCAGTGCCCGTCTGGCGACGCAACACCGGATAGCCGGACTCCGGTCATCGACTGTTCGCCATTGCTCTTGTCGACGACGATGTTGTCGGTCAGGCCTCCGGTCTGCACGTCGTAGAGACGGACGTAGTACTCCTTGCCGTTAAGGAGCTGGATCAGGTAGAGGCGGATGCCGTCGTTGCTGATGGCGTCGAACCGGAAGTGACCCGCGAGGTCTATGCGGTGCGCCACACGGGACGTTGTGGTGTCGATCAGGAGCATGTGAGTGCCGGAGGCCGTGTCGAATGCCTCCGCAACGAGCCAGCGCCCGTCTGGTGAGGTGCCGCCGGGCACGCCGCTGATCGTCGCGGGCGGCAGCTGGTAGCCACTTGGGATGACCATGGTGCTCAGCGTCGCCCCGGTCTGGGGGTCGGTGTCGGTGAGCGAGCTGCCGCTGATCGAGTAGAGGTGTGACCAGTCACGCGACGGTACGCCGAGGGGAAGCCGGCGCTCGGTGGCGTGAGACCGCGAATCGATCACAGTGACAATCTGTGAGCCCTGCGTCGAAACGGCTTCGTATAGCTTGTCGCCATTACCTGGCGGCAGCACCCCGTGCGTGCCGGCGCAGCCGGCTGTGACCAGGCCAACACAGATCAACCCCCCGAGAGCTCGCATTCTCTTCACCTCGCCTCCCATACACCGCAGGGGTGGGCGCGGTTCCTAGATCGAGTTCGCGATCTGCAGGGCCTGGGCCCTGGTCATGTCGCCTTCGATCCGGACGATCGTTCCGTTGTGGTCGAAGATGAGCGTGTTCGTGGCAAGGCGCAAGCTCTCGCCATAAACGTTGCCACTTGCGTCGACGAACGCGAAATCGTGAGGATGGCCTGAGATCCAGTAGGCGGGGTGGCCGCCCACGGTGACCTGTTCGACGGTCGCCTCACTGCCCACCGTCTTCTGGAAGAAGATCTCGTCGACCCGGCCTCGTGCTTCGGTGACCAGGACCGAAACCCCGGTCAGGCCCGACACGGGAATGTCCGTCCGCTGGGCGTAGACGAGGGTGACCTCGCCTCCCGACGGTCCGGTTGGAGGTTGCTGGAGGTACACCTCGTCGGGCCCGCCGAGCATTGACGGCACGCCGACCTGCCATGCCAGCCTGGCCTGGGCCTGGTTCAGGGTCGTCCGCGTGCCAAGACCGAGGCGCTCGCCCAAGGCCGCGGAGGGCCGCGGCGAAGGCGTGGGCACCTGCTGGACCCGGTTGATCGTGACGTGGAGGTTGACCCAGGCCGCAATCGCGTCGCGGGTGGGCGTGTAGGCGAGGAGGACGGCCACGATAAGAACTACGGCGGCCGCCGCATAGGCAAGCGGACGTCCCCATCCCAACCCTCCCCGGCGAGCGGGGAGGGAAACTCTTAGCCTCGGGGTGGTGGGCCATTCGATCGCGCCGGCCAGCGCGGTGAGCTGGTCTTCGAGGTCAGGCAAGGGGCGCCTCCTCGACCTGGGCCCTGAGCCTCGCCAGCGCGCGCGACAGCCGGGACTTGACGGTGCCCTCGGGGATGCCCAGGGCAGCCGCAGTCTCCTCGCCACTCAGCTCGAGGAAGTAGCGGCTGGCGATGACCAGGCGGTCCTCGTCCGCCATCGCGTTGAGGAGAGCGATCAACCGGCGGCGCTCGTCGGAGGCGATGGCGACCGCCTCGGGGGATTGGGCCGCATCCCCCGGGCGGAAGCCTTCGATCAAGCGCAGCTCGAGGTGATGGCGGCGGCCGGACGAGCGGGCCCGGTTGCGCGCCTCATTGGCCACGATCCGCAGCAGCCAGGGCCGCCACTCCGCCCCCTGGCGGAACCGGTCGAGAGCTCTGTAGGCCTTGACGAAACCCTCCTGCGCCGCGTCCTCGGCGTCGGCAGCCGTGCCGGTGATGACGTAGGCGGTGCGAAAGGCAACCTGCTGGTATCGCTGCACGATCTCCTCATAGGCGGCCGTCTCACCGCGCTGGGCGCGTGAGATCAGATCGGAATCGTCCGCTGGCCGGCCCTCCATCGGAACGCATCTTCTACACCTTCGGCGGCATCATGGTTCCTTGCAACCAGTCGACCCCCGGGCGTGTTTAGGAGACTGATGGAGGGAACCGACCGTGTCTTCGAACGCCTGGTGCGCGATCACCAGCACCGGATCTATGCGCTCGGCCTCGCGCTGACCGGCAACCGACACGACGCGGAAGACGTAGCGCAGGACACGTTCGTGCGCGCTTACCGCGCGCTGGCCACCTATCCGCCCGAGCGGATACGCGAACTCAAGCAGAAGGCGTGGCTGCATCGGATCGCGGTCAACGTCGTGCGGAACCGCGTGCGCGGCGTGCGGCCTCGGCTCGTCGAGCTGAACGGAAGCGAACCAGACCACGGCTCCGGGCCCGAAGAAAACGTGATGCGAAGGGCGGAGATCGACGAGCTCGCGGCCCGGGTGGCGTGCCTGCCTCCGCGGTACCGCGAGGCGGTCGTGCTGCGCCATGTACAGGAGCTGTCGTACGCGGAGATGGCGGACGCGCTCGGGCAGCCGGTGGGGACGATCAAGGCGAACGTCCATCGCGGACTGAAATTGCTCAGAGGAGATAACAATGGCAACGGTGACGGTGATGCTTGACCTGAAGCGGCTCGGCGACGTGAGGGCACCCGCGGGCTTTGCCGAGCGCGTGCTGGCGAACGTCGGGATGGCCGACTCTTACGCGGTGTTCGAGACCGTGCTCGGCCGGGTCTACGTGGCGTGGAACCGCCTCGGCGTGTCGGCCGCGATGCGGAGCAAGTCGGCGGCGGAGTTCGAGGATTGGTTCCGCAACGAGATTGGCCGACAGCTCATCCGCGTCGATCCTCCGGCCGACCTGGCGGCGAAGATCGAGGATCAGCTCGAGGGCCGGCGCCGGCTGCGCTTCGACCTTCGCGGCTTGACCCCCTTCTCGCAGGCGGTGCTGCACAAGACGCTGGAGATTTCGCGCGGCCAGGTGCGGCCGTACAGCTGGATCGCGCGCGAGATCGGCCACCCAGCCGCAGTGCGCGCGGTGGGCACGGCCCTGGCCAACAACCCGATCCCCTACTTCATTCCGTGCCACCGGGTGATCCGGTCGGATGGCGTGATCGGAAACTACGGCGGAGGCGGGCCGGAGGCCAAGCGGGAGATTCTGTCTCTCGAGGGCGTGCAGCTGACGCGCCTCCAGAAACTTGCCCGCTCTGGCCTCCGCTATGAGGGAGTGAAGAGCACCAGGATCTTCTGCTTCCCGACTTGCTACCACGGCCGGCAGGTAAGGGAGGAGAACTTCGTGTACTTCCGCGATGAGGCTGAGGCGCGCGCGGCCGGTTACCGGCCTTGCAAGGACTGCCGGCCGGCGGTGGCCTGATCGAGCGGACCGACGCTCGCCGCCAGCGGCGCGCCGCGCTGGTGGAGGCGGTGCGACCGCGACAGACCGCCGTCGAAGTTGATCGCCTTGCCGTCGTGGTAGGTCGCGGGCATCGATCCGCGGTGAGGCCTGTGGCCGAAGACCACTCGCCGGCTGCGCGTGAGCTCGAGCCACCTTTCGAGTCGGAGCAGTTGGGTGTCGAAGACGTTTGGACTGCTGAGCAGGTCCCACAGCTCTTGCTCGCCCTTGTTCACCAACAGCTCGTGGGTGCCCCTGTTGACTGCGGCGACGACTTCTGACTGGACGTCCGAGACCAGGTTGAGGTAGGCATCGTTGCCGCAGTGCTGGACCAAGGTTCGGTCGGGCAGCCGGAGCAGCGCGGGCCTCGTCCGCATCCACTCCTGGAGAGGCGTGTCCTTCCGCAGCTCGTCCAGGTCATGCTGCTGGCCGCCGATGCTGATCCAGAAACCGATGCGTGTCGGGTCGCGCAGCGCCCAGAGCATCGCCACTTCGTGGTTGCCCAGCAGTACCTCGGTGTTGGGGCGGTCGCGAGCGAACCTCAACGCGCCGACGCCGAACAACCCGTAATCGACGAGGTCGCCAAGGAAGATCGTCCGCCAGAGCTCCGCCGGGTATGGCTTCAGCGCCGCGAACAGCCGCTCGATGTCGCCATGGACGTCGCCGACGATCAGGACGGGCAGGTCATCCGCGGCCACGAATCGATGCTAACGGCGGGGTCGGAGGTGGGCCTGAGGGGGTTGGGTAGAATGCCGTAGGCGCATAGGGGCGTAGCTCAGTCTGGTCAGAGCATCGGTCTCCAAAACCGAGGGCCGAGGGTTCGAATCCTTCCGCCCCTGCCAACCCGTACTTAACGCTTTTCGTATCACCATCGCCAGTTTTTTTGGCTGGTGGATCCGCCGCCCCGCACACTCGACGATGGTCCTTTACAGCCAATCGGTACAGCCAATAGCTGGCCAAAGGCGCTCGCTGACGATGGATTTGCGGGGTAGTGCCGAATTGAGCGGCCAACTCCGGCACCCAAAGCCCTCGGTTCTAACCGAAGCCCTCGGTTTTTGTTGGCGACCCGATCAGGGCTGGCCAGCGAGCCGGATGAGACACCAAGGTCTGCGGTGTCCGAATACCCCAGGCAGTTCAACCGCCGCCCAGATGCCTCAAGCCTAAGGACGCACGGGTCAGGACCGTGCGCGTCAGCTGTTTTCGACGATCCAAGCTCCGCGACCACCCGAAGCGCCGCGCTGGTCAGGGCAGTCCAAGCCCGCGTCGACCTCCCTGGCGCAAGCTGTGGAGATCGAGGAGGCGACAGTCATTCGGGTCGCGCACTCGCCATCAGGAAACGATAGTGGTTGCAAGGATGCCGTCGATCTGTCCGACCGCAAGCCTCATGCCGCTCTCCGTGCCCGCGCCGGGCACCTCCTTGTCCGCGGTCGGAGCGAACTTGCAGGTGATCGTCATGGTGGTCTTCTCGGGCGTCTCTACGAGTCGAACCTTGATGGACGTGGTCGGCGGGTCATCGTTCGGTCCGCTGTCGTCCGCGTTTCCTTCCTCGAACGCGAGCGAACGCGGTGGGTCGACCGACACGATTCGCCACCACGCGTGGAGCTTCTCGCCGTCAGGTGCGGTCATGAAATAAGTGACCCGGCCGCCCTCGCTCAGATCGTGGTCGACGACGGTGGCAGGGTATGTCGGCGGTCCCCACCATCGTTCTAACTGCCGCGGGTCGGCCCACACCTGCCAGACCCGCTCCGCGGGTTTATCGAACTCCGCCACGATCGTGAGCGTCCGCGCCATTGGATCGCGATCTACAGCGATCACCGTCATGACCGGTCTCCTTCTTCTGGTTGCGCGAGAACGTCGCCGATGCGGTCAAGTCGATCGCGCCACAGCCGCTCGAACTCAGCCAGCAGTATTTGCGCCTCGGCGACAGTGTCGATCTCGGTCTGGACGAGCAGCTGACGGCCGCGTCGCGTCAGGTGAACGAGTCCAGCCTTCTCCAGGACCGCCACGTGCTTCTGCACCGCGGTCGTGCTCATCGGATACAGGCGGGCCAAGTCCGACACCGATAGCGTCCCGTTCATCGCCCGGCGGATCACGTCTCGCCGGGTGCGGTCCGCCAGCGCTCGGAAGATGTCATCGGCGTGCCTCTCCCTAGATCCCACGCGACTTACAACCATGTGGTTGTAATGTTAGCAAGGGTGGGCGCGCCCGACCCCAACCGGGCCGAATCAGGACAAATGGAGAGAAACAATGAGGTTGACGACGACGACCAACGTGTCGGTGGACGGCGTGATGCAGGGTTTGGGCCGAGATGATGAGGATCGCCGCGGCGGGTTCGTCCGCGGCGGATGGGTCATTCCACTTACGGGCACCGAAGAAATGGACCATATCAACGAGGTCTACGGCGGTGCGACGGCGTTTTTATTCGGCCGGCAAACCTACGAGATCTTCGCCCGTTCCTGGGGAGCGGTGCCCGAAATGATGGCTAGCCCGATAGGCGTCGCGCTGAATGGCCGGCCCAAGTACGTGGTCTCGACCAGCCTTACCGATCCGACGTGGGCGGGCACAAGCGTCGTCGCCGGCGACATCGCCGCGGCCATCCGTGAGCTGAAGGCGCAGCAAGACGGCGAACTTGTGGTTCCTGGCAGCGGTTTCCTCGTCCGATGGCTGCTCGCAAACGGCCTGGTCGACCAGCTCGACCTGCTCATCTATCCCGTCATCATCGGCCAGGGGACGCGGCTGTTCTCGGATTCGGGGCCGGACATCGCGCTCGAACTGGTTAGCTCGCGGACCACTTCGCGAGGCATCACCATCCAGACGTATCGGACTGCCGGCCGCCCGGAGTACGCAAGAGCGACGGCCGACCCGAACGTATGAAGACCTCTGCGCTGACCCAGGCCGGCCTTGACCGGCTCCACCAGGCGATGGCGGCCCGGGTCGAGAATCGCAGCCTGCCTGGCATCGTGACATTGGTTGCCCAGGGCGACGATGTCTACGTCGACGTGATCGGCGCCATGGCGTTCGGCAGCGACCGGCCGATGCGGCGGGACACGATCTTTCGCATCACGTCTATGACCAAGCCCATCCTTGGAGCCGCGACGATGCTCTTGGTCGATGACGGCCGGCTGGCGCTGGACGAGCCGATCTCCAGGCTGCTCCCCGAGCTGGCCACCCGCCGCGTGCTGAAGCGCGTGGACGGCCCGATCGACGAGACCGTTCCCGCCGACCGCCCGATCACGGGCGAGGATCTGCTGACGTTTCGGCCGGGCTATGGCTTCATCATCGTCGAGCCCACGAGGTTTAATCCGCCGTATCCGGTCATCCAACGTGCGGAGGAACTTCAGCTCGCCATGGCGCAGCCGGACCCGCGCACGCCGTACGACCCCGACGACTGGATCGCTCACTTCGCAACGCTGCCCCTGATGTACCAGCCGGGCGAGCGGTGGCAGTACAACGCGGCCTCGCTCGTGCTCGGCGTTCTGGTCGCGCGCGCGGCAGGCCAGCCACTGGGCGTCTTTCTCCAGGACCGCCTCTTCGAACCGCTGGGCATGCGCGACACCGGCTTCGTCATGGCTGCCAACCGGGTCGGCCGGCTGCCCACCGAGTACGCGACCGACTTCTCGACCGGGAATATGGAGGAGGTGACGATCACCGGCCCGGATGTGTGGACCACGCCGCCGCCTTTCCCCTCCGGGGCGGGCGGCCTGCTGTCGACGGTGGACGACTATTTGGCGTTCGCGCGCCTGCTCCTCGACCGCGGCGTACACCAGGGCCGGAGGTTGTTGTCCGAGGCGTTGGTCGACGCGATGATCACCAACCACCTCACGCCGGAGCAGATCGCGGACGGCGGCGTCCTGCTCGACGGCCAGGGCTGGGGATACTGCGTGGGCGTTTCAGTCACGCCGGACGATGTGTCCGCGCCTGGCCGTTACGGCTGGAGCGGCGGCTACGGTACGACATGGTTCAACGATCCCAAGCGCGGGCTGGTTGCGATAGCACTGACGCAGGTCTCCGATTTCCTGTTCAACGGTGGCTTGACCGAGTTCAACCGGTTGGTGGCGCAGGCTTAGTTATCCGGCGGCGCGACCGCAAGCCATTGGGGCTTGCGGTGAGATTGCTCGCCCTGACGCCGCCGGGGAGACAGTAAGTTGGACGTACCAGTACGCACCCAGTACGCAGCCGCTCTCAATCGCAGCGTGTCATTTGGTGTCGTTTCGTATTCGGAACGGGCAGTGTGAACTCACCGAGACAGAACCCGGCTTATGTCCGTTCTCGGCCCACCTTCTGTATCCCCAAAACCGCAAGTGGCGGGCGGCAGATTGCGGTCGCCGCTTCAGATTTAGCAGCGGCGCGACGATTGGCAGAGTCGATACAACGTCCCGCGGCAACAGTAAGTCGCTGGTCAAACTTCTGTGCGCCTACGCGCTGCCTGTCGACCCACGGGCGAGGACCGTGAGGGACCCGATTCGAAATCCCAGGCGCTCGGAAGGCTAGTGGCTGCAGCCTGCGTGCGGCCAGTCGTCCTCGCAGGGATGTTTCAAGCGCCTGGGCGATGGGCATCGCTTCCACCTAGACGTCCTGTGCTTAGTGCGCGTGCGTACGTCTCGCGGTTCAATAACGGGAGTTCACCAGTAACCTCCGTTGCGGCAATGTACGCGAGCATCCGCTCTTGAGCTTCTTTTGATTGGTCCCTTACGAGAAACTCTGCGTGCTCAAGTTGTAAACCTTCTTCAAGCGACAGCGAGCTGCCAAAGTATATGGAGCGTTTGATAGCCCCGATTGATTGCTTTGATCGCAAGCTCAGGTATTCGGCGCGTTCTATTGCGCGCGCGAGCAATTGATTCTGGGGGACCACTTCGTCGATCGCACCGAGTGCGAGGGCTTCTGCTGGCGTAAAAGGTTTGCCTTGAAGAATAGTGACTAACGATTGTTGAGTACCAATGAGGCGAGGTAATCGCTGGGAGCCTCCACCTCCCGGAGTAAGCGCGAGTAGTACTTCCGACAGACCAATGACAAAGTCTCCATCCGCCATGATGCGCAAATCACACGCCCAGGCGAATTCCGCGCCAACGGCAAGGGCCGAGCCATTGAGTGCCGCGACAAAGACGGTTCCACTTGCGTTCATCTTCAGGAAGGTCGCGTGGAAGCTGTCGAGCTGCAAGAGCGTCTTGAGTCGAGTCATTCCCGCGAGCGTTCTAACAACCGGCACTTTATTAATGAGTCTCGCCATACGCGAGACAATTCCAGCGACGCGTGTATTGATAGGCGGGAACCCGACGCCGCCCTGTTGGAGCCACGCAACATCAGAGTGGCTCAAGAATCGATCGGGATGCGTGCCAGTAAAGACAACGGCATGGATGTTTGGGTCGCGGTCTGCGCGATCAACTAGCTCTTTTAGTTGCTTGGTAAGCGCAGCATCGAACAGCGCATGCGGTCCTCCGTCGATCCGCGCAACGAGTACCGCGCCGTGGTTCTCGACATCAATGTGACCGTCAGTCCGTGGTTCTTGTTTGTTCCTCATTGAAGCCTCTCGGCGCTACTTCGCAAGGAAGTCGAGAGCCTTCTCGACAAACTGCTCGTGGAACTGGAAGATTCCAGCGTGGCCGGCGTCCGGGTAGATCACCAACTCGTTGTTCGGCAGACGCCGGGCCATATCGAGGGTGTTCGGCGTCGGCAACATCCGGTCGTGATCGCCGTTCACGAGGAGCACGGGCTGGCGGACGTGTGACAGGTCGTGAGGTTCCTCCTTGCCCCATCCGTAGCAGGCCCTGAGCTGCGCGAAGTACGACTTGATGGAGATCGGCGTGTCGCGGTCGACAGTGCGCTCCTGGAGTCGTGCCAGGAATTCCTTGCCCGCGCGCTTGCCGTTCGCGGTCCGGGTGAAGAAGAGGAACTGCTTCGGGTCCTGGCGGCTCAGCAAGCCGCGGAGGGTGTCGAGTTGCGCGACCCACACGACCTCCTTGATGCCTTTGCCGCCGGCCGGGCCGGTGCCCGTGAGGATCAGTTTGCGGACCAGTTCCGGCTCGTCCTCGGCGATCACCTGGGCGATCATGCCGCCCATCGAGAATCCGTGAAGATCGACCTGGTCGAAACCCAGCGCGCGGATGAACGTGACGGCGTCCTTTGCCATCGCCTGGATTGAGTCGGGCGTCTTGCCGGTGGACGCACCGACGCCGCGATTGTCGAAGGCGATGACCCGGTGTTTGGCGGCGATTCCATCGACCACCCGGGGGTCCCAGTTGTCGAGGGTCCCAGCCAAATGCACGAGGAAGATGACCGGGACACCGGCCTTCGGGCCGAGCTCGCGGTAGGCGTAATCCACGCCACCGGCCGTGACGGTTCGGGTAGGTGCGTTCCTCCACGACGTGTTCACGCCGCTCTGGGGCTGTCCGTTGTCGTTCATGTCGGTATCTGTCTCCTGGGCTACCGGACTGGCTGTTGTCATTTGGCGACCCCCTTGACCTTTAAATTATGATCATAATATAATCGCGGTAGACGGAAGTCAAGGGGTTCTTTAGAAATGGAGGTGCGCATGGCTCGGTACGGGAAAGGGCACAAACAGGCGACGAGACAGCGGATCATCGAGGCGGCAGGCGGTCGGCTCAAGCGAGACGGCGTTCACGGCTCGGGGATCGCCACGCTTATGGCCGACGCGGGGCTGACCAACGGCGCTTTCTACGCCCACTTCGAATCCAAGGAGGATCTCGTGGCAAGTGCGCTCGCCGAAGAGCTACGCGAGCAGCGCGAGAGCTTCAGCGCCCAGCCGCCGGGCCTCGCCGGACTCGAGCAGATCGTGCGCGCGTATCTCTCGGTTGAGCACCGAGACAACCCCGAGGGGGGCTGCCCATCCGCTGCGCTGCTCGACGAGATCGGGCGCTCGCCGGACGCCACAAAGCGCGCGTACACCGACGGCCTGTTGGCAGTGATCGACGACGTCGCTGCCCGCCTGGAGTCGGACGATCCAAATTGGGCACGTATGAAGACCCTCAGCGTCTTCGCCCTGATGGTCGGGGCGTTACAGGTCTCCCGCGCCATCGCCGATCGACAGCTCGCCGACGAGGTCCTCGAGCAGGGCATCCAGAACGCCCTCGCTTTACTGGGCGTCGCGCATCCGAGCATGAGCGGGCGCTGATGGCTCGCGCAGTCGATCTTCGGCTCGATGCGATGAAGCTGGCCCAGGACGGCAGGGTGCTCACCGCAACCGCCGTCGCACCGCCGCTGAACTTCGTCACCACCGAGTTAATCCGCGATCTCGACCGGCTCACCGCCGCCGTAGACACCGACGACACGGTGGGCGCGGTCGTGCTCACCGGTGGCCTGCCCGGCCGCTTCCTCATCCACGCCGATCCAAGAGAGCTGGCCGGGATGGTCGAGCTCCCGCACCCGTTCGTGCCCGTCGGAGCGGTGAGGCCATTCCTGTGGGTGGTCGATGTTGCCCTGCGGCTCCCAGGCGCGGCACGAGCGATGGAGCGGTTCGGCGGCGGTCTCGGCGTTGGCCTGGTGTGGTTCCATCGCTGGAAGCAGACGACATTGCGGATGAACCGGTCCGGTGCCGTCTATGTGGCGGCCATCAACGGTCCCGCGCTGGGCGGCGGGCACGAGATTGCGCTGGCCTGCGACCTGCGCTATGCAGCGGATGCCGAGCATGTACGGCTCGGCCAGATCGAAACACTCGGCTGCCTGATTCCCGGCGGCGGCGGAACCCAGCGACTTACAAGGATGCTCGGCGCGGCGAAGGCGCTCGAGCTGACCCTCGAAGGAGCACCGTTCGATGTGGGCGAGGCGTACCGCCTCGGCCTGGTGCACCGCGTGATCCCGGAGGACCAGCTGCTCGTCGAAACCCAGGCCACCGCAGCCCGTCTGGCCTCCCGCAACCCGGTCGCGGTCGCTGAGTTGAAGCGCGCCATCTATTTCGGAGCCGCCAAATCACTCTCGCGCGGACTCGATCAGGAACGAGCGGGATTCCTGTCCGTCGGCACCACCGCGGCCGCGAACCGGGTCACCCGCGCGTTCTTCGAGGACCTCGAGCGTCTCGGCGACACGCCGTACCTCGCCGATTTGAAGCCGTGGCTGGACGGCTCCCGAGTGGACCAGACGAGCCGATAACCACCACCGATCTGCCCTTTGTGGACAAGACAGTCAAAGAGAACATCCAGGAATTGATCGAACTCGAGGCTGCCGCCGACGAGCTTGCCGACCCAAAGCAGCAGTACTGAGCCATTGGCCGAAGTGGTGGTTTCTCGCGCGGCGCAGGTGACTGACCAGAGTCGGCCGGCGCGCACTCACTGATAGGAGGCAACGTGGTTGTGACGTTCCTCGCGGCGCTGTGGCAGGGTCACCACCGGCAGACCTGGCCTCGAGCCTGAATAGTTGGTCGCCCGGCGCAACTTTTCAGACCCCGGTGATGTTGCCGGCTGGCGCATGCCAACGATCGCCCACAGCAAGCAATCCGTCTGCTTGCTTGGGTCCCCAACTTCCGGGTCTATATGGCCAACTTCGCGGGTGGTTCTTGAGCACCGGGTCAACTACGGCCCAAGCAGCCTCGACGCCATCCTCGCTGTTGAAGAGTGTGCCGTCCCCAGACATGGCATCGCTGAGCAATCTGTCGTACGGGGATCGTTCTTCGAACTCTTCATCCAGCATGAATATCTCTCGTTGATCGCCGGTGAACCTCTTGCCGGCGCGTTTGATCCAAGCGGCGATTGCGATCGCGGCTCCGGGCTTGATCCGGAAACGGATGTTGTTGGCGGGGACATCTGAGGCGTCGCCGAACACGGCAAGCGGAGGCGGCTTTAGCTCCACGCGAATTTCTGTGACTGTTCGCGCGAGGCGTTTTCCCGACCGGAGGTACCAGGGCACCCCCTGCCAGCGCCAGGAGTCGATCGACAACCGCACTGCGCAATAGGTCTCGACATCACTGCGTTTCGCCACGCCGGGCACGCTGCGGTATCCGGCGAACTGACCACGCACCAGGTCCTGGGGGGCTAGGGGCCGGATGGCCTGGAAGACTCTGAGCTTTGCGGTTCGCAGGCTATTCTCGCTGAAGGTGGTTGGCGCCTCCATCGCGAGCAAGGCCACGATTTGGAGCATGTGGTTCTGCACTACGTCGCGCAGGCACCCCGTGCTTTCGTAAAACTTGCCCCGACCACCCACTCCGAATGCCTCCGCGAGCGTTATCTGCACACTGGAGACGTAATTGCGATTCCAGATCGGCTCCAGGAATGAATTGGCAAATCGAAAGTAAAGAAGGTTCTCAATCGCTTCGGTGCCGAGGAAGTGGTCGATCCGGAATATCGCGGCTTCGGGGAACACCGACCTGAGCAGCGTATTCAGTCGCCTGGCGGATGACAGGTCAAGTCCAAACGGCTTCTCGACGATGACGCGAGCGCCAGGCACCAAATCGGCGGCACCGAGGCCCTTGATCACCGGCTCGAAAAGAGTCGGCGGGACGGCCAGATAATGCGCTGGCCGCCGACCACCCCGCAAAGCGGTCCTGAGGTCGGTGAACGTTGACTTGAATTTGTAGTCTCCCGCCACATATGACAGCGAGGAGAGCAACTTGTTCAGCGCGCGGTTGTCATCGATGCCCGTATCGCTTTTCTCAATGCTGGCCTTGACCCTTTTCCGAAATTCAGCGTGACTCCAATCAGAGCTGGCAACTCCGATCACGGGAACCGTTAGCGCCCCGCGCTTTGTCATCGCGTAGAGCGCCGGGAAGATCATCGTGTGCGCGAGGTCGCCGCTGGCGCCGAAGACGACCAGCGCATCAGAGTGGGCGCCGGATGACCTCGCTCTCAGTGCGATGGTGCGCTCACAGATTTACTGTACTTGGCGATGGTTGCTGCGTCATGGAGGCCTCCGCCGATTCGCGACTACGCCCTGCTTGGCGACACGCGCACGGCAGCATTGACGTCGGTGTGGGGGTCAATCGATTGGCTGTGTTGGCCGCGATTCGATTCTGAACCGATATTCGGGCGTCTCATCGATCCCCAACGGGGTGGACACTTCGAACTTTCAATTTTGGGCGCAACCCCAACATCGCGCCGCTACCGCGATCGGTCGGCGATTCTAGAAACGACTTGGAAAGCGAAGGCGGGCGAGGCGACCCTGCTCGAGGTGATGGCCATGGGTGGCAAAGGTTCAGTCTTGATCCGGCGCTTCACTTGCGAAATGGGTCACGTGGCGGGAAGGCTGGTCTTCGATCCACGACCGGGTCTCCCTGGAAAGGCTGGTAAGCACTCCCCTCTTGTCCTCCTCACCGATCCTGAACTTCGGGTGCGCCCACGTCACCCGACCGAATTCAAGCTGTCACGAGGTCAGTCGTTGCTGGTCGTTCTTTCAGGACGTGACGATCCCGTCTCCGCCAAGGGCGCTGGCAAACTCATCAATGAGACGGATGACTGGTGGCGGGACTGGTGTGACGAGATTCGATCCGGCAACCACTATCGCGATGTCCTTGTCCGCAGCCTCATCAACCTGCGCCTGCTCACCTATACGCCTACCGGAGCGCCAGTCGCAGCGCCCACCACCTCCCTTCCGGAGCAGATTGGCGGCAGTCGGAACTGGGATTACCGCCTGTCGTGGCCGCGTGACGCTAGCGTCGGTGTGGCTGCCTTCTTGGCGGTTGGAAAGTACAAAGAAGCGCGCGCTTTTGTGACGTGGTTGGTATCCCGGGCGTGCACAGGTGGTGATCCGATTCGAGTGCTATACGACCTTGAGGGGAACCGAGCGAGGCGTGAACGCGATCTTTGGGGGGTCGCCGGCTACTTGGGCAGTCGGCCGGTGCGGGTCGGCAACCTGGCGGCTGAGCAACATCAACTCGACGTCTATGGCTGGGTGGTCGACGCTGTGTGGAACCTGGTGGATGCGGATCGGAAGCTCGGCCGCAAAGGCCGCCAGGCGCTCGCCGCCTATGCGGACTGGGTGGCCGCCAACTGGCGCGATCCTGATGCCGGGCTCTGGGAGATACGCGGCGAGCCAGCCCACTACGTGCACTCGAAGGTGTGGGCCTGGATCGCCCTCGATCGAGCCGCGCGAACGGCGAAGGTTCTTCGAATGAGCCGCCATCGGACGGCTGGTTGGGAGCGCGAACGCGAACTGGTCGCCGATCACATTCAGATCCATGGTTTTAGCAACGAGCTCGGAAGTTACGTCAGGGCTTACGGTTCGACGGAGATGGACAGCGCACTCCTTCTTCTGCCGCTGACGGGCTTCGACGATGACCGAACGCGCCTGGGCGCCACGGTGGACAGGATCTGGAAGCAGCTGGGGGCTGGCGGACCCCTTATCTATCGGTACCCGCCCGGCCAGGATGGTCTGCCGGGCAAGGAGGGGGCGTTCCTGCCGTGCTCGTTCTGGCTGCTCGAGGCATTGCTCAGGCTGGGCCGGATCGATGAGGGCCTGCGTCTTTTCGAGCAGGTTCTGGGTCTTGCCAGCGAACTTCTATTGCTGCCGGAAGAGATCGACCCGGCGACGGGCGCCTACCTGGGCAATTACCCGATGGCTTTGAGCCAGGCCGGTTTGGTTCACGCCGTTCTGGAGGTGCAGAAGGTTCTCCATGCCTAGACGGGGACGGGGTGCGATTGTGATTGTCGGCGCGGGTTTGACCGGAGGTACCGCCGCGAAAGCATTGCGGAAACAGGGCTACGCCGGTGAATTGTTGATCCTCACTGACGAACCAGGCTTTCCGTTTGGACGACCACCTCTAACTAAGGGTTACCTGCGTGGGGAGGAGAATCTTTCGGGCTGGATGGTCTCACCGCTCGACTGGTACAAAACCCAAAACGTTCAAGTCGTGCCGGCGAAAGTCACGAGTGTGGAAGCTCGGGCCCGCCGGCTGAAGCTGGAGTCGGGTGAAACCATCGCGTTTGACCGGTTGCTGGTCGCCACGGGTGGGCGAAATCGCCCGATCGACGTCCCTGGCGCACATCTTTCGGGCATCTACCAGCTCCGGACGATTGCCGAATGCGATGCGATCAAGCGGGTCGCCAAGCCTGGCTCTCGCGTGGTGGTGGCCGGGTCCGGGTTCATCGGTTCGGAGGTGGCAGCGTCATTGCGCCAGCTGGGGCTGAAGGTGACCTCGGTTATGCGTGGGAAAGCGCCGCTCGACGCAGTCCTTGGCCCCGAAGTGGGCGGCGTGTTCGGCGCCATTCATCGCGAGGCAGGGATCGACTTGTTGGCCCAGGATGACGTTGTCCGATTCGAGGGGTCGCTGCAGGTGGAACGAGTCGTCACGAGGAAAGGTCGGCGAATTGCCTGTGACCTCGTGGTCGTGGCGGTTGGGATCGAACCGAACGTCGAAATCGTCAAAGGATCCGGGGTGGCGACCAGGGATGGAATCCTGGTCGATGCGAGCTGTCGCACCAATGTTGCCAGCATCTTCGCCGCCGGTGACGTGGCCAATCACCTCCATCCCATCTTCGGGCGGGTGCGAGTGGAGCACTACAACAATGCCGAGAAGATGGCTGCAGCCGCCGCCAGATCGATGCTGGGTTCACACGTCCCCTACCGCTACATGCACAGTTTCTGGAGCGATCAATTCGACCACAAGCTTGAGTACGTCGGCCATGCTCGAAAGTGGGATCGCTTTGTGGTCAGGGGGTCCCTTGAGGGGCGTAAGTTCGTGGGCTTCTATTTGCAGGCCGGCAAGCTGCGGGCGGCCGTCGGACTCAACCGAGGCGGTGACCCGGAAAAGGATACAGACGGTGAGCTGGCGAAGGCCGGTCGGTTGATCGCCAAGGGCTTTCGGCCCTCACCGGCGGTGCTCGCGGACGAAAAAGCAAACCTGTCTTCCATCTAGACGACTGGATCGTCCAAACACGCAGCTCTTGGCCGCACGCTCACACTCTCAAGCCTCGTGCCGCCCTGTCAGATCATCAGCCCCTTGATGGGCGCTCCAGGGCAGGGCGACGGGCTTCCCGGCGCTGACTAGCGGGCGTTACTGGATTACAGCTAGATCACGCATTCCCGGAAACGGACGGTTACGACAAGTCACCTAAGGACATGATGGCGGCGTCATTTGAGTTCAGGTGGGCCCTCGCGGAGTTGACAGGACACGCGAGGACATGCCATTAAGACGGTTCGGAACCGTGAGTCCTCTTCCACGAGACGGCTCGACGCGACGCCCGCCGTGTGCGACACGTAAGTTAGCGTTCCTCAGGGAACAATTAGGGAACAGTCGCTGTCGATCAGGCCGTGTCGTTGGATGTCGTTTCGTATTCGCAGGCGAGAAGTGAACTCACTCCGATAGAACCCGGCTTATCGCCGCTCTCGGCCCACCTTCTGTATCCCTAAAGCCACAAGTTGCGGGTCGCAGATTGCGGATTCTGCTTCACGTCAAACAATGGCGCGAGGCTAGGCGGACTCAATAGACCGCCTCCGGCTCAACAGTAGGTCGCTGGCCGACCTTCTGTGCACCCAGGCGCGATAGTGCCCCACACGCACGGGTCAGGATCGTGAGGCACCCTGACCCAGATCCAAGCTCATGTGTCTCTAAGAAACCCAGAGCGATCCAGCGGATCAGCGGACCCGCTACAACCAGCCCTTTGCCTCTGCGAGCTTCGCCGCTTCTGATCGGTTCCTGCAACCCAACTTCTGGATTGCATTCGAAAGGTGATTGCGGACGGTGCCCCTGGACAGGAAGAGTGTGCGAGCTATCTCGTCAAGGTTTGCCCCACGGTCGGTGGCCGCAAGCACTTGGCGTTCTCTTTCGGTCAAAGGGCTCACGCCCTCGCTGAGCGCGGAAGCCGCCAGGCCCGGATCGACGACGCGCTCGCCCCGTGCCGTGCGCCGGATGGCGTGCGCGAGCTGCTCTGGCGGTGCGTCCTTGAGCAGGAAGCCGTACGCCCCCGTTTCCATCGCCCGGCGCAGGAAGCCGGGCTTTCCGAAGGTCGTCAGGATGAGACTGCGGCAGTGCGGCAGGCTCTCATGCAGCGCAGCCGCGGAGGTGATGCCATCTCCGCCCGGCATCTCGATGTCCATCAGGGCCACGTCCGGGCGGCTGGCCATGGCCGCAGAGATGACCTCATCGGCTCGCGCCACCTCGGCCACGACCTCGATGTCGCTCTCCATCGCGAGCAGCGCGCGCAGCGCTCCGCGCACCATCGCCTGGTCCTCGGCGATCAGAACGCGAATCATGTGACGACGTCCGCGTCGAGCGCGCTGGGGACGGCGCCAACCGGAATCGGCACCGTGGCGCAAAGGCGAAAGCCGCCGTCCGGTTGGGCAGTGGCCTCGACCTCACCGCCCACCGCCGCAAGCCGCTCCGCGAGCCCTCGAAGACCGTTCCCGGCCGGCGTCTGCGGCACGCGCCAGCCGTCGTTCACGACGTCCACCCGGACATGGTCTGCATCTCGGCTGAATGCGATCCGGCATCGCTTCGCGCCCGAGTGCCGAATCACATTGGTCGTGGCCTCGCGAACCACCCAGCCTAGAACGGCCTCGGTCTCGCGGTTCAGCGCCCCCACGTCCTGCTTGATGTCGACCTCGACCCCGCCCGCCTCGAGCGCGACTCGGGCGGCCGTCAGCTCGGTGGACAGGGTCGGCTGCCGGTAGCCGGAGACGGCCTCGCGCACCTGACGCAGTGATTCGCGACTGAGGCTCAACATGTCGCGGACCTCGTCGAGGCCCGGCGCTCCCTCTGGCAGGAGCCTGGTCGCGAGCTCACCCTTCAGCGTGATCAAGGAAAGGCTGTTGCCCAACAGGTCGTGGAGGTCGCGTGAGATGCGAGCGCGCTCGTTGTCTGTCGCATGTTGGACGATCTCCGTCCGCGCGGCCCGCAGTGCGGCCAGCGTGCTCAGGAGATAGCGCAAGCCCATCGAGCTCCCGCCGAACAGGAGCACGCCTGGGACGACCAGTACCGTTTGAAGGACGACCGTGCCGCTCAGCGAGGGCGCCAGGACGATTCCATCCACCATCGTCACCACACCGACCACGGACAGGGCGATCACGGCGCGTCGCGGCGGCAGTCCGAAACCCGCGATGAGCAGCGGAATCAAGAAGTAGTTGAGCCCAATCTCACCCTGGAGGTGATCGAGCGCCAATGCGATGACCGTCAGAAAGCCAACGGTCGCGACCGGGACCCGTGGGCCGGCGTACGCGAACCCGCGGAGGATGTACCAGACGAAGGTCAAGCAGTAAACGGTTCCGATGGCCAGGAAGACGGCTGCACGTGACCCCTGCACGGTGCCGCGCATGTATGCATCCGCCAGCGGCCACATCAACGCGAGGCAGGCCAGCGCGCCGAACTTTCCCCACCTCTCCATAAAGGTCATGCGGTGACGCGAGCGTACTCCGCGGTCATCGAACGGCCAAGTGCCCGGGAGCAGTTCACTTCCATGACTGCAGTCACGGCCGACACGTGATCCGGCAGACGCTCAAGTCCTGATCACGGGCACTTCCGATCAGAGCGAACGGAGCCGATGCTCGCTGCACCGACCCTAGGAGGTGGTAGCCATGCGACCGATTCCCGAGTCCTCGCCGCCGGCCGGTTTCCAGCGCGCCGTCCGCGAGCACCCGCTCGCCGCCAGCGCCGCGCTAGCAGGAGCCTCCACCTGTGAGTGGCTGGGGATCAGGCCGAGATGAGCCAGGCAGCACTGGTCGAACGGTCGACTGATTCCTCGTCGCTTGTGGTGGTGCGGCTGCTGCGCCGCCATCCTCTGATCTCCTTCTTCGTCATGGCCTACGCCATCTCGTGGACGTACGTGATCGTCTTCCTGGTCGTATGGCCGCTGCCCGACACCATCTTCACCGATACCCCGGAACTGCTCGGTCCGGTCGTGGCCGGTTTCGTCATGACCGCCGTGATGTCTGGCCGGACAGGCGTCCGGCAGCTCCTGCGCCGGTTCGTAATGTGGCGAGTCAGAGCGGTCTGGTACCTGTACGCGCTGGTGGGGATCCCCGCCATTTACTTCATCGGAGTCGCCCTGGTCCCCGGGGCGCTGGGCTCGTTCAAGGTCCCATCACTCACGGCGTCCCTCCTTTATCCTGTCTTGTTCCTCGTCGTTCTCGTCCTCGACGGCCCGCTGCTGGAGGAACCGGGTTGGCGTGGCTTTGCACTGCCCCGTCTGCAGACGCGCTGGGGCCCGCTTTTGGGGACCGTGATCCTCGGAGTCATGTGGGCCGGTTGGCACGCACCGCAGTACTTCACGAAGACGTTTGCGGCCGCGAACGGCGGTCTCACCGTTTCGGGCGTGATCGTCTTCCTGCTGGCCGTCGTCAGCTTCTCCGTGCTGATCACATGGGCTTTCAACAACACAGGAGGCAGCTTGTTGATTGCGATCCTCATCCATACGGCGATCAACTTCACCCAGGCCTTCACGAGCGACCTGTTCCCCGCCGCGGCCTACAACGAGGTCGTCCCGGTGGCCGTCTTCGGAGCAGCCGCCGTGCTCGTCGTCGTCGGGACGCGCGGCCGGCTCGGATTCAAGGAGGTGGCAGCGTGATAGGCCGAAAGGGCGCTTGGTGGGGAGTCGCGTTCGTAATCCTGTTGTTCGTCAGTGCGGCGATGGTCTCGCTTCCTACCGCCGCGGAGGGGGGAGAGCGGATCGCCGCCTTCTACGCCGCTCACAAGCAACTGATCGTCTGGCAGCAGATCGTCGGCGTACTTGAAGTGCTCCCATTTCTCGCTTTCGCCGCCTCCCTATCGAGCAGGGTCCGGATGAGTGGCCGGGCCAATCGGTGGTTGATGCCGGCCGCAGGGCTCGTCGCGATGGCGTCAGTCGTCACCAGTCTGGTGCCTCTCGCCATGGTGCTGATGGCGAATCTGTCGCCGGATCTCGCACACCAGCTCACTGTCGTCGAAGACCTGGCCGACGCCGGCCTGTTTGCGTCGCTCGCCGCGTTTGTGCTGGCAGCGTCGACCGGGGCGCCAGTCTGGGTGCGTGCGCCCGCGTTTCTCGTCGCCATCGCCGCATTAGCGCGGGCGATCCTGAGTCCCCTGGGCGTGACCGCGCTCGATTTCGTCGCTCCCATGGCGGTGCTGGTGTTCGTCGTGCTGCTCGCCGCCCGCCTGTTCTTCAGCCCGCCACCGCGCCACCAAGCTGCGGAGGCGGTGCCGTGACCCGACGTTGGGCGCGCGCGCTTGCCTGGGGCAGCGTCGGAGTGACCGTCGCCGCGATACCAACGGTCCGCCTGATCATTGCCAAACCTCATCCCGGGCACCTGGGGGTGGAGGGCAGTGAAGGCACGCCCCTCGTCTACGTCGGTTTGCTCGCTTTCTCGATCGTGGGTGCGCTCATCGTCTCGAGGCACACGCGCCACCTGGTCGGCTGGATCTTCTGTGTCTCGGGTCTGATGGCCGGCGTCTCAGCGATGACGGTCGCGTACGCGGAGCTTGGCTCGGCGGTTCCCGGGTCCCTACCTGCTGTGCCCCTGATCAATGGTGTGTCAGGTGTGACTTTCCTGGTGGGCTTCTTCCTGCCGACCTCCGTCGGTCTGCTCCTTTTTCCTGATGGCCGCCTCCCCTCGCCACGATGGAGCCTTGTCATATTCGCTTCCGCGGCAGGCCTCGTCCTCCAGGTCGTCGGGCTCCTGCTGGGCGACAGCACCCCGGCCGGCTTCGCACTGGAAAGCGCCGGGATCGGCGCTACCGTCATCGCGGCTCTGGCTGCGGTGGCATCGCTTCTGTTTCGGTGGCGCAAGGCGTCACACGACGCTCGCCAGCAGCTGAAGTGGGTCGCGGTAGCGGGGGCGGTGGTCGTCGCCGAGCTGGTGGTAGAGCTCATCGCCATCTCGCTTCGGCTCGCCTCGCTGGACGACACGTTTCTCTATTTCAGCCTGGCGTACGCATCCGTCCCGGTTGCAGTCGGGATCGCGATTCTCCGCTACCGCCTGTACGACATCGACCTCATCATCAATCGGGCGATCGTCTATGTGTCGCTGACCGCGATCCTGGCGGGGCTGTACGCCGGCTCGATGGCGCTGATGCAGCGGGCATTCACAGCAGTGACGGGCCAGCGCTCCGACGCCGCGATCGTGATCAGTGCGTTCCTCCTGGCGACCCTCTTCACCCCGATGCGCAACCAGCTTCAGGCGCTCGTCGACAAGCGATTCAAGGATTCGCGCGACCTCGAGCGCCTGATGGCCGCGCTGGAGCGCGACGTCATATCTTTCATCGGTATCGTGAATCCACACCGCTTGGCTGAGAGGCTTCTGGAGGATGCCCGAGAAGGAGCCGGCGCCCCCGGCGGCGCCATTTACCTGGACGCGCGTGCAGACCTAACGGCGCTCAGCCAAGGGAGTTGGGACGAGTCGACGGCTGCATCGGTGCCGCTGCGAGTTGGAGGACGGAACGTCGGACGGCTTGACCTCGGCCGGCGAAACAATGGGGTCGGGTTTGCGCCGCGTGACCTGGAGTATTTACAGAAAGCAGCCGATGTTGTGGCCGCAGCAATCTCGGTGTCGCACGAGTCTCACACTGTTGGGGCCGCATCCTTTGGTGGGGTGCGGTAGTAAGAGGATCGCTCGGTTTCCACCCTGAGTCGCCGGTCGCGAATGCGCCGGGTTACAGCCGGATTGGATTCCGCTGTTGAGCGCAAGAGGATCGGTCATCTCGCAATCCGGGGCTGAGCTGGGTGGACAGTAAGTTGGACGTACCAGTACGCATCCAGTACGCGGCCGCATTCAATGGCAGGGTGTCGTTAGGTGCCGTTCCGTATTCAGAATGGCTGGACCGATCTCACCGCGACAGAACCCGGCTTACTGTGTCCCCACCGCGTCACGGGTGGTCGTTGGGGGACAAGCTTGGAACTCGCTGGCAAGCCTCCTTTGCCTATCCCGTACTCCTAGCCACGACGCACGGGCCAGGACCGTGAGGCTGTTGCGTCTTGATCCGAGTGCCCAAACGACGGGCCAAGGTGATCTCGAGCCTAAACTGCTTCGAGTCTGGCAGCTGAGCTAAAGAAGGTCCTCAATGCCAACGCTGTTTCTACGGGCAACTCCTCGGTAAAGAAGTGCCCCGCCGGTAGTGCGCGTCCCACGACATCATCCGCCCTGGCACGCCAGATTCCGATAGGACCCCCATCGTTTTGGTACCACTGAGCGAGCGGGCCGCGTTCGCTCCAGAGCACTAACAGAGGACACCTGATCCGGTGACCGTTCAGGTGATCGGCTTGATCGTGTTCCCTGTCGATCGCAGCAGCTGCGCGATATTCCTCACGGATGCTGTGAATTGAGCTTTGGCGACCAAGTGACTCAACATATGCGTCACGGACCTCTGATTCCAAAGCAGCCGCCGACGATCCCCATTCCTTCAGGGCATGGTCGACAATCGCGTCGGTCGCCGCGGCGATCAGCCTCTCCGGCAGGCTCGGGTTGGGCCAACAGTGACCACGGCCAGAATCCAACTGTGAATCGCGCGTCAGCTCGCTGCCACGCCTCCTCGCCCGGGATCACATCGAGTACGGCGACGCGCTCCACGCGCGAGGGATGATCGAGCGCCAAGCGGTAGGCCACTCGACCCCCTCGGTCATGGCCTGCGACGCAGAACCGTTCAAAGCCAAGCCGCCTCATCACAGCAACCATGTCGCCGGCCATAGCGCGCTTCGAATACGGCTCATGATCTTCAGCAGATTGTGGACAGCCGCTGCGCCCGTAACCACGCAAATCGGCACAGACCACGCTGAACTCTTGTGCCAGGACGGGCGCGATCTGACGCCGCATCAGGTGCGTCTCGGGAAAGCCGTGCAGCAGCAATAGCGGAAATCCGGAACCACCCCGTCGGACAAAATGCGCGTCTCAGCTGTCTCGACCTCGTTCGCTGTGAATTCATCGAACGATCTCGGACCTGCCGTAGTAGATCTCAATCGGAATTCAAACGACTGCTAGACGAGGCTGCCGGATCCCCCGAGGGATGGACCGACGGCACGTGTGTGCGGCGGCGGACGACGCCCGGTTTCGAGGTAGCGCTCAAAACCGGCCGGGGTGAGCGTAATCAGGATGCGCGCTTCCTTCCGACTGAGATTGGCGAACGTATGCGGCGTTTCCCGGGCGGCGAACGCGAACATGCCGGCTGTCGCCGTCCGGACGTCCTCCCCCACTTGGATGGTGACCTCGCCCTCGAGTACGTAGAAGCCCTCGTCCCACGACTCGTGCACATGCAGCGGCGGGCCAGCGAACCCCGCGGCAACAATCATTTCGACCAACCCAAGCCGTCCGCCACTGTCGTCGCCGCGCAGCACGACTGCAATTGGTTTCTTTGAATCAATCGTCACTTAGGACTCACCCCAAGAGCTATGCCGGAATAGAAGTATCCTGCTCACGTCATCTCTTGCCCGTGGCGTTTGGACTGTTGGTGATACCTGGCGCCGGCGGCACGTTCTGGTTGAGCCGAAATAGGTTCGTTGGGTCGTAGCGAGCCTTGATGGCGGCCAGTCTTTCCCAGGTCCGGTGCGGGTACGCCTCATGCATCCGGGCCTGCCAGTCGACACTCATGAAGTTCACGTAAGCGCCTGGATCGTCGCTCTGCAAAGCCTGCCGGAAGTTCTCCGCCCAGGCCTGGTTCTTGGCGGCTTCGTCTGGGTGGTCGTAGAGGGCAGCGACGTTGACCATGATCGGCCGCGCGCGGTGCGCATAGGCTGTGGCGTCGGAAGGCACGCGGCCAATGGCACCACCCAAGACGCGGATCTGCGTCGCCTGGAACTTGGCGTCCGACGCCTGGAGATGCTCGACGATGGTCTCCGCAGCGGACTGTTCAAGCGTGTCGATGAACAGATTTCGGCTTGCGACGATCGGGTGATAGCTCGGGTCATCCGGCGGGTAGATCTCGGGATAGGGCATCGGCCGGAGCATGTCTGCGATGGGCTTGGCCAGCGCTCGGAACGGAGCCATCGCGAGCTCGCCGGCCTGGGGCGGACCGGCATAGACCATGAACGCGAGAACCACGCGCTTGCCGACCTCTTCGGCCGCCACGAAAGGCATGGGTGGGGCCGGAATCACGTTGGCGATGGTGGTCAGCGCGTCGGGCGCTGCCTGCGCCGCGGCGACGAACGAGGCGATGGTCTCGACGGTCGCGGGGAGCATGAGCATTCCGCCATAAACCGCGCCAACCTCGTGCAGTCGGAAGTGGAAACGGGTCGCGATCCCGAAATTGCCGCCACCGCCGCGAATTGCCCAGAAGAGATCCGGATTCGTCTCGGCGTCTGCACGCAGGATGTCTCCATTCGCGGCGACGATCTCGGCTGCGATCAGGTTGTCGATGGTCAGGCCGTGCTTGCGCGACAGGTAACCGACTCCGCCACCCAACGTCAGCCCGCCGATGCCCACGGAGCCCGTGTCGCCAAATCCGGTTGCCATCCCGCGCTGGTGGGTCGCGAGGGAGTAATCACGCGCAGTTAGACCGGTCTCAGCCCAAGCGGTGCGGCCGGCGTCGTCAATGGTCACCGCCCGCATGTCGCGAAGATCGATCACGATACCCCCATCTGCGACACAGTCCCCCGACCAACTGTGGCCGCCGCTCCGAACAGCGAGGTCGAGTCCAGTCTCGCGAGCAAAAGCGATTACCGCGGCGACGTCGCTCGAATCAACCACGCGGACGATGAGTGCGGGCCGACGGTCGACACCTCCAACGAAGACCTTGCGCGCGTCGTCATATTCCGGGTCGCGCGCCTCGATCACGTGTCCTTTGATCTGGCCGCGAAGCTGCCCAACAGCGATCATTCGATCCTCCATTCAGTAGCGCTGGTGAGGGTGTTTTCTCTCTTCCGTTCAGACTTCACACGACGCCGAGACTCATCACTCACCCGGGACTTGACCGCTGCGCTGTGTTGAATCGACGCCGCGATGTGGAAGCTCTCCCTGTGCGTCAGAGGTTTGTTTCGGGGTATGCGGTTCCCGCGTGTCCTGGCGGGCTGCCTCGGCCTCGCGTACTAGACCGAAGTACTTGTCGTTGTCGAACGGCATCGGCTGCAGCGTGTCTGGGTGCCAGAGCGTGCGGTCATGCGCGATAAGGTCGCCCAGATAGACGTGAAGTCCGGCCGAGTGATGGCCCGCTGGATTCGCGACGGCGTGGATCACGCGCCCGTTCATCTTGATTGTGTCCTTGGACTGGAGCTCCGACGCACCCCTGACGAGGATCGAATCGTGGCCAGCGCTTCCGTACCACACGTTCCGTTCGATCCCTGAGTAGAGCCCGATAGCCGCTTCCATCCGGTGGTTATGCGGCGGATACTGCAAGCCGGGGGCAATCGTTACCTGGATGATGGTCAATCGCGGGTCGCGGAAGAGCACCAATTCCTGGCCTAGGGGGTCGGGAAGACCTTCGATGAGGCTGCTCGGCTTACTTACAGTCAAATTCAGAAGATCCCTGATTGTGTCGACCGGACGGTCGGTATCGAGCGCCGCAAAGCAGCTTTCGACAAAGCGGCCTATGTCAAATGCAGGCATCAGTGTCGCCAGCCGCTTCTAGCCCAGCAACGGACTACACAACAGCCTCGTGGCAAATGTGGCGACACTTCATCTCGCGAGCTCCTAACGCGCGCGGACCGGGTAGCGCAGATGTGTGACACCGACGCCGGCGACCACCGTTGGATTGCCGAGGATTACAGGTGCCTTCTGAAGCCGGTCAAACAAGGGGACCCCAGAGCCCAGCAACACCGGAGCGAGGTCGATGTGAATCTCGTCGAGAAGGCCGGCGTCGAGGCACTGTCGAATTGTCTGGCCACCGTGGACGCCCACCGCGCGGTCTCCCGCGGCAGACGTGGCCTGTGCCACAGCGCTTTCCAGGCCTTCGGTCACGAAATGGACGGTCGAGCCAGGGCGGGGCCAACCATCCGGCACGTGGTGAGTGACGACGAATGCTGGTATTCCCCACGGGTGCTGGCCGCCCCAGCCGTCGGCCAGGTCGAAGGTGCGGCGGCCGGTGAGCATCGCACCGACCTCACTCATCAAGGCCCGCAGGTGCCTGGCGCTGGCCGCGGAGACGTGAAATGTGAAGTCCGAACTGGGATTGGGCACGTCAACATCGCCCGCCGTATACCAGGCGAAGACTTCCGCGACACCGTCGTTGGCATCAGCGACGAAACCGTCGAGCGACATGGACATGATTGCAATCACCTTGGCCATGGTCCTTGCTCCTCCCGACAACGATTAGGCTCCGTACACGTATGACTTCCCGAGCACTCGGAATTCATCGACACACCAATTCAGAGTCCCGGCTTAAAGACCATGTCCCAGGCAGCGACCAACAACGTCACGAGGACCAGCCCGTAACCGACAAGCCAGCGGCTGACCAGTCTCACCAATGCGCCGTGGCCAGCATCACTTGCCTCGGCAGCCCTACCCAATTGGATGCCGACACCGCTCAAGTAGACCGCGCCGATGAGGAAGGCGATCCCAAAGAGGCCGAGCGCGAGGAGGACCCAGACCTGAGTGAACTTCCAAGCCGCGTTGGCAGCAACCATCCAGACTCCGCTCACAAGAACGAGGATCACAGCAGGCATCAGCGCTCGAAGCCCGACATACCGGAGCGTCCGAGCGAACTCGCCGATCGCCTTTGGATCCGGGCTGGATTGTGCCCTTCGACCGACAAGCATCAATACCACCCCACCGCCGACCCAGACCATGGCCGCCACGACGTGTACGAGATGGATCCAGTCGATGGTCACCAACCCCCTTCTGCCAGCCCACGCCCACACTTGATCAACGTCTTCTCTCGATGCTTCCCGAGGTCAGGGGTTCAAAGGTTAGCGAGCAAATGTCGATGCCCACAAGATCCAATTTGGCGCTGCCACAGCAGGCCAATTTGATGACCCGATAATTCCCCGCTAGATAGATGTTCGAGCCTCCCCGGCGCAGGTCTGCCGCGACCACCATTAAAGGAACTGGGGCCGCCGATGAGACTCCGCTGCCAGGCAAGTTGGTGGACGACCTTCAGATCAACCTCATCGGTCGTAAGAACATTGGCCGCGAGATCTACCACCAGCTCCTGCAGGCGATTCAGGAAGGCCGGCTGGAATCTGGCACGAGGTTGCCTCCAACGCGGGAGTTGGCAAGACGACTGAAGGTTGCTCGCACTACCGTCGCCGTCGCGTACGAGCGCCTTGTCAGTGAGGGCCTTCTGGAATCTCGCATCGGGGCAGGCACGTTTGTGAAGCGGGGAGTCGTCAGTGCAACCACCGACGCTCGTAACCTGCGCAGTCCCCTGGTTCCCAAGGAGGCATGGGTGGGCTTCCCGACGAGTTATGTACGGAAGCTCTTTGCGGGGCGCTTCGAATTCGACTTCCGAACAGGTATCCCGGATGACGCTGCATTCCCATACGCGAGATGGCGCCGCCTCATGGCCCGCCAGATGCGGGCGTCGAATGCGCTTAGAGGCTATGGGGACCCAGCTGGGCATCCGGGCTTACGGGCTGCGATCGCCCGCCACATCTCGCTGTCTCGGGGAATGCAGATCGACCCTGAAGAGGTGACCGTGACCAACGGGGCGCAGCAGGCTCTCGACCTCATAGCAAAGGTCCTGATCGAAAGGGGCGACAGAGTTGTGGTCGAGGATCCTGGGTATCCTCCGGCGTGGCTCCTGTTTCGAAGCGTAGGCGCGCGCGTCGAGCCGATTCCAGTCGATGACGAGGGCTTGGTGGTCCGCGCGTTGCCTCCTGACACCCGGCTGGTTTATGTCACACCGTCGCATCAGTTTCCGATTGGCGTGACCATGTCGTTGGAGCGCCGCTCAAGCCTCCTCGAGTGGGCTCGGCAAACCAACGCCGCGATCGTTGAGGATGACTATGACGGCGAGTTCCGATTCGGCAACCGTCCCCTCGAGTCGCTCCGAGCCTTGGATCCAAATGGCCAGGTGATCTACGTCGGATCCTTTTCCAAGGCCACACTGCCGAGCCTCCGCATCGGCTTCGTTATCTCACCGAACAGCCTCACATCGGCAATCCGAGCCGCAAAGCATTTGAGTGATTGGTACACCATGTGGGCGGTTCAGGGAGCCTTAGCTGACTTCATCGAAGAGGGATGGTTTGCGCGTCACCTTCGAAGGATGCGGAGGGAGTATGAGGAGAGGCACAATGCGATTCTCGCCGGGCTGGATAAGCATTTTCAGTCGCTCCTTAAGGTCACTAACTCGGCGGTCGGTCTGCACGTCTGTGCGACAGCGACTGAACTGTCCCCAAGCGACCTGCACCGAGTGGTCACCAGCGCCAAAGAGGTCGGCGTGGACGAGTTAGCTCAGTATTCCGCAGGCCAGCCTGTGCCGGGACTCCTGTTTGGCTATGGGGCGATTCCGACAGAACGAATCGATGAAGGCCTCCGTCGCCTGAGGAAATCCTTTGTCTGAGGCAACGCCGCCCGCACCTGCATGATCAGGTTCCATCAACACACGAGGTTCAACTGAGGGCTAGAGATGCTGCTCGAAAACAAGAATGCGGTGATCTATGGTGGCGGCGGCGCCATTGGCGGCGCGGTTGCGCGCGTCTTTGCTGGTGAGGGTGCGCGCGTCTTTCTCGCGGGCCGCCGCCAGCCGGCTCTGCAGCGGGTGGCCGACGAGATCGCGCATGCAGGCGGCACGGCCGAGACCGCACTGATCGATGCGTTGGATGAGCGCGGCGTGGATGAGTACGTGGCAGGCGTTGCCGGGCGAGCCGGAAGCATCGACATCTCCTTCAACGCGATCAGCCATGGCGACGTCCATGGGATGCCGCTGCTGGAGATGCCCTACGAGGAGTTCGAACGCCCAGTCAGCCGGGCGATTCGGGCGAACTTTCTCACCACCCGAGCCGCCGCGCGCCAGATGGCCAAGCGTCAGAGTGGCGTCATCATGGGGATCACCGCGACCACAGCTCGACACGCAATTCCAGAGGTCGGCGGCACTGGAGTGGCGTTCGATGCAATCGAGAGTCTCTTCCGGCAGTGGGCTGCGGAACTCGGGCCGTTAGGCATCCGGGTGGTCTGGCTGCACACGACCGGCATCCCTGAGGCGTTTCATGGGCCCGGCGGGCAGCAACCTGCCTATGGCACCGGTCGGCCGATGTCAGGCGAGGAGTTCGTCCGCTGGCTCAAGAGCAAGACGATGCTCGGCCGGCTCACGACGCTCGCAGACGTGGGCCAGACGGCCGCTTTCTTGGCCTCAGACCGCGCCGGCGCGATGACTGCGACCGGCGTGAACCTGAGCGGGGGCTCGGTTCCAACAAGGTAAACCGGAAGCCGACGCAATTACATTGCCTGACAGATGCCCGAACTGCCGAGCGGAACCGTCACCTTCCTATTCACCGACATCGAGGGCTCGACTCGCCTATTGCAGGCCCTCGGCGACGCCTATGCGAAGGTTCGCAGCGACCACGCCGTCATCATCCGCGGCGCCATTGCGGCGGGAGGTGGCGTGGAGGTCGACACTGCCGGCGACTCCTTTTTCGCCGCCTTCCCGACTCCTCAAGGCGCGGTGAAGGCGGCCGTGATGGCTCAGCGAGGCCTTCAGTCCCACGAATGGCCCGGAGGTGCCCTGGTGCGCGTCCGCATGGGTGTCCACACGGGTGAAGGTGTCGCCAGCGGTTCGCATTACGTGGGCATGGACGTGCATCGAGCCGCTCGCATCGGCGCCGCGGCCCACGGTGGACAGGTCATCGTTTCCGCGGCAACCCGTGGCTTGGTGGAGCACTCTCTCCCGGCGGAGACCACACTGCGGGACCTCGGTGAGCACCGGCTGAAAGATATCCCGCATCTCGAACACCTCTTCGATCTTGTCGTCGCCGGGCTGCCGGCGGACTATCCGCCTCCCCGAACGCTGGACGCGCGCCCTAACAACCTGCCTGCGCAGCTGACTTCATTCATCGGCCGCGAGGAACAGATCGCTGAGATCAGGCAGCTTTTTGATCGCACTCGCCTCCTCACCCTCACCGGGCCGGGTGGAGCTGGCAAGACCCGCCTCGCCCTACAGATCGCGGCTGAAACGTTGACCGAATATCGGGACGGCTCTTTCTTTGTCGACCTCGCCTCAGTCACCGATCCGGTCCTGGTACCCGCCGTCATCGCTCGCGCGCTGGGAGTACCGGAGGCGCCCGGGGTCTCGATCGTTGAGAGCCTTCAGACCCATTTGCGTGAGCGCGAGCTTTTGCTTGTGGTCGACAACTTTGAGCAGGTCGCGATTGGCGCGCCGGTGCTGGAGCAGCTTTTGACCGCCGCGCCCAAGGTCAAAGCGCTGGTCACCTCACGTGTGGTCCTTTCGTTGAAAGGTGAGCACGTGTACGCGGTGCCACCGCTGAAACCACCTCGCCACGGGCAGATTGATCTGGCTGACGTCGAACGCTTCGATGCAGTGAGGCTGTTCACGGAGCGCGCCCAGGCGGCGCAGCCGCGATTTCGGCTCACGACCCAAAACGCCCAGGCGGTGGCTGAGATCACCGCCCGCCTGGACGGCCTGCCGCTGGCCATCGAGTTGGCGGCGGCTCGCACCAAAGTCTTGTCACCCGAGCAACTGCTGGCGCGGCTGCAGCCGAGCCTGACCCTGTTGACGTCCGCGGCGAGAACGGTTCCAGAGCGCCAGCGCACGTTGAGAGGTGCAATCTCGTGGAGCTATGACCTCTTAACCGAGGCCGAGCGACGACTGTTCACGCTCCTATCTGTCTTTCGCGGAGGTTGGACGCTGGCGGCTGCTGAAAGTATCGCCAGGCCAGAGGAGCTGGGACCCGATACCCTCGGAGGCCTGTCCTCACTGGTGGACAAGTCGCTGATTCGGGCTGACGATCCCAACGGTCAGCCGCGGTTTTCGATGCTGGACACGATTCGCGAGTTCGCGGAAGAGCAGCTCTCGTCAGGCGAATTGGAGGCTGTGCGCCAACGCCATGGCTACTACTTTCTTGAGTTTGCTGGCGCGGCGGAGGCTCACCTTACTGGAGCGGACCAGGGTGAGTGGCTTGCGGCACTGGAACGGGAGCACGCCAATCTGCGAGAGGCGCTTCGATGGGCGGTGGACACCGACCAGGCCCAACTGGCGCAGAAGGCCGCAGGTGCGTTGTGGCGGTTCTGGCACCAGCACGGACATCTGGCCGAAGGTCGGAGATGGCTCGACGAGATCCTGGCCATGCCCTCCGGCCGGCAACCCACCGCGGCCCGTGGCAAAGCGCTGACAGGAGCTGGCGGCATCGCCTGGTGGCAGATCGATCACTCGGCGGCGAGGGCTTTTTACGACGAGGCGCTGGCGGTAGAGAGGCAGGTCGGTGAGCCGGCCCGGATCGCCGAAGCGCTCTATAACGATGCCTTCGCTGTGGGAGCCGCCGGCGATCTCCAGGCTGCCAACCGCCTGCTCGAAGAGTCCCTCGATCTGTACCGCCAAGTGGACGACGAGCAGGGAATGGCTCGTGCGCTGGTCATGCTCGTACTCCCTGACGCCCAGGCCGGCAAGTGGGACTTGGTCATCAGCCGCATCGAGGAGGCGGTGTCCATCTGGCGCCATCTGGGAGAGCGCCTTCAACTCGCGTTCGATCTGATCTGGCTTGCTTTCGCTTACGGCCGGGCGGCTCGCTGGCAGTCTGCGCACCAGGCCGCGGTCGAAGCGCTTTCGATCTTCCGCGAAGTCGACAATGCGACCGGGATCGCGCTCGCCTTCCGAGATCTCGCGTTCCTGGCCATCTGGGAAGGCCGCCCGCACGATGCTCTTCGGTTCGCGGGGGC
>Ga0209267_1000280_pt1 | contig 37494 bp, 25 predicted proteins | sample GraSoiAngelo_137_FD_185894 | JGI IMG/M metagenome (GOLD analysis project Ga0209267, IMG submission 185894) | Grasslands soil microbial communities from the Angelo Coastal Reserve, California, USA - 14_0929_09_30cm (SPAdes) (version 2) | ecosystem: Environmental > Terrestrial > Soil > Grasslands ... | reverse complement strand
TGGAACGCTGGCAGAGCACCTGGGAGAACCGGGTGCGCTACAACTTGTCCGAGTCGGGCGTGCACCCGCTCTCGATCCACGAGTTGCTCGAGCTGGCGGGCGCGTCCCCGGCGCCGCTGCTCGACGTCCGGCTCGGCTACAGCCAGTCGAACGGCACCGACCTGCTGCGCGAGCGGATCGCGGCGCTGTACCAAGGGGTCTCGCCGGAGCAGATCTTGGTCACCACCGGCAGCGCCGAGGCGAACTTCGTCGTCTGCTGGCGGCTGGTCGAGCCCGGCGACCAGGTCGCCGTGATGCTCCCGAACTACCTCCAGACCTGGGGGCTCGCCCAGAACTTCGGCGCCGTGGTGCGCGGCTTCGCGCTGCGCGCCGAGGCGGAGTGGGAGCCCTCACCGGAGGACGTGCGGAGCGCCATCGCGCCGGGCACGAAGCTGGTCGTCGTCACCAATCCACATAATCCGACGGGGCACGTGCTCTCGCAGGAAATGCGACAGGCCATCGTGGCTCGCGCGGCGGAGGTCGGTGCATGGCTGCTCGCGGATGAGGTCTACCAGGGAGCGGAGCGTGACGGCACGACGACGCCGTCGTTCTGGGGCAGCTATGAGCGCGTGATCGTCGTGAACGGCCTCTCGAAGGCGTACGGCCTGCCGGGTCTCCGGATCGGCTGGGTGCTCGCGCCGCCGGGCTTCGCGGGAGAGGCGTGGGCGCGGCACGACTACACCACGATCGGGCCGGCCGGGGCGAGCGACCATCTCGCCGCCGTGGCGCTCGAGCCGCGGGTGCGGGAGAAGGTGCTGGCGCGCACGCGCGGCATCCTCCGCGCCAACTATCCGGTGATCGAACAGTGGTTGAAGCGGTTTGGCGATACGTTCAGCTGGCACCCGCCGCAGGCGGGGGCGATCTGTCTCGTGCGCTACCGCCAGGCGATCAGCGCCCTCGACCTGGTGGAGAAGATGCGGGCCGAGCACGACGTGCTGCTCGTGCCGGGCGACCACTTCGAGCTGCCGAACCACATCCGCTTCGGTTTCGGGGAGGAGCTGCACCACTTCCGGGAAGCGCTCGCCGAGACCGAGCGGGGTCTGAAGCGCGTGTTCGCCGATTGAGATGCGGGTCGTCCCGCTCGAGGCGTTCCGGGACAAGATCCCCTTCGCCGTGGCGATCGCCGCCGTCGAACAGGGCTTCCGCGCGCTCGGGCGCGGCGAGGCCGCGCTGCCCGACCCGATGGTGCTGGAGCTGCGCGAGCAGCAGGCCGAAGTGCACGTGAAGGGAGCGCACCTCGCGGGCGCGCGGCACATCGTCCTCAAGGTGGCGACCGGATTCTATCGCAACCGCGCCCGCGGCCTCCCCTCGGGCGACGGCATGTTCCTGCTGCTCGATGCGGACACCGGGGTCCCCGCCGTGCTGCTCGAGGAGCACGGCTACCTCACCGACTTCCGCACGGCGGCGGCGGTGGCGCTCACGCTCAAGTACCTGGCACCCAAGGACGCGCACGACGCGCTGCTCGTGGGCGCGGGCGCGCTCGCCCGGCTCACCGCCCGGGCCATGGTCGCGCAGCTGCCGCTCGCCAGGCTCACCCTGTGGAATCGCACCCGCGAGCGCGCCGAGGGACTCGCCAGGGAGCTGGCGCAGGTGGTCGACACGCGCATCGCCCCGGCGCTCGAGTCCGCGGTCCGTGACCACCGAGTGATCGTCACGGCGACGGCCAGCACGACGCCGCTCGTGATGGCCTCGTGGGTGGGGCCCGGCACACACATCACCTCCGTCGGGACCGGCAGCCCGGAGAAGATCGAGCTCGAGCCGGCCTTGCTCCGGCGGGCCGACAAGCTCGTCGTCGACCGTGTATTCCAGACCGAGCGCTACGGCAACCTGCACCACGCCATGGCGGCCGGAATCGTCACGCGCGACAAGGTCTACGCGGAGCTCGGCGACCTCGCCGCCGGCCGGCTCCCCGGACGAGAAAACGCCAGCGAGATTACCGTCGCGGACTTGACCGGCGTGGGCGTGCAGGATGCCGCGATCGCGCAGGCGGTCGTCGAGGTCCTCGGGCTATGAGTCATCCGTCGACCGTCATCTGTCGTCCGTGGGACCGAGAGCAGGGGAAGACACGGATGACGGATGACTGAAGACGGATGACGTTCTAGATCAGCGCACGCAAGACTAGATACGCGACGCCGGCGATCCCCGCCGCCGCCGGGATCGTGAGCATCCACGCCCACACGATGCGTCCGGCCAGACCCCACCGTACCGCCGAGAGGCGATGCGCGGCGCCCACGCCCGAAATCGCGCCGGTGATCGTGTGAGTCGTGCTGACGGGAATACCGAAATGCGAGGCGATGAACAGTGTGATGGCGCCGCTCGTTTCGGCGCAGAATCCGCCGAACGGCGTGAGCTTCGTGAGCCGCTGTCCCATCGTCTTGACGATGCGCCAGCCGCCGGACATGGTGCCGAGCCCCATGGCCCCGCCGCAGGCGATGATGACCCACGCCGGCACCACGCCCGCGTCCGTCAGATGCAACGCCGGCACCGGGAAGTCGGTGAGGACCTGCCGCTCGGCGACCAGCAACCCGACGATGATCCCCATCGTCTTCTGTGCGTCGTTGGAGCCGTGGCCCAAAGAATACGCGGCCGCCGAGCCCAGCTGCAGCACCCGGAAGACCCGATCCACCCTGCGCGGTAAGGAGCGGCGCAGCGCCCACGACAGCGCGACCGTGAGCACCAAGGCGAGGGTCAGACCCATCACCGGCGCGACGACGATGAAGGCCAGGGTGGAGATCCATTTGCCGGGGAAGAGCAGTGCGGCGAAGCCCGCCTTCGCCACGGCGGCCCCGCCATAGCCGCCGATGAGCGCATGGGAGGACGACGTCGGCAACCCGAGCCACCATGTGATGAGGTCCCACACGATCGCCCCGAGGAGCCCGGCCAAGATCACGGTCGCGTCGACCACCGCGAGATCCACGAGCCCTTTCCCCATCGTCTTCGCGACCGCCGTCCCGAAGATAAAGACGGCGATGAAATTGAACGCCGCCGCCCAGACGACCGCCGCGGACGGCGACAGGACCCGGGTCGAAACGACCGTGGCAATGGAGTTTGCCGCGTCGTGAAAACCGTTAATGAAATCGAAGGCGAGCGCGACCAACACGATCGCGAGGACGAACCAGACGGTGCTCGTCATCACGCGTGCTTGAGCGTGATGGACTCCAGCACGTTGGCGACGTCTTCGCCCTGGTCGAGGGTCATTTCGAGATTGTCGTAGATCTCCTTCCACTTGATGACCTCGAGGGCGTCCCGCTCGGTCTCGAACATCTGGCCGAGGGCATCCTGGTAGATCGCGTCACCCTCTTCTTCCAGCTTCTTCGCCTCGATTGAGCACTTCATCACGTCGTCGCCTTTCTTGAGGCGACCGACGCCCTCGGCGAGCACGCCGACCATCCGCTGAATCACCTCCGTGAGCTGCTTCACGCCCTCCGGCGCGGGACCCAGGTGGAAGATCTGGGAGCGGCGAGCGGTGCCGTCGATCGCGTCCATCACGTCGTCCAGATCGGAGGCGAGCTGATGGATGTCCTCGCGATCGAGCGGCGTGATGAATGTGCGATCGAGCCGGTTCACCACTTCGTGCGTGACCTGGTCGGCCTCGTGCTCCAATCGCTTGATCGCCTCGACGTGGGCGATGCGGCGCTCGGGGGGCGCGTCGAACAGCTCGCGCAGATGCTCGGCCGCGACCGTGTTGCGCTGGGCGACCGCGACGAACAGGTCGAAGAACTCTTCTTCACGGGGCAAGAGGCGCACGGTCGTCCTCGCGTGTTGGGGTTGTCGAGCGCCGGAGAAGATAGCGGCCTTCCGCGGGAGCCACTAGCTTACGTCGCCAATGGCCGCGACCCAGCAGCCGCAGACCGACTTCGTCAAGGCGATCTCCCGGCTCGACGCCACCGCCCTCGTCGTCGGATCGATGATCGGCTCGGGGATCTTCATCGTCTCGGCGGAGATCCTCCGAGAAGTCCAGGCCCCGGGCCTGCTGCTCGTGGTCTGGGCGGCGTCGGGCATCGTCACCCTGATGGGCGCGCTCACCTATGGCGAGCTGGCGGCGATGTTCCCCCGCGCCGGGGGACAGTACGTGTACCTGCGCGAAGGTATCTCCCCGCTGTTCGGCTACCTGTACGGGTGGACCCTGTTCGTCGTGATCCAGACCGGCACCATCGCCGCCGTCGCGGTCGCGTTCGGGCGGTTCACGAGCGTCTTCTGGCCCGGCCTCTCACCAGACGTGTTCTTCGGGTTCACGATGCACTTCCCGAGACCGATCGGGGACATCGCCGTCGGCCTCTCGCCGCAGCGCATCCTCGCCGTCCTGTCCGTCGCCCTGCTCACCTGGATCAACGTTCGCGGCGTGCGCACGGCGGCCTTGATCCAGACGTCGCTCACCGCGATCAAAACCGGCGCGCTCGCGCTGCTGATCCTGCTCGGCGTCACCATCGGCCGGAACGCCGAGGCGCTGGCCGCCAACTTCGGCGGCAACTTCTGGGCAACAGGCGGCGCGGCGGTCGGTCTGGGGACGATCGGCGCCGCCATGGTCGGCTCGCTGTTCTCGATGGACGCGTGGAACAACGTCGGATTCGCGGGAAGCGAGCTCAAGAACGCCCAGCGCGACCTCCCGCTGGCCATGGGGGCGGGCGTGCTGATCGTGACCGTCCTCTACGTGCTCGCCAACGTCGCCTACCTGAACGTCCTGCCCGCAGCCGCGATCGCGACCGCGCCGCAGGACCGGGTCGGCACGGCCGCGCTCCAGGCCATCCTGGGAGAACCCGGCTTGAAGCTCATGGCCGCGGCGATCATGATCTCGACGTTCGGCTGCAACAACGGCCTCATCCTGTCGGGAGCGCGGGTGTACTACGCGATGGCGCGCGACGACCTGTTCTTCAAATCCGCCGGCGTGCTGCACCCGGAATACAAGACGCCGGCAGTCGCCCTCGTCGTCCAAGCCGTGTGGACGAGTCTCCTTTGCCTTTCCGGGACGTACACGCAGCTGTTGAACTTCGTCATCTTCGCAGCGCTGGTCTTCTACGGGCTGACCGCCGTCGGGTTGTTCGCCCTGCGCCGCAAACGCCCGGCGGCAGACCGCCCGGTGCGGGCGCCCGGCTATCCCTGGCTCCCGGCGCTGTACGTGATCGCCACGGCCGTAATCGCCGTCGACCTCCTGGTGCAGGATGCCACCCGGACCTACAGCTTTCTCGGACTGGGCCTCGTGTTGATCGGTGTGCCGGTGTACTTCGGCTGGAGGGCCATGGTGCGGCGCGCCTGAACGGCCCCCTTGCCGGTCTTCTGGAGGGGTGTGATATTGAGCTTCGGACCCGAACAAATACCGAAGCCACCATGGCTCTCTCGACGCCCCACCCTTCCCCCACCCCTCATCCACCGTCGCAGACGTCGTCCTGCCCCGATTGCGGTGGCGGGCTGGTGCGCCAATCGGGTTGCCTGGTGTGCGTGCAGTGCGGTTGGGCGAGGTGCGGGTAGTGAAGCACGACGCCACGACGCCACGACGCTACGACGGACAGTCAACGCCGGGACCGCGGCAACTCGCGCTACCCCTTGCCGTCGTGACGTCGTCACGTCGTTGCGTCGCCCTTCCGATTCTCGACGAGCGTCTTCGCGGCACCAAGTTCGTCTCGCTCGAAGCGAAGTCCGTCCTCAACTCGCCGCTGCAGACCGGCGTCGATTTCTGGTCGCTCAACCCCTACATCGGGTGCGAATTCGGCTGCACGTATTGTTATGCGCGCTACGCGCATCGCTATGCGGTGGAGCGAGCCCACGACGCGGGGCGGCTCTCCGACGAGGAGTTTGTGGAGTTCCGCGGACCGCACGGCTGGGAGGCGTTCGAGCAGCGTGTGTTCGTGAAGCACCAGCTGCTGGGCGCCCTGGAAGGCGATTTGCGCCGCTACTGGCGGTCCCTCGGTCCGACTGCCCGCCCGGCCACCCCCATCGTCATCGGCACCGCGACCGATCCGTACCAGCCGGCCGAGCGGCGGTTCCGGCTCACGCGAGGGATTCTCGAGCGGCTGGCGCGCTGCGAAGGGTTGAACATCGGCATCATCACCAAGAGCCCGCTCATCGCGCGCGACACCGACGTGCTGCTGCGCCTTCAGGAGCGCAGCGATCTCGAGGTCCACATCTCCCTCACCACGGTGGACGTGGCGCTGATCCGGCAGGTCGAGGCGCGCTCCCCGATACCGGCGGTACGGCTCCGGGCGCTCAAGCGACTCGCCGACGCGGGCGTACGTGTGGGCTTGATCGTCGCGCCGGTCCTTCCGGGGATCACCGATGACCTACCCCATCTGGAAGCGCTCTTCCAGGCGGCACGGGAGGCCGGCGCCAGGTTCGTGCATGCCGGTCCGCTGCGTCTCTACTCCGCGGTGCGGGACCGCTTCCTCCCGATGCTCGAAGAGCAGTTCCCCCACCTCGTCGCGCGCTACCGGCGCGCGTACGAGGGCCGGAGCGGGGCGCCGCGCGACTATGCGCGCGCACTGGCCGCGCGCATCCAGAAGCTGCAAGCGCGATTCGGATTTCCGGTGAACGAGGGGATGGCCGATCGCTACGGGCGACGGCTGGCACCGGCGCAGCAAGAGCTCGGATTGTGACGGCTCAGGCGACTTCGCTCGCCGCTTTGCCCCGGCGCGGCTGGTAATGCCGCACCAGATCCTGTACCCAGCGAGGGGGGGAGAGCCGACGCGCCTCGTACGAGTCGACGAGCAGCCCGGCGAGAGCCCGTCCCAAGTCGAGCGTGTGCTCGGGGGAGAGGTCAACCGACAGCTCGTTCAGCAGGCGGACGAACTGACCCACGTTCGGCGGTCGCGTGACCTTGCCCTGAGCGGCGAGCCAGCGCTCTAACCTGATTCGGGTGACGCTGCGGGGAAGCGCTCCGATCAGAAAGCCGCGCAGCCCGTTGGGGCTCATGCCCACTTCGCGGGCGACGCGCCGCAGCGAGGAACGCGCCGCCTCGCGCGCAAGTCCGTCCCGCAGCAATGGCACCGGGAGGGTGGGAACGGCCGAGCCAGCGGTCACGTGACGCCCGGGGACGGGGCGCGCTAACGCGCCCGCTTCCGCCCGTAGTAGGCGATCAGCTGTCGGACCCAGCCCGGGACTTTTCCTTGCTTTGCGCGGTACGCGTCTCGTAACAGGTCCGCAATGCCGCGGCCCAGCACGACGCCGTCGTGCGAGCCAACCCCGGTGCTCAGCGCCTCTACCAGGCGGACGATTTCCGCGGCCTTGGGAGACGCGGTCCGCTTGCCACGCTTAGTCGCCACGTCAGCACGCTTCGAAGAGGAACTGCACAAACTTCACAAGAAGATGTAGCGCATGCGCACCGGGGTCGCAAGGCCCCTGGGAACTCACCTAAGCGACTTCGCTGGCCGCTTTGCCCCGGCGCACCCGGTAATGCCGGAGCAATTCCTGCACCCAGCGAGGTGGGGACAGCCGGCGCGCCTCGTACGCGGCGGCGAGCAGCCCCGCGATGTCGCCTGCGAGTGCCGCCGTCTGCTGGGTGGAGAGGTCGCCCGCCAGCTCATTCAGCAACCGCACGAGCTGACCGACGTTGGGGGGCCGGCTGACGCGCTGTCGCGCGGCGAGCCAGCGCTCGAGCTTGACGCGGGTGGCGCTGCGGGGCACCGAGCCGTTGAGGAAGTTCCGCAGACCGTTGGGACTGATGGAGATCTCGGTTGCGGCGCGCCGCAAGGACAACCGGGCGGCCTCCCGCCCGACGGCGTCACGCAGTACGGGAACCGGCAGCGTGGGAACGCCCCGGCTGCTAGCGCTCACGGGAGCCGTGCACTTTGTGCGGTATTGCAGGCCTTACACGGGAAATAGCCTAGCTCGAGTCGGGAAAGCTCGCAAGCGTGCCGACGCTCCCCCCCCTCTCTGCCATCATCTCCACGAGCGCCCGGATGGTCCCCGGCGCGTTGCCCTCGAGCCGGTTGTTCACGAGGATCAGCGCCTCCAAATGGCGCCGCATGACCTCGGCGACCAGGCGCCGCAGATCGTGTCGCACCTCCGGCTGGGGATCGCGGATGCGGTCGTAGGGCTCGAACAGCCTTACCGCGTCGGCGTACGCCCGCCCGGGGCGGAGCAGCGCGCGCGCCACGGTGAAGCCGGCGGGGAACGTCCACGGCAGCTCGAGCTGCTCGCCGATCGCCGGCATTTCGTTCCACGAATTGAACACATGGGCCACCCCGTGCCGCGCCAGCACCGCACCGTGGGCGTCGGTCAAGAGCTCCCGGTTCCGCAGCTCCACCGCGTAGCGGAAGTCGCGGGGCAGTCGCCGCAGGAAGCCGTCGAGCTCCTCCGCCCACCTGGCCGCCTCGGGGAGATCATGCCCTCGCATCGCCTGAAACTCGAACACGAAGGCGCCGGCATGGTCCGAGAACGCCCGCGCGTACGGCCCGAGCACTGCCTCCTTGAAAAGATCAGCGTTCAAGAAGTCGGGGTTCCGCTGACCCGCGAGGTTGCCCCAGCGCGGGTCCTGCGTGAAGCGCCGCGCCGTGATCCGATCCCACACCTTGCTCACGCACGGAAAGCCGGGGGGCAACGCCCGCGCGTACGCCGTGAGCACCTCTTCTGACGGCGGCTCGTAGAACGCGCTGTCGATCCCCACCGTGCGGAACAAGGGATAGCGCACGTACTCCTCGAGCCGACGGGCCGGCTGGGCGCTGCGATAGGGCCGATGATAGACCTCGCCCGCCCAGCCGTCGTACGTCCACGTGGAGGTACCGAACCGAATGGACGGCGGGATGTGTTGGGCGAGCGAGATCAGGGCGGCGGGCGGTGCAGGCAGCGCGGCGACATCGTCGAAGAGATTCGGCTGATCACGCCTGGACATTAGAAGTTGAAATATATCAATAGCTTACCATCGAAGTAACGGGCCTTGCAATGTCCTTGGTCTTCGGGATATATTCGGGTCCCACTTACTACCCGACAATGCCAAAAACGCCCCACCTGACGAGCGAGTCCGCGGCTTGCTGTTGGATGCCGCTGTTCGCGTTGCGCTCCGAACTGGCGCGGCGGCCCGAACTCGCGTCCCACCCCGTGGCGCTCGTCGCACCCGACACCGCTCGCACCCCTCGGGTGTGGCAGGTCGTGCCGCTCGCCCGGCACGCCGGGGTGAAGCCGGGAATGACGGTCAGCCAGGCGATCGGACTCTGTCCCGCGCTCAAGCTGTGCGAGCCCGACCCGGTGCATTACGACGAGCAGTTCGAGCAGCTCATCGCTGCACTTGCCGTGGTAAGCCCCGTCGTGGAGCCGGTGGAGTTGGGGCGGGTGTTCGTGGGCACCGACGGATTGGAAGGGCTGTACGGAGGGCCGGAGGAGATCGTCGAGGCGATCAAACGCGGAACGCGGAAGTGGGAACGCGGAACAGGCGAGCGATCTTCCAGCCCCTGTTCCGCGTTCCGCGTTCCGCGTTTCGCGTTTCGGGTGGGCTGGGGCCGCGGGAAATTCGTTTCCTGGGTGGCCGCGACCCGCGCAAAACCCGGAGCTGCGGTCATAGTGCCGGTGGGAGGGGAGGCGAAGTTTCTCGCTTCCCAGCCGCTCGCCGTGCTCCCGCTCGACCCCGACACACATCGCCGGCTGCAGCAGCTCGGCGTCAAGACGCTGGGCGCGCTCGTCGCGCTTCCGGAGGAAGCCGTCGTGTCGCAATTCGGTGGCCCGGGCCGGCGGCTGTGGCGGCTCGCGGCGGGACTCGTGTCGGAGCCGGTGGTGGGACGGGTCGTGCCCGAGCCGATCGTGGCCGCTCTCACGTTTTTCACCCCGGTCGGCGAGCGGGACCTGCTCGCCCACGCACTGGACAAGCTCGTCGACCGCGCGCTCGGAGATCCGCGTCGCAGCGGCTGGCGCGTGCAGGTCGTCCGGGTGCGCGCCGAGCTCGAGCACGGCGCCTCCTGGCTCGTCACCGCGACCCTCAAAGACCCATCCGCGACGCGGGAGCACATCGCGGCACCGCTCAAGACGCAGCTCGAGCGGTCGCCGCCCGTCGGTGCGGTCGAGCGGCTCGTCGTCGAGTTTACCGCCTTCGCTCCCGGCACCGCCGAGCTGCAGCTGTTCGCGCATGATGCGAGCGCCGCGGCTCGCGCCGGGCGACGGCGTGCGCTCCAAGGCGCCGCCCGGGAGATCGCGCTCCGGATCAGACGGCCGATGCTGTATCACGTCATCGAGGTGCAGCCATGGTCCCGCCTTCCCGAGCGGCGGTACGCGCTGATCGACTATGAACCGTGAACAAACGCGAAAGTTGGAGCGCGGAACGCGGAACAATGCGGACAGGCTTCGGGCGCTCAACGTTCAGCAGCAGGTGAAGGTCGATCTGGATGACGGTGGAGTGCCGGTAGTCGTGACACGGGAAACGGGAGATGGGAAACGTGTTGAGTCGATCGGTGAGACGTGGCGGATCGATGATGAATGGTGGCGATTGCCTATTGTGCGGCGATATGTGGAAGTGATTCTCGAAGGTGGCGGGCGGGTTGTGTTGTTCGAAGATCTGTCGACGGGCGAGTGGTGGATCCAGAAGCCCGCCTGAACGTTCCGCGTTCCGACTTCCGCGTTCCAACTTCCATGTACGTCGAGCTCCACTGCCACTCCGCTTTCTCGTTCCTCGACGGCGCCTCGCTCCCCGAGCAGCTCGCGCTCACCGCGTCGCAGCTCGGCTACCCTGCGCTCGCGCTCACCGACCACAACGGCCTGTACGGCTCGATGGCGTTCGCGCAAGAAGCGAAACAGCTCGGCATCCAGGCGATCACCGGCGCGGAGCTGACCCTACTCGACGGCTCTCACGTGACGATTCTCGCGGAGACGCCTGAGGGGTACGCGAACCTCTGCCGGTTGATTACGGAGGCTCATCTCGGTCGTGAAGACCGGCGCGACCCGCGGCTCGATTTCGCCTCGCTCGAAGCCCGGCACGCAGGGCTCATCGTGCTGTCGGGATGCCGCAACGGGCTGCTCCCTCAGGTGCTGCGGCGCGACGGCCCGGCCGCTGTCCGTCGCGTCGCCGAGCGGTGTCGTGCGGTGTTCGGGAAGGACAACTTTGTCGTCGAGCTGCAGCGCAATTATGTACGGGGCGATCTGGCCCTGACCCGGGCGCTGAAAGCCCTCGCGGACGACGCGCAGCTGGGCGTCGTGGCGTCGGGCAACGTGCATTATCACGCCCGCCCGCGTCACCGTCTGCACGACGTGCTGGTGGCGATCCGGCACCGCACCACGCTCGACGGCTCGCACGACGTGCGGCATGCGAACAGCGAGTTCTTCCTGCGCCCGCACGAAGAGGTCGAGGCGCTGTTTCGTGACTGTCCGAATGCTGTCGCTAATACTCTAGCCCTGGCGGAGCGCTGCCGGGGGTTCGATCTCACGCGGGATCTGGGATATCGGTTTCCCGATTTCAACGGCGCCGAGCGCGCCCCCGCCCCGCGAGCGCTCGCCGAGCTGTGCCGGGCGAGACTGGAAGAGCGCTACCCTCCGGATTCCCCCCACCGCGACGCCGCGGAGCGGCGGCTCGCCGAGGAGCTGCGGCTGGTCGAGCACCATGCGCTCTCGGGGTTCTTTCTCGTCTATCACGACCTGTTCGACCTGGCCCGGGAAGTCGCCGTCGACGTGCGGCGCGGCTCGCGGCGGGCGCAGGGCGGCCTGCTCCCCGGTCGCGGTCGCGGCTCATCGGTCTCCTCCGTCGTGTGCTACCTGCTCGGCCTCTCGCACATCGACCCGGTCGCGACCCGGCTGTTCATCGGGCGGTTCCTGAGCGAGACCCTCGCCTCGGTGCCGGACATCGACCTCGATTTCCCGCGCGAGATCCGCGAGGAGCTGATCCGGCGGGTGTACAAGCGGTACGGCGACGAGCACGTCGGGCTCGTCTGCTCGTTCCCCACCTATCGCCTGCGCTCGACGGTGCGGGAGATCGGCAAGGCGCTCGATCTGCCGCCGGGCGAGATCGAGCAGGTCGCGAAACTGGCGGACCGGCGATCCGGCGGACTGGCGGACGAATTGGACCAGCTTCCCGGATTCGCGGGGCGACGGAGCGCGCCGCTCTGGAAAGAGCTGTGCGAGCTCGCCGAGGAGATCGCGGGGCTGCCGCGGCACATTTCCCAGCACGTGGGCGGGATGGTCATCTCGAGCCGGCCGCTCGTGGAGATCGTGCCGCTCGAGCGCGCCGCCATGGAAGACCGGGTGGTATGCCAGTGGGACAAGGATGCCTGCGACGACGCACGCTTCATCAAGATCGACTTCCTGGCGCTCGGCATGCTGTCGCTCGTGGAAGAGTGTGTCGAGCGGATCGCCGTGCACCAGGGAGCGCCACCCGACCTCTCGCGCATCGACTTCGAGGACCCCGCGGTGTACGACCGCATCTGCCGGGGCGACACGGTTGGACTGTTCCAGATCGAGAGCCGGGCGCAGATCCAGATGATCCGTCGCACCCGACCCACCAACCTCGAAGACCTGGCGGTCGAGGTCGCGATCGTGCGGCCCGGCCCGATCGTGGGAGGAGCGGTGAACCCGTACGTGCGACGCCGCGAGGAGCAGCGCCGCGCCCGGGCCGCCGGTCGCGCCTACGAGCCGCCGCTCGAGCATCCCCTGCTCAAGGAAGCGCTCGCCGAAACGCTCGGCGTGATCCTCTATCAGGACCAGGTGCTGCAGGTGTGCCAGGCGCTCGCGGGATTCACGGCGGGCCAGGCCGAGGCCTTGCGGCGGGCGATGAGCCGGCGGCGCAGCCGCGAGTTGATGGCGGGGTTCTGGGAGGAGTTCAAGGAGGGCGCGGCGGCGCGCGGCGTCCCCGAGCAGACAGCAGAGCGCGTGTTCACACAGGTGATCGCGTTCTCGGAGTTCGGTTTCCCCAAGTCGCACGCCGCGGCGTTCGGCCTGCTCGCCTACCAGTCGGCGTGGCTCAGGCATTATCACCCGGCCGAGTACTATTGCGCCCTCTTCAACAACCAGCCGATGGGGTTCTACTCGCTCGACGCGCTGGGACGCGATGCCCAGCGGAACGGCGTCGAGATCCGGCTGCCGGATGTGAATCTGAGTGACGTGTGGAGCACGGTTGAGCGGGAAAGGGGAAACGGGAAACGGGAAACGGGAGGCGTTCGGATCGGGCTTGGGTTCGTGCGCGACTGGAGCGAGGAGACGGCGACGGCGGTCGTGATCGAGCGCGAGCGGCGCGGGCCGTACGCGAGTATCGGCGACTTCGTGCGCCGGGCGCCGCCCAAGCTCAAGCGCACCGCGATCGAGCATCTCGTGTGGGTGGGAGGATGCGACGGCTTCGGGCTCACCCGGCGCGAGCTCCTGTGGCAGGTGGGGCTGTGGCTGCCTCCGGAATCGGAGCACGGGGTGGACGCGCGCGCACGGCGGCAGCTCGAGCTGGCGCTCAATCATCCCCACGAGGGACTCCGATTCGGCGGCCTCGAGGCGGCCGAGCGGCTGCTCGCGGAGTATGACGTCCTGGGGTTCGCCGCGAGCGGCCATCCGCTCTCGCTGCTCCGCGGGGCGCTGCCGCCGGGTATCGTGCAGAGCGACACGCTCCCCCGGCTCGAGCACGGAGCGTGGGTCGAAGTCGCCGGGCTGGTGGTCGCGCGCCAGCGACCCGAGACGGCGAAGGGATTCATATTTGTGCTGGTCGAGGATGAGGCGGGGATGGTGAACGTGATCGTGCGGCCCGACGTGTACGAGCGCTATCGTACCGCGGTCCGCGGCGAGCCGCTCTTGTGGGTGCGCGGTAAGCTCGCCAAGGACGACGGGACGGTGAACGTCATCGCCGAAGAGGCGAGGGGGCTCAAAGTCGGAACGTGGAACGCGGAACGCGGAACGGACGGCGGGCCTGCCAGTTCCGCGTTCCCACTTCCGCATTCCGCGTTCGACTTTCTTAAGTCCATGCGTCGCCTCGCGCCGGAGTCCAAGGATTGGGGGTAGCGGCATTGACATCGTCACGGCGCCGGATAGCCTTGCTCCATGCCGATCCCCACCGAACCCATTGGCAGCATCCCCAGACCCCCGGAGCTCGTCGCGGGGATGCAGCAGCTCGCCACCGGTCGCCTCACGCGCGACCAGTTCGCCCGACTCCAGGACGCGGCGATCCACGACACCATCCGGCGGTTCGAAGCGACCGAGTCCCCCGTCATCACCGACGGTGAGCAGGCGAAACCCAGCTTCGCCACCTACCCGATCCACGGGCTCACGAACCTCGCACCCGACGGCGTCACGATCCCGTTCGCCGACGGACACACGCGGCAGCTCCCCCGGCTCACCGCCGGGCCGTTCCGCTATCAGACGTACGCCGACGCATATCTCGCGAGCGCGCGAGCGCACGCCCACGTGCCCGTCAAACAGGCGGTGATCGCGGCCTCGGCGCTCAGCCTGCTCTATCCGGAGGACGGCATCACAGGGTATCCGCGCGAAGCGTTTCTCAAGGATCTCGTGCGCGAGGCGGAGACGGACATCCGCCGGTGTCTCGCGAAGGGTGCCCACGTGGTGCAGCTCGATTTCACCGAAGGCCGGCTCGCGGTGAAGTTCGATCCATCGCTGGGCCTGCTCAGGATGTTCGTGGACCTGAACAATCAGGTACTCGAGCGCTTCACGGCCGACGAGCGCCGCAGGATCGGCGTTCACACCTGTCCGGGCGGCGACCGGGACTCGACGCACAGCGCGGACGTGGACTACGCGGAGCTCCTGCCCACGCTGTTTGAGCTGAAGGCAACGAACTTCTACATCCAGTGCGCGAGTGAGCCGGACCGCGGCAGGGTGCTGCGCCTCATGAAGGAGCACAGCAAGCCTGGCCAGCGGATTTTCGTCGGCGTGATCGATCCGATCGATCCACGGGTTGAGACGCCCGACGAAGTCCGGGACCGGGTCCTGGAGGCGGCGGAGTACATCGCGCTCGACCGGCTCGGCACCACCGACGACTGCGGCTTCGCGCCCTTCGGCGACGACACCTCCACCGACCGCGAGACGGCATTCGCCAAGATCCGCGCACGCGTCGCCGGCACCGCGCTGGCGGCCCGGGCGCTGCGGGCGTGATCACGCCTTGCCGCTCAGGCTAACTTTCGCAAGAACGCGGAAAGGGGATGTGCGGATGCCGCAACGCGAAGTGGCAACCCTCGCCGGCGGGTGCTTCTGGTGTCTGGAAGCCGCCTTCCAGGACTTGAAGGGTGTCGAGAAGGTTCAGTCGGGCTACGCCGGGGGGCGCGTGGCGAACCCGTCGTACGAGGACGTCTGCACCGGCACCACGGGCCACGCCGAGGTCGTGCAGATCACCTTCGACCCCACCGTCGTGTCGTTCAACGACCTGCTCCACATCTTTTTCACGATTCACGATCCGACCACGCTCAACCGCCAGGGCGGGGACGTGGGCACCCAGTACCGCTCGGCCGTCTTCTACCACACCCCGGAGCAGAAGACCGTGACGGAGCAGGTCATCAGGGAGCTCGAGGCGGAGCACGTCTGGGACGATCCGATCGTGACCGAGGTGAAGCCGCTCGAGGCCTTCTATCCGGCCGAGGAGTACCACCGCGACTACTATCGCCGCAACCCGAACCAGGGCTACTGCCGCGCGGTGATCGCGCCCAAAGTGGCCAAGGTCCGCAAGCTCTATTTCGACAGGCTGAAGCAATCGGCGAATTGAGGAGACACGATGCGCTGGTCGATATTTGCGCTGCTTGTCGCGGCGCCGGTGTTGGCGGCGGCCCAGGCGCCGCCCGCCGGCGCGAGTGAGCCGTTCGTGGTGGAGTATTACTACAAGACCCGCTGGGGCTTCGCCGACGAGTTCATCCGGCTCTTCAAGAAGAACCACTTCCCGGTATTACAGCGCGAGATCGCGCTGGGGCACATCCAGCGGGTCACCGCGGAGGCACCGAGGTTCCACGGGACCGAGGAGGGCCGCTGGGACTATCGCATAACGATCGTGTGGAAGAACGCCGCCGCACCGCACGAGCCGTTCCCCGAGGCGGAGCTCAAGCGCCTGTTTCCTGACCAGGACACGTTTCGGCGCGAAGAGCAGCGGCGTTTCGAAATCCTCGCCGCGCACTGGGACCTGCCGGTGGTCAGCGTGGATCTGACGCGGCCGTAAAGGCGGGCCGGCTCTTTCCGAGATACGTCCGCACGAGCGGAGCCACGCGCCCGCGCACCAGAGCGGACTTGAGCCGCTCCCGTTCATCCGGCGCGACCTCCACCAGGTACCGCTCGCCGCTCCCAGCTCCCTCCTTGATCGCGACGGGGATCCCGTCTCGATACAGGATCCGGTTCGTCGCAACCCCGGCGAGCACGTCTCCCGGCGTCACGATCCCTACCAGGTTGAGCGGGTCGGCCCCGCTCACGGCCACCAACTCCCCGCGGGGCTCCTCGCGCCGCACGCGGCGGAGCAACCCCACGGCTTCCGGCAGGGCGTATTGCTCGCCCGAGAACCCGCCCACGAAGCGCCCGCCGCGAATCTCGCCGCGCGCCTCGAGCCGGCGGTACACCCGCAGGATGTCGCGCCACGGCGTGAGCAATGTCTCGCGCGTCACCAGCCGACGGAACACCACCCCGTAGCGGCGCAGCAGCTGCCACGCGACCGCTTCCGCGACGGCCTCTTCCTGGAGCGGCGCTGCCAGGCGCCGCACCCGCGACCATCGCCCCGCCGTCTCGACCCCGAACGGCGCTACACGCCCCCGTCGCCGGAACCCGCCCCCCCCGATAGGGCGGCGCCGGTCGGACGGCACGAGCAGCGCTCGCAGCCCGGCGAAGCTGTCCGAGGTCACGAGCCCCCACGCGACCAGCTCCCCGAGTCCCTTCTCGACTTCGGTGCGTAACAGTCCGGTCGCGTTCGTGAGGTCGCCAAAGAACGACGCGCCGCGCTCGTCGAGCGCCTCGAGCACGGCCCGGGCCGAGTGTGACAGTGACAGGTGCGCTGGATCGGCCTGCACCGTCAGGGACTGCCAGACCACTCCCCGCTCCCTGCGAAACAGCGCAATCGGCGTGGTGCGAATCGGCCCGGCTTTGTGACCCCCCCCGTTCGACGGCGCCGCCGGCGACAACCGGCCCCAGGCGATCTCCCCGGACAGGCACAGGCCGTCGAGCCACAGAGGGTCGTAGTCGCCGAGCCGCGCGGGGAGCACGTCCGCCTCCCAGGCCGCCGCCGGCGCCTCGTATCCGTCGAGCAGCTCGAGCACTGCACCAAGCCCTTCCGGCCCCTCGGCCCGGGCATCGGGTGCGGCGCGCTGCCACTCGAGCAGGAACCGCATGAAGTCCGCCGCCGTGACCGGCTCGATTTCCTGGCGCAGCCGGTCGAGCGTGTAGCGGTGGATGCGGGCGAGCAGGCGCCGCTCGCACCATTCGAGCTCCACGACGCCGGGAGTGAACCGGCCGCGCAGCACGAAGCCCTCGTGCTCGAGCGCGCCGAGCGCGAAGTCCACGTCCCCGGCCGGGACGCCCAGCGATCGTGCGATGTCGGCGGCCGTCGTGGGACCGACCGCCTCGAGCCGGCCGCGCACCAGCTCGCGCACCGCATCCTCGCGCGTCCATACCTTGGCCCGATCTCGTTCCGGCACCACCAGCGGCGGCTCGCACCGAGCTCCCGGGAACACCGCCTCCAGCATCGGCAGCCGCTCGGCGGCCACGCACAGGTGCGGGTCGTGCGACAGCATCCCCGCTCGTCCAGCTCTCGCCAGCTCCTCGAAATACCCTTGCTGTTCCGCGTTCCGCGTTCCGACTTCCGCGTTGGGAATGGCGCCCATCACGAGCAACGCATCGTGCAGCTCGTCGGCGCTCGCGACCTCCGGCCACGCCTCCTCCTTCACCCGATCAATCGCCGCCTGATCGAGCTTGCCCAGCTCCTCGGCGGTCTTCACGTCAAGGCCGCGCCGTGTGATCACGGCCTGAGTGCGGCGCTCCTCGAGCGGCGCGTCGTCGAGGAAGGCGTAGGGCTTGGCATTGATCACCTCGTGGGCGAGCGGCGACGGCTCCGTCGTGTCGCGCGCCACGAGCGTGAACTGTCCCGCCGCCATCCCCTCGAGCACGCCCTTCAGACCCGGGAAGTCCATCGCTTCCAGCAGACAGTCCGCGATGGTCTGCTGCACCAGCGGATGGTCGGGAATCTCCCGGTCCCCCACGAGGTTCTCGGGGCACGCGAGCTGGTCGGGGAACACGGCGGCCACCAGGTCCTCCGCGTCCATGCGCTGGAGCGGCGTGGGCACCTTCTTCCCGCCTCGCGCGCGCAGCACGGCGAGCGCCCGCGTCGCGTTCCAGCGCCAGCGCGAGCCGAACATCGGCGCGTCCAGCATCGCCTGCACCAGCAGGTGCTCCGCCGTCTCGGGCTTCAGATACTGGAACACGTCCTCGAGCGGGAAGCTGTGCTGGGGCCCGAGCGACAGGACGATCGCGTCCTCGGTGGCCGCGGCCTGGAGCTCGAAGTTGAAGCTGCGGCAGAACCGCTTGCGGAGCGCGAGTCCCCACGCGCGGTTCACCCGACTCCCGAACGGCGCGTGCAGCACCAGCTGCATCCCCCCCGCCTCGTCGAAGAAGCGCTCCAACACGAGCGTCTCCTGGGTCGGGGTGACCCCGAGGATCCTCTTCGAGGCCTCGAGATACTCGACCATCTGCCGGGCCGCGGCCTCGGGGACGCCCGGGATCTCGCGCGCGAGCCACGTAGTCGCCTCGCGGACGTCACCAAGCCGGGCGTCGACGTCCCGGCGCAGGCGAGACACCTCTTGCGATAGCTCCGGCGTGCGACCCGGCGCCTCCCCCAGCCAGAACGGGATCGACGGGGGCTGGCCCTGGGCGTCCACGACGCGCACCTGGCCCGACTCGATCCTCTCGATCCGATACGATCGGTTGCCCAGCTGGAAGATGTCGCCGGGCATGCTCTCGATGGCGAAATCCTCGTTGAGCGTTCCGACGAAGGTCTCTGTCGGCTCGAGGATAACGCGGTAGTCGCCGATGTCCGGAATCGCCCCGCCCGACGTGAGCGCGGCGAGTCGGGCGCCGCGCCGCGCGCGCAGCCGGCGATTCACGCCATCGTAGTGGACGTAGGCGCCGCGCCGCCCGCGCCGCGTCGTGAATCCGTCGGCGAGCATCTGCACCACGGCGTCGAAGTCCTTGCGCGACACGTCGCGATACGGGTACGCCCCGCGCACCAAGTCGAACAGGCCGTCCTCCTGCCACTCCTCGCACGCCACCGCGGCCACGATCTGCTGCGCCAGGATGTCGAGCGGGTGCGCCGGGATGATCAAGCGGTCGAGGCGGCGCTCCCGTGCGGCCCGCACCAGCGCGGCGCACTCGATCAGCTCGTCGCGCGACAGCGGGAACAGCCGGCCCTTGGGAACGGCGGCGAGATGGTGTCCCGAGCGACCTACGCGCTGCAACAGCGTCGCGAGCGAGCGGGTCGAGCCGATCTGACACACCAGGTCCACCGCGCCGATGTCGATCCCTAGCTCGAGCGACGCCGTCGCGACCAGCGCCTTGAGCGTTCCCTCCTTGAGCCTGGTCTCCGCGTCGAGGCGCTTTTCCTTGGAGAGGCTGCCGTGGTGCGACGTCACTTGATCCGCGCCCAGCCGCTCGGAGAGATGCAGCGTCAACCGCTCCGCCAGCCGGCGCGTGTTCACGAACACCAGCGTGGTGCGATGCTCGAGGATCAGCTGGACCAGGCGCTCGTAGATCTCCTCCCACACCTCGGCCGCCATGACCGCCTCGAGCGGCGAGGAGGGAATCTCGATCGCCAGGTCGAGCGTGCGGGCGTGGCCGGAGTCGATCACGCTCGGGGCTTGGGACTCGGGGCTGGGGGCTCGTTTGGTGCCCACCAGAAACTGGGCGATGTCCTCGATGGGCTTCTGCGTCGCCGAGAGCCCGATGCGCTGGAGACGCCGCCCGGCGAGGTGCTCGAGCCGTTCGAGCGACAGCGCCAGGTGGCTCCCCCGCTTGTCGCGCGCCACGGCGTGGATCTCGTCCACGATCACGGTGCGCACGCCGCGCAGCATCTCGCGGGCGCGCTCGGACGTGAGGATGAGATAGAGAGACTCGGGCGTGGTGACGAGGATGTGCGGGGGCCGCCGCACCATCTCCTGGCGCTCCGCGCCCGGCGTGTCGCCGGTCCGCACCAGCGTGCGGATCTCCACATCCGGCAGGCACGATGCTTCCAGCGTGCGGCGGATCTCGGCAAGGGGCTCTGCCAGGTTCTTCTGAACGTCGTTCGAGAGCGCTTTGAGCGGCGAGACGTACACGACCTGCGTGCCGTCGGTGAGGGTGCCGTCGAGGCCCTGACGCAGCAGTGAATCGATGGCGGCGAGAAAGGCCGCGAACGTCTTACCGGAGCCGGTGGGCGCGGCGATCAGGGCGTTCCGGCCCGCCTGGATGAGTGGCCACGCGCGCCGCTGTGGCTCGGTGGGCTCGCGGAATCGCGACCCAAACCAGCGCTCGATGACGGGGTGAAAGCCGGACAACGACATACTCAAATATGGCGAAGATTTACCGAAGCAGCGACACCCCTCGCGCCGCGGCGATCCGCTCGACCGTCTCCCCAATCTTGTTGTTCGGGGTCGACGCGCCCGCGGTCACTCCCACGGTCAGGGGCCCCGCAGGGAGCCACCCGCTCACGCGCCGCTCCTGCGTGGCCCCCGGAGGGCGGAACCGGATCGTCCCGGCCTCCGGGTCGATGCAGCTCGCATCCTCGATGTGATAGGTCGGCGCCTTGTCGTGGCAAATGGCGGCGAGGTGCGTCGTGTTGCTCGAGTTGTATCCCCCGATCACGACCATGAGGTCGAGCGGCTCGGCGATGAGCTTCAGCACTGCATCCTGACGGTCCTGCGTGGCCGAGCAGATCGTGTCGAACGTGCGGAAGTGCTCGGGCAGCGCGGCCTCACCGTACCGCTGCGCCATGCTCCGCCGGATCTCGGCCGCGATGGCGAGCGATTCCCCGGAGAGCATCGTGGTCTGATTGGCGACGCCCACGCGGACGAGGTCGCGATCGGGATCGAACCCGGGCGACAACTTGTCCGCAAAGAGCTCAAGGAACCGCTCCCCGCTCCCCGCTCCCTCGATGTAGGCGCAGACTTCACGCGCTTCCGCCATGTCGCGCACGACGAGGTACTTCCCGCCCGGGTATTTGGTGACTTGGCTCGAGGTGGCCTTTGTCTCCTCGTGGTAGTACTTGCCGTGGACGACGGCGGTGAACCCGTCCTTCGCGTAGGAGTCGACGCGCTTCCAGACGTTGAGCACCGATCCGCACGTCGTGTCCACGAGGACGCATCCGACCGCGCGCAGCCGCTCGAAGTCCTTCACGGTGACCCCGAAGGCCGGAAGAATGACGACGTCCGCGGGGGTGATCCCGCGGAAGTCGAACTCACCTTCGTCCGGCCGGTGCAGGAACTCGACCCCCATGCTCTGCAGCTTCTTGTTGACGTGCGGATTGTGGATGATTTCGCCGACCAGGAACACCCGCCGCTCGGGGAACTTGGTGCGGGTTTCGTAGGCGTATTCGACGGCGCGGTCCACTCCGTAGCAGAACCCGAACTCGCGGGCGAGTTTGAACGTGAGGTCGCCCATCGTGAGGACGTAACCCTGGGCGCGAATGCGATCCACCACGCGGCTGTGATAGTCCGCCGTGAGCGCACCCTCGATGTCGCTCTTGAGGCCGAAGCCGCGTCGAAAGTAGGTCTGCTCCACGAGGTCAATCTAACCGCGCGCCCCGCCCGTCGCGCACGGCGTCCATGACGCGCTGCACCGCGAGGCCGTCGTAGAACGTGGCGGGCTCCCCCGCGGCGCGCCGACCGTCGAGCAGGGCCACCAGATCCCGCATCAACCGCACGAACGAGCGGGCCCACATGTTGTTGGGAACCGTCTGCTCCCACAGATCATCGGGGACGCTGGCGTCCTCGAGCGGCCCGCCCGAACGGCCCACCTCGAGCGTCGTCTCGCCCGTCAGCACGAGCGTGCCGTCGCGGCCCGTGACTTGGGCAAAATGCCCGGGCCCGTGCGCCCCCACCGTCGTCAGCGTGATCGTGGCGACCGCGCCGCTCGCGAGCCGCATCACGAAGCTCGCGTATTCGTCGGCGGTCACCGCATGCCGCACCCGCCGCTCGTCGGAGCGCTCGGACACGAACGTGGCCGTCCGGCCGCTCACTTCGACGACCTCACTCCCGGTCCAGAACCGGCACAGGTCGATGAGGTGCGACCCGACCGCGCCCAAGATGCCGCCCCCTCTCGCAGCATCGTACCACCAGCTCCAGGGAGCATCGAACGCCTGCGGCCGCCCGTCACCGCGCACATAGGGCCTGAGCACGAGCTCGAGATGGAGAACCGGGCCGATGGTGCCCACCTGGATCAGCTGCCGCACCTTGCGCCGATTGGGCTCGTAACGCAGCTCGTGGTCGATGCGGGCCAGCCCGCGGCTCCGCTCCGCGACCTCGAGCATCTGCTCCGCCTCCCGGACCGTGAGCGCCATCGGCTTCTCGCACAGCACGTGCTTCCCCGCCTCCAGCGCCGCGATCGTGTGGCGCGCGTGGGCATCGGGCGTAGAGGATACGATGACGAGGTCGACCTCGGGAGCGCGGGCGAGCGCTTCACCGCCCTCGAATGCGTTGGGAACACCGAACTCCGCCGCGACGGCGCGGGCGCGCTCCACGCTCCCGCTCGCGATCGCCGTCACCGCGACACCCGGCACGAGGCGCAGCGCCGGGATCTGCACCCGACGCGCGAACCCCGTGCCGATCAGCCCGACCCGGAGCGTCACGGTCTTGGCCAGCAGGAAACGCTGTCCGTCTCGAGCGGCACCGCGTCGAACGACGCTTCGAGCGCCACGCGCCCCGCGGCCATCGTCTCATGCCCGGTGCCACGCGCGACGACGGTAAAGACGTGGGCGGTCTCCCGCACCTCGACCGCGCCGCTGTCGAGCGGCAGGCCGTGCGCCACGGCGTTCAGCATGTAGCGCACGCCGACCGTCCCGCCGCGCGGCGACAGGGTATCGCCCCGCTGCAACAGCGGCCACGGGCCGCCCGCCAGCGAGTCGGTCTCGCCCCCACGCAGCCAGATGAACACACCGTTGCCGTCGCTCGACCCCTGGAGCACCAGCCCGCTCCGAGGACCGCCGCTGCAGTGGTGCGCGCGAGCCGGAGCTTCGAATCGGATCGTGTCCTTGGGCGGGCGGGCCACGAGAGCGCGGACCCGCCCCGCCTGCTCGGGCGCGCTGCCGCACGCCCCGCCCAGCAGGGCGAGTGGGAGGGCGACGATCTGGGCCGATCTCAGGGGGACGCTCGCGCGCTCGGCGGGGTCGTGATGCCCAGTGTCGCGCGCGCGGCGGCGGGCACCAGGGTGTGCGGAGCGAGCGCCGCGACCAGCCGCGGAGGCAGGGGGTGTGGCTTCAGCCTTTTCCGGTCCACGCAGACCAGCACCATCCACCCCGCCGCCCCGAGCTGCGGCGGGTCGTCGCGCAGCACGTCGAAGTTGAGGGTCATCGACTTGGTGCCGACGCGGCCGACATACGTCGCCACGCGCAGCCGGTCGTCCAGCCGCGCGGGGAGGTAAAACTCGCTGTGCACCGCCTTGCGCGGCAGAAAGATGTCGTAGCGGTCGAACACCTGGGCATAGGCGAGGCCGCAGGCACGAAACAGCTCCGTTTCCGCGATCTCGAAAAAACGGATGTAGGACCCGTAGAAAATGATGCCGGCGAAGTCCACGTCGGACCACCGGACATACTCTTCGATGATGTACGGCGTGGCGGGCATCGCTTCCCGAACGATGAAGCTCGAGCGGGAAGCTAGAGGGGGGCAAACGCCCACGCCAGGACGGCGCGGGGTTAGACGCGTGTGGCCGGTCCCTGGCCTCCCCGCCCGTTGGCCGGCAGCCCATAGGCTCGCAACCGGCGCCACAGCGTGGTACGGCTGATGCCGAGCCGTCGTGCGGTCTCCGCCAGTTTGCCGTGCGTCGCCTCGAGCGTGTCGAGGATGGCCTGGCGCTCGCGCTCGGCCAGCGTCGGACTGTCGCCGCCGTCCGGCAGGAACACTACTTCACCGAGCTCGAGCGAGCCCTGTTTCAGGGTTCGGGCTCGGCCGCCGAACGCCATGAGCCGGTCGCGCAGGTTCTCGCCCCGATGCGGCGTGCCGTCCGCGAGGGCGTCGAGCGTGTGCCGGGCCCGCTGGTTCGCATACAGCATCCGGCCGTAGGGGTCGAACACGACCACACCCTCGCTGAACGTTTCCATCACCGCCTGCCCGAGGGGGGCGAAGCCGGGTGGAGTGGGGAGACTGGGGTTCTTTTCTCTCGCAGCCATAGTCCTTGGATAGCCGAGTTGCTGGGTCAAAGTTCCAGAGAGCACCGCCATAAGCAAGACCCGCAGAGCGTCCAGAAGTCACAGCGCCCGGGCGGAGTCTTAGCGACGCCGACCCCGCCTGCCGCCCCGCGCCAGGCGCTGCCGTTCTCCCCGGGAGAGGCCGCTCAACTGGCGACGCAGGTCCTCCAGCGAGTCCGACCGCACCGCCTCCCGCTTGCCCCGCAGGACCGTGAAGCGGACCGGCCGGTCGAACGGGGGCACATCCCGCGGTTGCAGGCGCCGCGCCTGGCCTTCCTTGAGGCGCAGCCGCACCACGCCGATCCCCTGCTCCACCTCGTAATCGACCGGCACACGGTCTCCGTAGAGGTGGGCAGATGCCGGGAGCGCTTCCAGCGCGTGCCGCTCAGCTTCGGGGACCACTTCGTTTACGTCGAGCACCAGCCGAGCGTTGATGAACTCATCCCACGAGCCGACCCGTGAGAGCTGGGCGCCGAGCCTGGCGCTCAAGTGCTCGGTCGCCGCTTGCGTGAGCCGCCCGCCCGAGCGCCGCCAGTAGAAGCCGAGGCGCTCGAGGGCGCGCCGCACGCGTGCCTGATCCGGGTGTGGCGAGTGCCCGGCGAGCAGCGCCTCGACCAGTGCCGCCCGCGCCGCGTCGGCGAGGTCCGGTGGGAACGGGCTCGGGAGCGGCTCGACGTCGCGCTCGAGCAGGAATCCGAAATAGGTGACCGTCCGGACCCGCATCAAGCCCTCGTGACGGCGTTGCCGCTCGAACACCACGGTGGGCGCGCCGCGCCGTGCGTAGCGGCGAATCGCGCGCTCGCTCAACTCGGTACCCTCTACGCTGGCGCGCGGCACGCCGAAGCGGTCGGCGAAGTAGCGCAGCGTGCCGGCGACGGCGCCCCAGCTCGAGCACACCGACCCGCGGCTCACGCGGGCCTCGCGGCCGTCCGCCGTCTCCTCGTCGATCACCAGGTCGAACGGCTGGATCTTGGCCACGAGATCCGCGAACGCCGCCAGGGTCTTCTCGCCCGCGTGGGGCAGCCGCCCGGGCAGTGGCAATTCGAGCTGGCGGTACACGGACGCCATCCCCAGAGCCACATCCTCGATCGCCTTGACGAGCACGCCGCGGTCTTCGGCCCAGCGATCGATGCTCTCGCGGAACAGGTGGCGGGGCAGCCCGTACACCTCCCCCAGATCACCGTGCTGGTTGACCGCTTCGGCGTAGACATTGTACGCCGTGAGATGATCGCTTCCGGAGACGATCAGGCCCCGCAGGTCTCGCTCCTCGCGGGTCATGCGGTGCAGCGACTCGACACTCGCCGCGACGGCCACCATCGGAACGAGCTCGGGATCGACGTGATAGAGCAGCTCGCCCCAGGGTCGCTCGACCGGCATCGCTTCCACCTCGCGGCCGTAGCGGGTCAGCCGCCCGCGCTCGATCAACCCGCGCTCGGTGAGCAGCGCCACGGCATCGCGGTACGCCTTACGGTCCAGCGGCACAGGCAGATCGAGCTCGCGCGCGTCCACGCCCAGCGCCGCGCAGGTGATTGCCACCCGCTCCGCGTCTCCGGCGAGCTGGAACTCCGGCGCCGTCGGCTCGAGCTGCTCGAATACGAGCTCCCGGTCGCTCAGGATGTAGACCTCGCCGCTCTCCACGCGGCCGTGCACGCGGCCGGCCATCTGGAGGATTTCGTTTGCGCCGAGGTACGCCCTCGTCAGCACGTTGCGACCCCGCTCAACGACATTGGCGTAGCGCGCGTCGTAGATCACCACGGTGTCGAGTCCGCGGATGTTGAGGGCGGACTGACCCGCCGCGGTCATCGCCAGCAGGAACGGGCGGCGCACCTGACCGTCGAGGAACGGTCGAATGACCCGGATCGGCTCGCCCCCGTGGTAGAACGCGGTCGGCAGTCCCTGCCAGCGGTCGCCGAGTTCTTTGGCGATCTGCTCCACTTCGGCGCGGGTGGGCACGAACACCGCCACGCCGCGCCGCTCCCGCAGGACGCGCTTCACGAAGCGATCGTTCAGGAACTCGAGCGGCTGCTGGGGCAGGACGCGCACATCGGCCGCCCGCGCGGGATCGAACGCCCGGGTCTCGAGGACCTCGACCGACCTCAGGTAGCGGGCGTAGAAGGCGGGATCCACGGTGGCGGAGAGCCAGATGAAGCGGCAGCCCGCCCGCTTGCCGAGCGCCAGGCACAGCTCGAGTTCCGCCGACGTCTGGTGGATCTCGTCCACCACCAGCGTGTCCCGCGCCGTGATGAGGCCGTCCTCGAACCAGCGGCGCGCGATCCCGGTCGTCACGATCACGACGTTCCACGTCGGCGTTTCGGGCGTGGCTTCGCGCTCACGGTTCACGACGCCGACCTTGAGCGGCGCCTGCAGAATGGTCGTCGCGATCGACCGGATGGCGAGCGTCTTGCCGGTACCCGTCCCCGCAACGATGCCGAATCCCGGCCCCGACGCCGCCAGGCGGCGGATGTCGTCCCCGTGCTCCCGCGCGAGCAGGGTGTCGATGTCGAGGCTCATCGCCAGCTCGATCGTTTCGCAAGCCGCGCGCGTCGGGGCGATCACCACGACCCGGCCGGTGGCGGGCTCCGCGGCGCGGAAGGCGTTGGGATCGGGGGGAAGGAAGTGGTCTCGGGAGACTCGCACGGTCGCAATATAGATTGGCGGAGCAGGGGAGAGAGGCTCTGCGCGCGACGAAAAGAAAACGGGAGGCGTGCGTGCGCGCCTCCCGTTTCGCGACCTTACCTGCCCACCTCAGTCATTGTCACCGTCGTAATCGTAGTCATAGGCGTGATGATGCCGACGATGCCGGGCCACGTAGCCGCGCCGCGCCACGAGCAGCGAGGGCCGGTACCGGTAGACGTGCGGCCTTCCAACGATCACGACGCCAGTCACGTACGGCCGCGGTACGCCGAAACCAACCGCGACGCTGACGCGCGTCTGCCCCGCCATGGGCGCGGCACCGAGCGCGAATGCCAGTCCAACTGCCAAGAGCAGCCGTTCCGGGTGCGGAACCGGCGGGAGCGGGGAGTGTCACCTGCCCGGGTCACGACTGTCCTCCGCGCCGGCAACGGATCAACGTGAGGGCGGCGGCGTCGGCTGCCGCATCAGCCCTACGACTTCACCGGGCTCGGCGTGGCGTCCCTGGGCCTTCTTGGAGAAAATGCGGCGACCGTCGACCTCGACCTCGAAGACGCCGCCCGACGACTGGATCAGCTTCACGTCGGCGTGGGGGTAGGTCTTGCGAATTTCGGCCGCCAGACCGGCGGCGCGCGGCTCGTAGTTTCAGACGACGCAGTATTCGATCGTGACCCGCATGCCGTAAACGATAGTCGCGCTTGACAGGTCATGCCAAGGGGCCGACTTTGCTCCCAGCTTCCCCATGGCTGCCCTCTCCCGCCTCAAAGCGTCGCCGGGCCTGCTGGTACGGACGCTCGTCGCGCTCGGTGCCGTCGCAGCGATCGCCGCGGGGCTGGCGGCGTTCGCGACTCGACGGGTGCCGCTCGGCGCGGATGTCGCGGAGGAAATCGTGGTGCTCGTCGTGGTCGGCGCGCTGACCCGCCGCTACGGCATCGCCCTCCCGGGCAACGGGTTCGCCTCGTACATCCTCGGCGTCACGGCGTACGCCATCCTCGACCGTGGCTGGCCTTTCGCCGTCCTCGTCGCGCCGCTCGCGGTGGTCGCGGGCGACCTCGCACTGCGCCGTCTGCCCGTGGCCGCGGCGCTCGACAACGCGGCGCACCTCACGACGGGCGCGGCCCTCGCCGGGCTCGCGTACGCGCGACTCGGCGGGGCCACGGACGCCCAGGCGCTCGCCGCGGGCAACCTCGTGCCCCTCGTCGTGTTCCTCGTCCTGCTTCCTTGCGTCGTGAACGGGACCTTCTACATCGAGTTGGCGCTCGGGCGTACGCTCGCCTGGGTCGACGCCGCACTCACCGCCCGATGGGAGGCCGTCGTCTACGCCTGCTCGGTGGGTCTGGCCCTCGCGTCCGTCGACCTTGCGCACGCGGGCCTCGACATGATCGGGCTTCTGGTGATCGGCGCTCTACTCGTGGGCGCCGCCGTCGCGAGCGTGTCGGTCATCCGGCGGGGGGTTCGCGCCGATGAGCTCGCGCTCATTCAGGGGTTGTCACAGGCGATGGCACGGGACATCAGCCTGGCGAAGAGCTTCCCGCGGATTCAGGAGCTCGCCCGACGCCTGGTCCCGTGGGAGCACATGGGCTTCGCGCGGTACGACGCGGGGACGAACGAGATGGAGCTCGTCGCGGACACGGCGACGGGCGATCGGGAGGGGCGAACGGTCCGCTTCGACGCGAATGCGGGGCTCGCCGGCGAGGCCGTGCGGCTGCGGCGGCCGGTCGTGGGCCACGCGGTCTCCCCCGAGCACGTGCTCGTGCCGGGGCGGGAACCACCCGGCTCGGAGGTGCTGCTGCCGCTGTACCACGCCGGACAGCTGGTGGGCCTGTGGAGCGTGCGGCACTCGGATCCCACCATGTACCGTGACGCCGACGCCGACTTGCTGGAGCTGTTGGCGCCACAGCTGGCGCTGATGCTCGCGATCGAGGGCTCGGTTCTGCCGGTCGTCGGGGCGTCGGGTCGCACGAGCGCTTACGTGCAGACCCTGACCGCGACGGCCGAGGAGATCCACGCCGCGAGCCAGGAGGTGGCGGCCTCGGCGCGGCGCGCCAGCCAGGGAGCCGCCCAAGCGGCGAGCCTCGTGAGCGCGCTGGCCCGCGACTCGGAGCAGCTGACCCAGCACGCCGGCGAGGTGGCTGCCGCGGGGGCCCAGACCCGCGATTCGGGTGCACAGATGGAGCAGACCACCGAGAAGGTCCGTCTCGCGACCCAGACGGCGGTCCGTCGCCTCACGGATCTCGGTGTGACCACCGAAGAGAGTGCCCGCGAGGTGCGGCGCCTGCGCGACGTGGCAGAGCAGGTCGAGAAGTTCTCGGAAACGATCGGCTTCATCGCGAATCAGACGAACCTGCTCGCGCTCAACGCCACAATCGAAGCGGCGCGGGCCGGCGTGCACGGCCGCGGTTTCGCGGTGGTCGCGGACGAGGTCCACAAACTCGCCGAGGCGAGCGGTCGAGAGGCGCGCAACGTCGGCAAATCCGCCCAAGAGACCCGCCGGGCGCTCGACCGGGCCGCGCAGCTGCTCGAGCGTGTCCGAGGCGACCTCGGAGACGTCGTGCGCTCTTCGACCGACTGGGTGCAGGACCTGACTCGAATCGCGGAGGCAGCGGGCGGCACGGCGCGCGCCGGGAAGCAGGTCGCGGAGCTGGCGCAGGGCATCAGCGAGCGGGCGGGCAGGATCAGTCAGTCACTCGAGCAGGCCAGGGCGGGTGCTCACGCCTCTACTCAGGAAGCCGAAGCCGTCGCCACCGCCGCCGCGGAACAGCTGCAGGCCATCGAAGGACTCGCTCACGGCGCGACCGAGCTGGCGGCGCTCGCCGACAACCTCGCCAGGGCCGTCCGGTTCGTGCGCGGCGAGAACGGGCGACAGTAGCTCGGTGACCCACGTCACCACGTCCGTTCTCCGGGGTTTCTAACCGGAGCCCGAGTTATTACCGTAGGGCCGGCCCTAGAGGAGAAGCCGGTCCGTGCGGACACTCGCGGTCCTGGGAGTAGCGCTCGCGTGCGGGACCTCCGGCCTCGGTGCGCAGCGCGCGCACGAGTTCGAGTTCGGCGCGTTCGGATCGTTCACACGCTACGACAGAGCCTTCAACCTCGACAACCGGATGGGCGGCGGCGGCCGGCTGGGCTATTTCTTCAGTAACGTCGTCAGCGCGGAGCTCGACGGGGGATATCAGAGCCCCAATCCGAAGACGGGCAGCGCCTCCCCCACACTCGCCCTTGGCAGCGCGAGCCTGGTGCTGAATTTCGGCACCGCCCGCAACCTCTTCTATCTGCTCGGCGGCTATTCCCGGCTCGACTTCGAGAAGACGGCGCCATACCGCTTCACCGACGACGCCGTCCACGGCGCGATCGGCGACCGCATCTTTCTGGGCGACCGAGCCGCCCTGCGCCTCGAGGTGCGTGGCGTGTACGCGCCCAGCACGGGATTCGCCGGCGGCGACTGGGCGGGGCACGTCGTCGGCTCCCTCGGCTTGTCCGTCTTCACCCGGGGCGGCCCGGCAGCGGACACGGACACGGACCACGACGGGGTTCCCGACCAGCGGGATGTGTGCCCCGACACGCCCCTCGGCGCAGCGACGGACGCGCGCGGCTGCCCCACTGACTCCGACCACGACGGGGTGTACGACGGCCTCGACCGGTGCCCCGGCACGCCCGCGGGGGCACGCGTCGACTCCAGAGGCTGCCCCGCCGATGCCGACGGCGATGGCGTGCTCGACGGCCTCGACCAGTGCCCCAGCACACCCGCCGGCGCGAGCGTGGACGCCAAGGGCTGCCCCGCCGATGCCGACGGCGACGGCGTGCTCGACGGCCTCGACCAGTGTCCCAGCACGCCCGCCGGCGCGGTGGTCGACGCGGTCGGCTGCCCGCTCGACGCGGACAAGGACGGCGTCCCGGACGGACTCGACAAGTGTCCCAACACGCCGCCCGGGGCGGAGGTGGACGACGTCGGCTGCCAGCGCTTCAAGGACTCGGACGGCGACGGCGTGGACGACACGAAGGACCGCTGCCCGGGCACGCCCACCGGCACGCGCGTGGACGCCGCCGGCTGCCCGATTCTGTTCACGCCGGAGCGGACGCCGGTCATCCTGCGCGGCGTGATCTTCGAGACCGGCAAGTCGGCGCTCAAGCCCGAGTCGTTCACGGTCCTGGATATCGTCGCCCAGTCGCTCAACGCCAATCCGGACATCCGGATCGAAATTGCCGGCTACACCGACAACACCGGCTCGGACGCCACCAACCTTCGCCTGTCGCAGGCCCGGGCGGACGCGGTGCGCGCGTACCTCGGGAGCAAGGGAGTCGCGCCGGGCCGCATGGTGACGAAGGGGTACGGCGCGACGAAACCGATCGCCCCGAATACGACGGTCGCGGGGCGCGCGCAAAACCGGCGCGTCGAACTGCACCAATTACCTTGAGCGCGTTGCGCGCGGGAGCCGACATGAGACGGTTCGGGATGCTGGCGGCGGGGCTGGTGCTCGCCGCAGGACGCCTCGCAGCGCAGCACGCCGGGCAGGTCGAAGTCGGCGCGTTCGGCTCCTATACGCGTTACGACGCCACGTTCGGGCTCGCCCACAAGATCGGGGGCGGCGTCCGGCTGGGATACCTGCTGGGCAACATCGTCGGCGTGGAAGGCGACATCCTGTTTCAACCCGAGTACACCGTCTCACCGGGCGGCACGCCCACCACACTCGAGCCGTTGATCGGCAGCGCGTCCCTCGTGATCAACGCGGTGCATACGAGCCGACTCATGGTCTACGTGCTCGGCGGCTACTCGCTGCTCGACTTCGGCACGCGCGCGCCCTACAGCTTTACCGATAACGGCGCCCACGGCGGCGCCGGTATGCGCCTGTTCCTGACCGAGCGCATCGCGCTGCGCGCGGAGGGGCGGGCCATTTACAGCCCCAGCACCCGGTCGACGTTCGGCCCCAAGACGGCGACGCATTACGTTGCCACCGCGGGGCTCTCCGTGTTCCATCTGGGTACCCCGTCCAAGGATTCCGACCACGACGGCGTCCCCGACGCGAAGGACGCCTGCCCGGACACCCCCGCCGGAGCGGCCGTCGACTCGAAGGGTTGCCCCATCGATTCCGACCATGACGGCGTGTACGATGGGATCGACAAGTGCCCCGGCACGCCGACGGGCGCGCACGTCGATGCGACGGGTTGCCCCACCGATAGCGACGCCGACGGCGTCCCCGACGGGATCGATCAGTGCCCGGCCACGCCGGCGGGCGTGCACGTGGACGCGAAGGGCTGTCCGGTCGACTCCGATGGCGACGGCGTCCCCGATGGCGTCGACCAGTGTCCCAATACGCCCGCGGGCGTAACGGTCGACGCGGCCGGCTGCCCGCTGGACTCGGACAAGGATGGCGTCCCCGACGGCATCGACAAGTGCCCCAACACGCCGGCCGGAGCCACGGTGGACGCGAGCGGGTGCCCGCTGGACTCGGACCTCGATGGCGTACCGGATGGGCTCGACCAATGTCCCAACACGCCGGCGGGCACCAAGGTAGATGCGGCAGGCTGCCCGCTGCCCGTCGGAGCGGTCAAGGCACCGGCGGCGGCGCCGCTCCCCACCCCCGCCCCCACCCCGCCCGGCAAGTGCCCGCCCGCCCCGCCGGGGAGTCAGGTGGATGCGAACGGCTGTCTCATTCTGTTCACGCCCGAGGCCGCGCGGCCTGCGACGCCGGGTGCGCCGCCACGGCCCACGCTGATTCTGACCGGTGTGAACTTCGAGACCGGCCGCTCGGCCCTGACGCGCGACTCCTACATGGTGCTCGACGCGGTCGCGGCCTCGCTGCTCGCGAACCCGGACATCCGGATCGAGATCGCCGGATACACCGACAGTACCGGCACGAAATTCATGAACCTCCGGCTGTCGCAGGGGCGCGCCGCCGCCGTGCGCTTCTACCTGGCGCGCAAGGGCGTCGCGCCTGCCCGTATGGTTGCCAAGGGGTACGGCGCGTCGGGCTACATCGCGCCCAACAGGACCGCGGCCGGGCGCGCGCAGAACCGTCGGGTGGAGCTGCACAAGCTGCCGTAGCGGCGGTGGGCGGGGCCTCGGTATGTTCTCCTGCCCCCATGCTCCGCCCGCAGGTGCTCCTGTTCGCGTTGGCGATCACCGTCGCGCCGGCCCCCCCTGGCGCGGCCCAGCAACCGCGCCGCACGCCGCCGGCCCGGCGCCGCCCACCGCCGGTGACCGCCCACCGGATACCAACCCCGCGGTCGATCCTGGGCTTCGAGCCCGGCGACGACCGGAAGCTCGCCGACTGGCCCACCCTCGTCCGGTACTACCAGGCGCTCGCTTCCGCGAGCGATCGGATGCGGTACCGCGAGCTGGGGCACAGCACCCTCGGAGCCCCGCTCATTGCGCTCGCGATCTCGAGCCCGCAGAACCTGCGCGGCCTGGACCGCTACCGTGAGCTCAACGCGAAGCTCGCAGACCCGCGCGGTTTCAAGACCGCCCGGGAGTCGGAGGACGTGCTGCGTGACGGCAAGGCCGTCGTGCTCATCACGTCGGGCATCCATTCGACGGAAGTCGGCGGACATCTGACTCCTGCCGTGCTCGCGTACCGGCTCGCGAGCGACACCAGTCTCGCGACCCGGACGATCCTCGACAACGTGATCCTCTGGCTGGTGCCGTCGCTCAACCCCGATGGGGTCTCGATCGTGACCCGTTGGTACAACCGCACGATCGGCACGGCAGCCGAGGGGACGGATCCACCCGAGCTGTATCATCACTACACCGGGCACGACAACAACCGCGACTGGTACGCGTTCACACAGATCGAGACGCAGGTGGTCGTGGACTCGATCCACAACGTGTGGCACCCGCAGATCGTGCACGACATTCACCAGCAGGACACCGACGGGTCGCGGCTCTTCCTGCCCCCCTACCTCGATCCCATCGAGCCGAACGTCGATCCCCTGCTGGTCGACGGCGTGAACGCCCTCGGCACCGCCATGGCGTGGGCGCTCGCGGGGCAGGGGAAACCGGGGATCGTCATCAATGCCGTCTACGACGCGTGGACGCCCGCCCGCGCCTACCAGCACTACCACGGCGGCGTCCGCATCCTCTCGGAAGCGGCGAGCGCGAACCTCGCGTCGCCCCTCGATCTCGCGGCCGACCAGCTCGCCACGCGCGGCCGGGGCTTCAATCCGCGCGAGCGCTCCTGGAACTTCACGAATCCGTGGCAGGGCGGTCGGTGGACCCTGCGCGACATCGTGGCCTACCAGACGGACGGAGCCTACGCGCTGCTCGAGAACGCGGCCCGCTACCGGGACCGCTGGCTCGCGAACTTCCTGACGGTCGAAGGGCGCGCGGTCCGCGGGTGGAAAGGCTGGCCCTACGCGTACGTCATGCCTCGACAGCATCAGGATTCGGTCGGACTCGCCACGCTGCTTGGCATCCTGCATCGCGGCCAAGTCGAGATTCGCACCGCGCTCCACCCGGTTGCGCTCGGTGGCCAGCGGTTCCCGGCCGGGAGCTACGTCGTGGTGCTGCGGCAGCCGTATGCCGGGTTCGCCAAGACGCTGCTCGAGCCGCAGCGCTATCCCGACCTTCGACTGTTTGCGGGTGGTCCGCCACTCCCGCCGTACGACGTGACCGCCCACACCCTGCCGTTGCTGATGGGCGTGACCGCCGTGCCGGCGCGCGATTCACTGCGCTTCGCCCTGTCCGCCCCGGTCGAGCCGCCCGCCGCGAGCCCTGGGTATCCCGGCTTCGCCGGCCCGGAGGCGCCGCGGATCGGGCTGTACCGCTCGTACGCCGCGCCGATCGACGAGGGGTGGACGCGCTGGGTGTTCGATACGTGGAAGGTGCCCTACGTGTCGGTCGTCGACTCGGTGGTGCGGGCAGGGAAGCTCAGAGACCGTTTCGAAGTGATCGTCCTGCCGGATCAGTCACCCCACGAGCTGTTCGACGGGCTGCCGAGCCAATATCCCGCGCCCTACGCCGGAGGCCTCGGCCAGGAAGGCGTGGAGGCGCTGCGCCAGTTCGTGACCGACGGCGGCACGCTCGTCGCCCTCAATGACGCGAGCCGCTTCGTCGTCCAGCGGCTCCTGCTTCCCGTGCGCAACGTCCTCGAGAGCGTGGCCGACGATGAGTTCTACGCTCCCGGATCGATCTTCCGGCTCGAGCTCGACGCGAGCGACCCGATCGCTCGAGGCTTGCCCCCCCAATCTGTGGCGTGGTACGAAAGCGGTCCCGCGTTCGAGGTGCTCGATTCCAGCGCCGCGCGTATCGTAGGGCGCTATCCGGTTGATGCGGATAAGGTGCTGCTTTCCGGCTGGGCCTTGCATCCCGAGCGGGTGGCAGGTCGCGGCGCCCTGGTGGAAGCCAAGCTCGGCACCGGTCGGGTCTTCCTGTTCGGGTTCCGGCCGCAATACCGAGGGCAAAGCATCGCTACTTACCCATTGCTATTCAACAGCTTGCGGCTGACGCCACGGTAAAGTGACGCCCGTCTCTTGTCCGATTGTCGGGTGATTCCTATCGTGTAGCCCCCTATGATTGTGGTCCGGCAGGCAGGCGTTCTCTTGCTGGCCGCGCTCCTCACGAGTCGCGGCCTTTTTGCGCAAGACAGCGCCGCGGTCGCGACCGCCAGTCCCACCGACCAAGTCGCCAGTCCCGCTGACCAAGTCAAGGTTCTGCTGCGGCCAACCGAGATCCGGTACGTCCACCAGGAGTCCGTGCTGCTCCCGCCGACCGCGAAGATCAAGGGACTGTACGTGAACGCGTGGGCGTTCGGGTCGCCAAAGCTCTGGCAGCTCGTGCGCCTCGCCGACGAAACCGAGATCAATGCCTTCGTCGTCGACGTGAAAGACGACACCGGCTGCCTGCTCTACCCCTCGACCGTGCCGACCGCCGAGCAGATCGGCGCGAACCGGTGCGTGCGTGCGAAAGACGCACGTGCGCGGCTCGATACTCTCGCGAAGCACGGCATCTATGCCATCGCGCGTATCGTGGTCGCCAAGGATCCCCTCCTCGCGGAACGGAAGTCCGGGTGGTCGGTCAAGGAGCGCGGGACGGGTCAACTGTGGCGGGACCGGATCAACATCGCGTGGGTGGACGCCTACAACGACTCCGTCTGGATCTACGCCGCCCAGCTGGCGCAGGAAGCCGCGCAGATGGGATTCCGGGAGGTCCAGTTCGACTACGTGCGGTTCCCGGACGAGCCCCGGGAGCGGATGGCCACCGCCATCTTCCCGGCGCACCGGTCGGGGCAGACCCAGCGCGAAGCGGTGCGCGAGCACGTGGCGCTGCTCAAGGACCGGCTGAAGGCATCGGGCGTACCGGTCACGTTCGACATCTTCGGGCTCACCGCGTCCGCCACGAGCGACCTCGGCATCGGGCAGGTGTGGGAGGACTTCGTCAGCGTGGCCGACGTGGTGCTGCCGATGGTGTATCCGAGTCACTACTACCGAGGCGCCTTCGGGTACGCATGGCCCAACGGCCAGCCGTACCGCGTCGTGCGCCGCGCCCTGACCGAGGCGCTGAAACGCTCAGAACCGCTCCCCGGCTCGGCCGAGATCCGGCCCTTCCTGCAGGCGTTCACGCTCGGGCGCCGGCTCCCCCGCTACACCCCCTTCGAGATCCGCGAGCAGATCCGTGCGGTCGAAGACCTGGGGATCACCTCGTGGGTGCTGTGGAATCCGCGGAGTGTGTACCAGCGCGGCTCGCTGCGACCGAAGCAGGGCGCCGAGTCGGCGGCGGGACAGGGCCTCTCCAGCCGCGGCGGCCGCTAATCGGCCCGACCGTCAAGCCGACGGTTCGGCGAGCGCCATCCCGGGCTGCCACTCGGCGATGTAGCCGGCGATGGCCGACGCGGCGACGGTGTAGGGATTGGCGAGGTAGAGTAGTCCGGGCCCCGAGCGACCCGGGAAGTTGCGGTTGATCGCGCTGATCGTGACTTCGTCCTTGGTCTTTGAGACCCCGGGCCCCGCGTTGATGCACGCGCCGCAGGAGGGCTCGAGGAACGTGGCACCCACCTTCCGGAACAGCTCCAGGTACCCCCGCTCCTCACAATACCGCTTCACGTCCTGCGACCCGCACTGGATGTAGAAGCGCACCCAGGGCGCCACGCGCTCGCCGCGCTCAGCCGCCTCCTCGAGGACGCGGGCGTACATATCCATGTCTTCCTTCTTGCCTGCGGTGCAGGAGCCGGCGTACGCGATGTCCACCCTCACCCGCTCCGCCGCCTCGGCGATATAGCGTCCATTGCCCGGATCGCCGGGCAGCGCGATCAGCGGTCGGATTGCGGCTGCGTCGATCTCGATCACTTCGCAATACTCCGCATCCGCATCGCTCGCGAGGCCCCGACACAGCCGCTCTGCCGCTGCGCGGGCCATCCCGCGGTACGCCATCAGGTACGCGACGGTCTTCTCGTCGGGAGCGACGTAGCCGGTGAAGCCGCCCACCTCGGCCGTCATGTTGGTCATCGTCGCACGCTCGTCTACCGACAGCGACTCGACAGCATCACCACAGTATTCCACCAGTTTCCCGATCGCGCGGCCGCTCTTCACGTACGGGTGGCGCAGGATCTCGAGCATGAAGTCCTTCGCCGTCACGTTGTCGGGCTTCCTGCCGCGCACGACGACCTTGACGGTCT